>LAZR01002278.1_pt1 | contig 11276 bp, 18 predicted proteins | sample 329461 | NCBI WGS metagenome assembly LAZR01 (sample SAMN03002196, study PRJNA259156) | marine sediment metagenome | biome: sea floor; feature: Hydrothermal impacted sediments; material: marine sediment; isolation source: Loki non-amplified sample from Loki's castle hydrothermal vent sediment ...
GGGCACGACGTGGGTAAGAAGAGCAAAGAAAAAGCTAAGCGTAAACGAAGGGAAGAAGAAAAGGCCCTGAGGCTTGGAACCATGTATGGCATGGGGTCGAAAAGCCTCCGGGGCACATTCCATGTGCCCAACATCAAGAAGGGCACGTACCAAGTGGGCGGAACCGTCACAGGACGTATGAGCTACAACCAAAGCCCTGTGGAGTGGCCAAAGCCCTATGGAGTGGCCAAATCTTTCGGAGGAGCTATGAAGAGTATACGGTCGGAGTTCTTCGGGCACCTTAGAATGTGTGGTGACTGCATCTCCACTAAGGTTACCGGAAGCCACGATCGGAATGTACACGAGCGCCGTGTGTGCCAACTGTGCGGTACAGTGTGGCCGGGACTAGAGCCACACAATGACCGCCGGGGGGCTATCATGGCTCAGAGGGCACGCAAGAACCCATTCCACTGCTCGTCCTGCCAGGACGTAGGGTGTGCGCTGTGTTTGTAGACTTGTGTCCCACATGCAAAAAAGAAGAGATCGTACTCAAGTGGGCGGGACATAACTGCGTTCAATGCACGCACATTAACGTATATGTTCTAGGGTGCCCAAAGGTGGGTAGTACGGTTCATGTTTATCCTCAAAAAAGCAGTGTACCGCATGCTTATATTGTCTGCCACATAAAGGCTGAGCAAAAGTTTCGAAACAAAACCCATATATGTGTAGCTTACGTGGGACCGCTGGAACCAGCTTCTCACGATTACATGGAGAGTATATCATCATGACCATTACCACTAAGAAGATCAAAGGCGACGTAACCGGCACCATTACCACCATTCCAGCGATCGTCACCGTCGTCCCCACCACTATCCCCACCATTCCAGCGATCGTCACCGTCGTCCCCACCACTATCCCCACCACTATCACAGGGTGCGTGAAGACCTACCGCCAATGTGGTGGGACAGCGTGGAACGGACGATGCTCCTCTTGTGGGGCGGAGGTCGGGACCGGCGGGGTATGCATCGCTCTCGTGGATATTACCGTACCCGAGAAGAAGCACGCTGAGTGCCCGTGCTGCGAGTGCGTGGAATAAGTAAACAAATGAGATACAATAAAGCCGACAAGATACTCCTTCTGTGTTCGTGGTTATCGAAGAATTTTCCCATAGGGGAAAATGTGCATGTCTATTTGAAAAAATCTTTAAGAAAGCATACCATAATTACGGAGTATGCTGAAGAAGGTATATCAGGTAAAGAAGGAGGGGAGATACTTGGCCTCGCCAAGGAGCATGTGGGCAACAAAGTGTCGCACTACCGTCCCATTAAACAAATTTTCGTTTTGGGTAAACTTGCCCTATACCCGTTAGAGGAAGTGCTAAAACACGAATGGGTACACCACAGGCGGTCCCTAGAAGGGTTGCATGACGATCAGTTCTGGCTAGAGCTTGGGCGCGTGTATAGAGAACAGCAAAGATGGTGGAACTCTGACGACTACAATGACAAAGATCTAGGATATCCGATATCGAATAAAATCTCACTCCACATAGACGAAGACCTGAGTATTAAACTCAGTAGAGATTGGCCGATAGAGACCAGAGCCGCTGTTGCTACAGAAAGCGGAAAAGGATGAGACCCCGTTACTACAAGCAGCGTGACCAAATCCGCTGCGGCCAGATTGCTATCTTCAACGCCCTCAAGTGGGCGGGAGGCTTTGTGCTAACCGCCAAACAGGCTCTCCCTTGCTTGGATGTTCTCTGCGAATATATTAAGCCCGAAGGAATCCCCCATCGGCCGCTGGACAGGGCGCTCCGCTTCGCCGGGCGCGGCTACTTCGACGTTCGCCGAGTGTACACGCCAAAGTTAAAGGAAATCGAGAAACACCTAAGGGCTGGTGGTGCTATCATCATCAACTTCCGCTGGAAGGGGTTGGTGGCTGGCGAGATGAAGGATTCTAGGCATTACGTACTCGTCACTGACACGAGTCCCGGAGGGAAATACTTCGGGGTGGTGAACTACCAGACCGATGATCCTGTGTATCATAGGATTCACCGAAATGCCTTTAAGAGTGACCTTCTCCGTTTCCGCCAGCCTCCCTTCAAAGGATGGTTCCTCACCCGAACATCCGGGGAAAAATCCCCTCCCAAAAAATGAAATTTCACTCTCGATTCGCAACACTCGATGTGTGGTGAGCCTGAAATGGGTTTCACAGGCTGAGACGCAACCAGAGCCACCGAGAAGGCTAAAAGTACCCCAACGCTCCCCCACGAAAACCCCAGCTAGGATGCGGCGACAAGGTACCATAAATCCCAGATAAAGTAGGAGTCCCATCGAATCTTTACCGACCCGTTTACCACCCCCACCCCCCATACCCCGGTCCCGTCCCCACCGAAAAACGTTTCGGAAACACGGGGTTGCGATTACCGCCTGCCGCCTCGTGGGTGTGCAACTCCCGACGGAGACATGTTAGTTGCACACCGAGTGATTTCAATCACTTAGATGGTTGAGTTGCATGTGCATGTGCAACTCTTTGTGCAACTAATCCGCATCTCTTCATCATACGTATGCAATAAGTAATGTGCAACTTATGCAAGTATCGTGCCAGTATTTTATGATGCAATGCGTCATGCAACTTTCGAGCAATACTGTAACGATGACAATTTTCGTCATGATGCAATGCGTCATAACAGTGACAATTTTTGTCATGACGCTATGCGTTATGAAATTTTCGTCACAAGCAACTTTGCGCTGCGGTCCCGGTGGGCGAAATCCGATTCTTTTCTCAAGTCCGACCGCCTTCGGCCGATACGTATAAGGAGCGGCAAATTTCCGCCGCCCGCCGGGAGAAACGAAATGTCAAATTTCGAGCGAGTCAAGAGCGTGGAAAAGGGCGGATTCGCCACGATCGAGGCCGCGCGGGCCAATGCGCAAAAATTCGCCGATATCGGCGGGAAAGTTCACGAGGGCGGCGCGCGTAACGGCGCGTTCGGGTGGTCGGGTGAAATCGCGGTTCACGATTCACAGGTTTCCGTCAAGGGCGCGTTTGGCTGCGGCCGGTGCGCGACGACGGGACATTTTATCACTTACGTCGAGAACGGAAAGCCGCGCGGGCCGGGCGGGATTTGTTTCCGGTGCGAAGGGAAAGGCTTTCACACCCTGGCCGACCGCAAGCGGAATTTGTATCACGACATGCACTTTATCTGCCGGGCCGCGTAAAGTTTCAACCTAGGCCGGGAGGCCGCATCTTTTCCCCGGGGTGGAGTGTCCGCCCCCGGGAATCGAGTTTCCGTGTGGCAACTTTGCGCTGCGTCAAATAGTTCTCATGTTTCCGCCCGAAATGTCGTAAAGCATAGAAACAACGGGAGATCGAAAAAATGTACGAACTGACTCTAGCCGCTTCTTTCCTCGCACCGATCGCGATTCTGGTTTCCGCCTTGAGGAGTGGCAAGTAATGCGCAACTTTTTGATCGGTTTGTTCATGGGTTTGGTGCTCGCGACTTTCGCTCCCGGGCTCGCGGAATCCGCCCGCTCTGGGTTCGACAGTGGCCGCGAGCTTGCGGGGTCGGCCATCGAGAGCACGGGCCACACCGCACGCCCCTAACAAGGAAAGGCCGCGAGGAGCGATCCTCGCAAGTCTCCCGGCACCGGCAACTTTGCGCTGCGTTCCAGTGCGAAGGGAGTTGCTGGTTAGTTGCGTACAAATGAGTTCTAATGTTCGGCCGCATTCGTGCCGTAAAGAAGAGCATAACCAACGGGAGAAAAAAATGGATCGAACCGCCTTCGAAACCGCTCTGGAAAGTTTCCGCGCCGCTAGCGAAGAATCAATACTTGCGCATTACGCGCGCAATGATTTCACGTTCGCCGTTCCTGACGTAGAGGTCGGCGCGGGTGGTAAGCGATACCGCAAGCTCTGGAACATCGAAACCTATCGCGATGGGGAGCGGCACAACCGCAGCATTCACGCCTTTGTCGAAATCGCGACGGGCGATATTTTCAAGCCCGCGAGCTGCAAAGCACCCGCGAAGCACAAGCGCGGCAACATCTACGACGACGCCGGGCGCGCGTGTCTCACAGACTCAGGACACGTAGCCTACATGCGATAAGCACGCAACTCGCCCGCCCCTTCGGGGGCGGGTTTTTTCGTTTCTGGGACCGGCAACTTTGCGCTGCGTTCCAGTGCGAAGGGAGTTGCTGGTTAGTTGCGTATAAATGAATCGCGAATTATCTCAAGCCCGCGAGCGTTTCGACCGTATAAGGTAATATGGAACGCGAAACACTTCTGGCGACAATTTGGAACACCGAGGGCGATGAGCCCGCGCAAGTAGCCGAATCAATCCGCGCCCGACTCGAATCGGGCGACCTGGAAGCCGCTGGAAATTTCCGCAACAAGCCAGCAAGTTACTGGCAGAAGGACGAGGAGTAATTGCTATGAAGTTGCTTACGAAAGAAATCCGCGCGAGCTTCCCTGAATGGATGAGCACAGACGGGCAGGGCGACAGTGCGAAGGTAATAGCAAAATTTTTCACTCCTGATTCAAACTGGACGTGGTACGCGACGGAATTCGACGGCGAAGATCAATTTTTTGGTCTGGTCTGCGGACACGAAACGGAGCTTGGTTACTTCAGTCTGAGCGAGCTTCAGGGCGTGCGGGGTCCGATGGGGTTGGCGATCGAGCGCGACATGTACCTCGGACCCCTGACGATCGGCGAAGCCCGCGAGAGGGGCTAGCAGAGACGGGGCGGCGGGCGAGAGTCCGCCGCTAGCGTCTGTCCGGTGTGCAACTTTGCGCTGCGAGATATATCTCAAGCCCGCGACCGATTGACCGATAAGAGAAGAGAAGCAAGGGGACATGAGATGAGACTGACGATACAATCCGCGACGATCGAACGCACCTACCGCAACGCCGAAACCTCCGAGCGCAGGGTCACACTGAACGGCCGCGCGGACGGCAACGGGTTCAGCGTCGGCGATACTCTGCCGGAAGGGCATTTCTGGGCAGGGTGGAAAATTACCGCAGCAACGGACTGCGGAGAAATCCACAAATAACGGAACCAGAGCCGACGGGCGAAACCTGATCGCCAGTGCGAAGTGCAACTTTGCGCTGCGCTAGCTGACGACCACATTACAATCGCAGCGCAAAGTTGCTACCTTGCGTGTTGGCACGGACCTTGCATGGCTCCGCGTGCGAATAAATGTTTGGCTCCGCGTGCGAATTGTCTTCAGTTAATCGGCCGCAACCCGATAAACCCTATAACAGACAACAAAGGGAGAGCGAAATGGCAAGTCTGAAAAACGGCGAGACGAGCGTGGACGTGACGCGGAACGAGAATCGCATGGGTGACTCAGGCCGACGCAAGCGGCAAGAAGACTCCTGCTACTTGCTTGCCGGTGGCAGCCGCGACATCTACAGCGTGACGATCAATTTCTACTCGGGACACTTCTGCAAGGTGGACGGCGGAGCCAATTGCAAGGGCAACATGCACGGGAAGGGCCAGAAGTTCGGCCCCATCAACGCTCGCGACACCCACAAAGCGCAGGAGTGGTGCAAGCATGTCCAGGCGGTTTTGGCGAACGTCGAGCAGATTGCGGAAGCGCAGGAGATTTCTGCGCAGGCATTCGGCAAGAAGGCGCAAGCGGTCGAGTGTCCGGCCCCGAGCGATATCGAGAGCGCTCCCGAGACGGTCGCCGAGTCTGCGGACCCTCGCAACCGGCTGGCGAAGCTGGAAGCCGAACGCGCGGAGCTTCTGACCCGCAGCGCAGCCGACGATAAGGCTGGCGAGCTTCGAGACACGGTTGCGGAGCTTGTGAAGGCCCACGGGTGGGATTCGGTCCGGGATGCGGTAAACTCGCTGATAGCCTAACCGGTAAACGGTGGCCCGGTTCCCACGAGGGAGCCGGGCTTTTATGCGTTAAGGGGTACGCAACTAACCGGCAACTCGCTCGTCGATGACGCAGCGCAAAGTTGCGTGCTAGTGTACCCGAAAGATTGCGAGGTTTCGCTCAAGCTATCGGTTCCGCGACCGATAAGGTAGGGTAAGTCGAAAATTTCAACGGGAGAGAGAATCATGCTAAAAGCCGCAACACTGAACGCACTTTCGGATATGCGCGAGGAAGCACGCGCCGCCGCACGCGCAATCGTTCGGCACCTCGACGGGATCGAGTTCGGGATCGAATACCTTGAACTCCCCACGGGTGGCGAAGTTGCCTACGTCAACACGGGCGAAACCTACAATTCGACTTTGTTGCACGTTGATGGAGAGTGGATCTACTCTAGCTGGGGTGACGTGTACGAAGCGGCTGAGGTTGCCCACTGTGAGGACGGTAACGCCCGCTGCGGGTACTGTGGAGAGTGGACCGAGGGCGCGGTACCTTGCCACGATGACGACGGGATCGCGATCAATGTTTAACCGATACGGGAGACATGTATCGGCAAGGGGTAACAGCGACACCGCTGTAGCGGATTGGGTATATCGCGGAGGCACGATATCGAGAGCACGTCCGACCGGGGCGGCTCCTGTCCCCCGAGACACGGTGTGGTATAGCGCCCGCGTGCCGGTATGCTCGCAACCGTATTGCTGCAAGGGCTCTATTCCTCCGAGGCCCGAAGAGTAGCCGCCGGAACCAGAGCCAACGGGTGGCTCTGGTTTTCGCTTTGCGCACCGCAGCGCAAAGTTGCGTGCTCCGGGTGGCCGGTGACAGTATTTGTGGAAAGTTATTTGGCACGGCTCTTGCTAGTATGCAAACGCTATACCAGTTCCGCAAATTGTCACTGTGACAAAGTTTGGCACCTTGCATAAAAGCGCTAAAGCCGGTCACCGATTCGACGATAAGCTTTATACCAACCGAGGAGAATCAAAGTGTCGAACAAAGTAGCGAGCAAGGTCGAAACGTGCTTCACGAAAATGTTCATCGAGAAGATCGAAGAACGTCGCGCGAAGGGCGAGGACGTGACCGCCCCGTGGCGGCGACTCTGGAATCCGGCGATGGGCGCGGACCGCAACCTTCTGAGCGGCATCGCCTACCGGGGCAGTAACGTATTCATGACGGCGATCCAGGGATACGCAAGTCCGTTCTGGACCACGAAAAAGCAATGCGAAGAGATGGGCGGCGAGATCAACCGGCAAGACGACGGCAAGTTCGTCCCCTACACTCCGATTCTGTTTTGGTGTTTTCCAACACCCGAAGAGAAGGAAGCCGGGCGCTTTCCGTTCGTCAGGTTCTACCAGCTATGGAACGTCGAGCAGACGACCGGACTCGAAGAGAAAGCCGCCGCGAAGCTCGAAGCGAGCGAGGGACCGCCGGTAAACCCCATCGAGGCCGCGCAGGCTATCGTTGACGGGTGGCACGGTTGCCCCCCCATCAAGTACGGCGACCCGCGAGCGTTCTACACCCCGGGCACCGATCGAATCACCATGCCGGATATGCAGGCTTTCGCGAGTGCCGAGGCTTTCTACTCCACGCTGTTCCACGAAATGGCACACTCGACCGGGCACCGAACGCGCCTCGATCGTGACGGCGTGGCGAACGTGGCTCGCTTTGCCTCGCACGATTACAGCGAGGAGGAATTGATCGCCGAAATGTCCGCCGGGATACTCTGCGGGCACGCTGGCATCGACACTGACGAGACGGTAGACAACTCCGCATCGTACCTCGACCACTGGCTGAAGAAGCTGAAGCGAGAGCCCGGGATGCTGTCGGCGTCGGGCGGGGCCGCGCAGAAAGCGGTAGACATGATCCGAGGAATCAAGTGGGAGAAGGCTAGCAAGTAGCTGGCTCGCCGAACGACCGAGCCCGGTACCCTGGAGAGGGTGCCGGGCTTTCGCTCGTTACAGCCGATTTACAAGCGTGCAAGTAATGTGCAACTCGCCGGAGGCAGCGCAAAGTTGCCGGAACCAGAGCCATCTAAGTGGCAGCGCAAAGTTGCGTGCCTTGCTTTTTCTCTCGATACGGGCTAAAGTTCCCAGACTGGCTGACCGATAGACCTAGAACAACGGGAGAGTGAAGAGATGACGCTAACCGACGCCGATGTAAAAAAGTACAAGCCTCTGGTAGAGTTCCACGTCAAACGCTACTCGAAGCGCGTGCCGTGCCATATATCGGAGGACGATATTCGGGGAGCCGCATACGTTGGGTTGTTGGAAGCCGCTGCAAAGTTCGATAAGAACCTGGGGTGGAAGTTCGGCACGTTCGCAGCGCCCCGAGTAAAGGGCGCGATTCTCGATTACCTACGGGCTCTCGATTGGGTTCCGCGCGGGACTCGCCGCCGCACGTTCGAGCTTGAGCGAGCCTTCAAGGCTGCCGCTCAGGATGCGCAGGCTGTTCCGAATGCCGAGCAGGTAGCCGATGCTGCCGACATGAGTCTCGACGACTACTACGAGGCCGTAGCTGCAACGAAATACCGCCCTGTAACGTCCTTCGAATCGAATAGGCAGAGTGGCCGCAAGTGCGGCAGAGGGGACTCGGTAGCCTTCGAAGAGGTAGTTGCTGACCGAGGGGCGGTTAACCCCGAACGGGAAGCCGGTAACCGACTGTACCTAAAGCGGGCACTCGCCCGGCTCAACCCCTCGGAGAGGGCGGTTATAGAGGGCTGCGACCTTGGCGGGGCGACCTTGAAAAAGGTCGCGGAAGGGCTTGGTGTAACTGAGGGGCGCGCTTGCCAGCTTCGCCGGGCGGCGTACACCAAGATGCGAGCGGCTGCCTAAACTATCTGCTAGTGTTGATGGGGCTCGAACGATCGAAGTCGAATCGCCGGGGCTTGCGGAAGCCTTCGGGACTGCGACTTGGACATCCCGGGAAGTTGCCGGTTTTGCCTACGCACCGTCGCTATGTGCAAGTAACCGGGTCCCTAGAGCCTGATGTAAGTTGCCATTTAAGGGGACGGGCTTAGTTTTAACTGTACCAGAAGAAATCGGCTTTCCCCTTTCGGCTAAGGCGCTTGCAGCGCAAAGTTGCGCATTATAAAGTTGCCGGTTCGTATTACCTAAGAGTGCAACTTCGACTGTAAGTGCATACTGTATTGTATCCCTCTTAAAATGAAAAGTAGCAGCGCAAAGTTGCCTCCTTTTGCCTCCTAGTTGCACCAGAAAGACTCTGGTTCCGGCTGCCGATTTCGCTACAGCCGGGCACCGATCGACCGATAAGAGAGTGAGTATACGGGAGAACGGGAAAATGAATCTTCGCAATATCGGGATTGGAATCGCCGCCGCACTCGTAGCCTTCGTAGTTGGCTTTGAGATTGGCATGAGCATCTACATACTGGAGCCTTCCGGGATCTTTCTGCCGGGCGAAGTATTCGCCGGAGCTTTCCCCGGGCTGCGAGCCGGACTGCGAGCCGGGCTCCGCCAAATTTTCCCCGTTGTCTCAAGTTTTGAAGCTGCCTGACCGATAAGCTCTAGTAACAACCGGGAGACTCGCATGAGAACGATCAGTAGAATGAGCGCAGTAGAAGCCCGCTTGAGGCTCGGTCGAAAGATGGCAGCTTTCCTCAAGAGGGAACCGAAGTTTATCGCAGGGCTGGACGCTCTGGAGAACGGGCAAACTCGCGTAATGTTGCTCCAGTCCGTTACCGAGGCATTGGTGGCCGTATCCGCTAAGGAGAAATCGAAATGAGCAAGAAAAGGGAGTGCGCGTGGTGTGGAGCAGGCGAGCCCGATATCAGCTACGGTAATCCCCACTGGTACCCGAATCGCCGGGGCGAGTGGTTCTGCAACCCGAGTCACCGGGGGTCCAGTAACAGGGCTCTCAAGCGATTCATCGACCGGGTTGAACGGGTTGACACCCAGGCTACAAGTGGCGGTCTTATCATCTCTTTTCCCCGTAGATGTAAAGTCCTCCGGTATAGAACAACCGGGAGATCAAAATGATGTCTGAGCTAACCGAGGAGAAACTCCGAGTGCGAGCCAAGTGGGATGAATCCGACAGGATACGGGAAGCAAACACCTGTACGAAGTGTGGACAAGTACGCCAGCCGTTATCGAACGGGATTCCCCACTACTGCGAAGAGAACGTGACTTCGAGGAGCAACTGATGGGCAAGATGAGCGACTTGGATTTGATGGTGCGCGAGGGTGAGCGAACCTCTGGGGACTTCATAAAGCGGGGCTTCGACGCTCGCACCGCCCGCGCGATGGCGGCGGTAGTGGAAGCCTCGAACGTGGAGCCGGTTGACGCAGTGCTAGGCGAGGGTAGGCTGGCGAACGATATCGCCGCCGACCGTGTAACCGCCCTCGGTGACGAGGCGCACATTTTGGAGGAGGAACAAGAAGGCGCGTTCGGGCATGGCCCGAGGTTCGTCGGGCTTTCCGACGGGGGCACCATCGAGGCACCGAACGACAGGGGTGCAATTCGCCGCAAGGACTGTAACGGAAATACTGAGGAAATCCGTGAGCCGGGTGACTCAGACTATGCTGAATGGCTGGAGCTTTTCAGCTAGATCGCTGCGCCCGGAGTCGCGAGGTAAGCTCCCCGCAACAGGCTAGGGGTCGCTCGCGCTTCGGGCTCAGTAGACACCGACGGCGCTCGGGTGCAACTCACCCGCCTCGCGGCGGACGCCCGTACCTGGGTCGAGACGATCGACTGAGGGCGACGCCGCACTTCCCTCGTGGGTTACAGCGTTGTTCTGGCAGCGCCGCCCTCCGTCAGCATTCCTGAGCCGGAACCAGAGCCGAATTACATTCCTGAGCCGGAACCAGAGCCCGATCACGTTGCTAACGCAGCGCAAAGTTGCGTATTACATTGACCCCGGGGGCTACCGTAGCCGCGACAGGCGGCGCTCGTTGGTTCCCCGGGGTACTTCTGTTCGCCCGTGGTGAGGCTCGTCAGAGAACCGGGGCGACCCGTATATTCTCGGACTCAATCGCCTCTCGGCCTACTTCATCGGGCTGACTCCTGTTCTGTTGTGTTGACTCTACGGCAGATCGAGGATTCTCTTGAGTGCTATTTCGGCATGTCGGCGAGAAAGTTTCCCTCAAGTATGCCCCGATTTTGCCGATATAATGGGGGAAAGCCAAACAAAGCTAGGGAGATCACATGCCGCGCACCGAAACGAAGCAAGAGAAGATGGTAATCGAACGTGCGAACGTGTTGCTCGTGGGGGACAGGGTGAATCTCTTCGCCGACCAGCCGAACGCCCCCTACGGGTGGGGCACCGTTGTGGCGGTAACGGAGGATTTCGCCGAAGTGGTACGCCCCTACGTCCACACGGCCGATTTCACCACGGGAGCGGCTGGCTCGCTCTCAGGCGAGCGGGTGATGAGCTACATGGGGCAAGAAACTACCAGGCTCCCCAGAGACTCCGCAC
>LAZR01002279.1_pt1 | contig 11275 bp, 14 predicted proteins | sample 329461 | NCBI WGS metagenome assembly LAZR01 (sample SAMN03002196, study PRJNA259156) | marine sediment metagenome | biome: sea floor; feature: Hydrothermal impacted sediments; material: marine sediment; isolation source: Loki non-amplified sample from Loki's castle hydrothermal vent sediment ...
GCTATACTCCAGTAACTCCCACTTATCGTACACCCGCCTGGCTCCGGCTCGCTCAGGGTACTTGGCTACCTCTTTATCGTCCGGCTCATGGCTCTCGATAGGGATAAAGCCTACGCTCCTGGCTGGTAGGAAGCCGCCCTTGACCAGCCCCCATATCTCTTCAGCGAACTCCGTCACCGCGTAGATCGTCTTAGCCAATAGCCCCTGGCTGGCCTGGTCCTTCTTGACCCAGGCTGCTCGGCCTATAGGTGGTTGCCGGTAATCGTGGCCGAAGAGCACCTGCGGATTCTTCTTGTAGTGCTCCAGGACCGCACCCTTGGGCAGCAGTATCTCGTTATCCCGGTCGATATCGGCGGTACTGATAAGCTCGGTACTCGACCGCTCTTCATCGTCTGTACCCTTCTGCTCAGCCACGAAACCCTTGCGGACGAACTCCAGATCGGAGGGTTTGCGGTCAAGCTCCTTAGCAAGCTGGTCAGCCCTGGATGCGTCCAGATCGCCTAACGGTATGCGTTCTGTGATTATGTCGTTCATTTGTTAGCTCCTTGAAAACCACCAATCCAATATAACTACAACCATGACAACCACTAGCATGAATCCTATATCTACCCATACTGGCCAACATTGGATATCGTCCGACCAAGATTCAGCCAGATAGATATTCGCTGGTCCTTCAATGGTTGTATCTGGCATTTCCTCATTCATTAGTCATTTCCTTTATAGGATGGTTCCAACCAAGCTACTGCCATGCCAAAAATATGAGATTCATATCAAACCTCCTTTAGCGATGTTAGCAAATCGCTTGCGTTTTCAATTAAGCTCTCGCCCAATTTAGCCCATACGTGAAAACTCCACTTTCCGCACTTCACAAGATGCGGACCCTCATGACCAATGGGCCTACTGCATTGCTTAGTCGTACCATTATAAAGAACAGTCTTGTCTTGGCACATCTCTACTCGCGGAGCTTGCGGCCACGATTTTATTGCAGTATTACGGCTTCGTTGTATGTGATCGCCCGTATGGCCTACTGGGAGATCGCAAAAGCAGCAGAGCATCTGCTCATCTATAGGTCTTTGGTCATCGCAAAGCACCTCACTCATATCAAGCCTCCTTCAATACTGGTATCAGATCGCAACGACAATTTACGTGGATTGGGGGGTATGGGATAGCCCCGTAGTCGGTCGATAGGCTACCACCATCCACGCCCGTAACCGTCTCGCCTTGCCCTACAAAGCTACTGCCCAGGGATACGCCACCCGTACCAGGCCCGAACTGAGCGTCCATTACCAGGCAGAACTCACACATATCACTAGCCCCGTTCCATTCCTTAGCCAGCACCACGCCAGCATCCTTCCACGCTTGCTCGGTACCGGCCATCATCGCCCTAGCTGACTCCGTACGTGCTATCATCTCAGCCCTGTTCCTGGTTATCTGGCCTCCGAATACGTTGTCAAGTACCCGCTTGCGTAGCTCGGTAGTCGTCTCGCCTGCAGCAAGGCCCTGCCCGAAGTGCAGCCTCAGCTTATCGTTAGTCTCCTTATTTACCGCACTGGCGAACTTGAAGCTATGCTTTTCGACAAACGCCTGAGTCTCCGGGCTATCTATATCGAAGCTCATTCCCAGCCCCAGTTGCCGCATACCACGCCTACCTCCAGCACCTACCAGCTTAGTCATATCAGTCTTGCTGAACCGGGCAAGCTCCTTGTTCCACTTGTCCTCATTGAGCAGCCAGCTAGGATCGCCCTTGGCTTTTACACTCTTCGGCATACCCTGGGCCACCTCAGCCTTCTGCCTTCTGAGTATCTGCCTGACGATACCGGCCAGTGAATCCTTCGGCCGTGGCAGGTCAGCAGGGTCGATAAATCTAGCGGAGGCGGAGCTGTACATATTAGCCCCGTCCCCGCTAGTTTGAGAAGGAGGAAAAGAAGCAAGCATTGAGCCGTCGTCACCTACGGGTATAAGGTTCATTGGCAGCCAGGGAGTCTCGCCCCACGCTACCGCCTCCATATTAGCCTCAGCCCGTTCCTCGTTGATCGTGGTAAAGCCCATACGCAGATTGGCTTCACGCTCTGCCACGGCTGCAGCACGATCTTCAGGTACGGGGTTATCGAAAGCGACGAACAGTTTAGGGTCGTACAAGGGGAGCAGCTGCTCGTTCAGCTTCTCCTCGATACGCCTGCAGCGTGGCCTGATCGCCGTTCGGGCATACGTCGTCGAGCCGATAATCATACCCGTTGCCGGAGCACCTTTGATATCCTCTACGGTGAGCAGGCTCATAGGCACCCGGAAAACCGCAGCTATCTCTTCCCGATTGATCTTCCTGCCTTTCAAGTAGCCCATCTCTTTAGGTGTCAGCTGGTACTTCTCTACACTCAAGCCCCCTTGAAGTATAGCCAGCTTCCCGGCATTGCGAGGCCCTCGATATTGAGCGTTCCACTCGTCCTTGATCTTCTTCACCTGGTCAGTCGTAAGGCTCTGCTCAGTACTCAAGGCACTGGTAGGTATAGCGTTGTTCTTCAGCAGATTGTATTCATAGTCACTCATCCCCTGATGTGCATCAGCGGCCAATACCGCAGCGGCCAGCGGCCCCTTCCCGTAGTGCACATCTGCCGGGTCGGGGTACTTCATGTGTATCACCTCTTCCGGCTCGTACGGTACGGGGTTCATCGGGTCTTTTTTGAACAGATACCCTGCTATGAACGTTTCCTTGCTGAGCACTATCTTCATCCACTGAGCAGGCAGTATCCAGAGCTGAGTAGGTACGTTCAGGCTGTTGTATATTATCAGAGTGTAGCAGTTACCCGTAAGCTCCTGGTACAGCGTCCATTGCTCGATAAGCTCAAAGGCGTTCATGTACGGATTGACATTCTGCATCAGGTCCAGGTAGGGGTGCTCGAGCACTTCTTCTACATCTACAGCCTGGGTTAGCTTGATCTGAAACGATCGATCGCTGAACAGGTAGTCTCGCACCTTGTTTGTCACGGGGCGTGTCTTGGTCCTGATCTTCTGCCCCTTACTGCTCTTGGCTACATAGAGCCTCAGCGGCACTGAAGCTACGGTAGTGGCGTTGATATTGGCACAAGCATATACCCAGGAAACATATCGGGCGATCAGCTTATCGTAGCCCAGCTTACGGTATTCTTTGTAGAGATCGTCAACGGTTTTCATACGAGAGCCGACAAGCGGCTGGGCACGCTCAGGCATAGGCTCGCCCGCCCTCGCCAGCCAGCGGCCGAATCGTGCTACTCTTGATGGTATTCTTAGTCGCATACTATCTTCCTCCAGCCAAGATATTCATCTTTTAGCCACCTACCATCATTGCCGATAGTCCTGTCCATATATAGCCCAAACAGCTTCTTTGCCTTTCTGTCATAGGCGATCTTCACAGCCATCCTAAAGCGAGTACCCACCTGCTGGCTATCCATATCAACCCTCCTTCATCTTTATCGTTCTCATCCTAACCCGTGCAGGGGGAATAATACAGTCAAGGCAAATAAGACCTGTAGGGGGAAGCCCACGATATCCCCGTCCGCACTGACAGCAATACCAATACCCACTGATCGAACTCCGGTCTGGGTTAAGATAAAGTGTTGTGCCAGTGGCACAGGTTATCTCAGGACTTCTGGCGTTGAATATCTCGTCCATATCAAACCTCCTATTCCGCTGGCAATAACCATTCCTTGCCGATCAAAACCCGGCACTCAGGACATATCCAACCAGCCATGCTATACCAGCACCATTCCCAGTTGAGACATACACAGCAAGGCTTCATTCTGTTTCGCTCATCAGACATCTAGCATCGCCTCGATCTTGTCTACCAAAATACTAGCACTACAAACCCGAATGCGACCATCGCACATACCATATTCTTCTTCCTCAATCATCTTCAACACGTCGCGGAAAGCTGCGATACGACCTTCGTCATACCTCTCATTCGCAAATTCCACCTCAATCCTTTTCGGCCCGTGAGCGAAGTCCTCGATACCCAGGTATTCCGCATTGATTGAGTCGCAATTTTTCCCGTGCGTTTGACCGAGTGTCATATCAATCCTCCCGCCAGTATCGAGGGTCTTCGGTCATCATCATATCCTCGCCGTCGCTTGTCTCGTCGGGGTCTGTACCGAAGTTCAAGCTGATTACCTTCGGCTCGGGCTTGCCATCCAGACCCATAATCATATATCGAAGAGCGTCCGGCCCGTGATCCTCATCCTTGACCGGCTTATCCTCACCCTCTTTGTAATGGTACATCTCCGTGTTACTGAGTAGATGCTTGCACGCCGAACTGATCTTGAGCCGCCCGGTAAGCCCGCGCTCGGCAACTCGCTCTAAGCCCATGGACACATCGTTGATCGCTGGATTGACCAACAGATCGAAGTTCCGCATCTCCTCAGTCTCCTGCTTACCCGAGGGGTCAGCGTAGTACGCCGTGTCTTTGTTCAAGGCAGCAGCGTGATCGGCAAGCAGTGTGCGACTCAGATACCGCTCGCGGTGAACCCAGAGCACGTCATCGTGATCGAGGAAAGCATCGAGGGCCACGAATGGATTGTTGAACCCCCAGTCAATCCCGCCGATATGTTGACATCGAGCATCCGGCTCCGGCACTTCTCCGGGCTCCACTACCCACTGATCGAACTCCGGCCATACCAGCCCGGCCATCTTGCGGAACTCACCCAGATACCGCATCTCGAAGAGCCGCGAGTCCATGGTACGCCGAGCACGCTCAAACTCAGCTTTGGAGTAACCAGGATTGAGCGTCGATCTAAACTGAACAACAAAGTAGTCGGGATCTCCGGCCTTGGCCCGGAGGTATATCTCCTTGTAGAACCAGCCGAGGTTGTACGGTGTAGTAGTAAACAAGCACCTGCCTTGAAGGTAGCCCAGCCGAGCTTGTATGACGGTCCAGGTCTGTGCGCTCATCTGACCCGCTTCGTCAAGCCACCATGCCGAGTACTGACCACCTTCGAGGTGATCGGCATCGTCGGTAGAACATAAGTATATGATCCCACCAGTAGGCAGATGGTACTCGCCCGCCGTTCCCTTGTACTCACCCTCGAGCTCCGTTCCCCGGTACGCTGCAATCAGCGTAGGGACGGTTGTTCGATTGAGTATTTTGAATGTGGGAGCACCTACGCCGAAGGTGCCTGTAGGGTTCTTCTCAATCTCTTTCGCCAGCCCCCAAGGACCAACGTAGGTCTTGCCCCCACCCGTTCCGGCGATGAGCGCCGAGAACCGAGCGTCGGTCTGGAAGACACGGCACTGGCCACGGTGAAGTGTGATCTTCCTTCTGTTTGCTTCCACTGTTTTTGTTACCGTCACCAAGTCTAGTTCTCCGTAACAACGCCGGTGAAGCGGTTCTTCGGTGCCGTCTTGGATGTTGGCTTGTCGCTTAGGATGATCTGAATCTGCTGCCTCGTAGCAGCGAACGACCCCTGCTGCTCTTGTGTAAGCAGATCCGACACCTCGAGCAACTTGATTACTGCCTGGAGCCCGAGCTTATCATCCCGCTTAGCGAACTCCAATAGCCGGTTGATCGCACCGCGAACCTGACCCCGACACGCCCTGCGTGCCTCATTGACGTATTCCTTGCTAAGTTTCTCGATCATCGGCATAAGTTCGGGCCTCGATGTACCCAGAACGATCTGCGAGATCATACCTTCAGACAGCCCGTACTTGTCCGCAATTCTCGTCTTGCTAAGCTCACCCTTCGCAAGGTCTTTACATAACTCGAAGTCATCATAGGTCTTACGTTTCTTGCCAGCCATCTTTAGCCCTCGCGTTTTGCTTTCTTGCCGGTGAAGTCTTCCCAGCGTTTGACTATTACATCACAATAAAGCGGGTCGGTCAGCCCCTCAGTCTCCTGCTCGAGGCTGGCTAACTCAGCGTCGTCCAGGCCGGTAAGGGTTATATCAGAGCCGTCGGTTCTTATTTCTTCGATCAGGGAAGTCAGTTTCTCGTTATCCCATTCACCGTGTATGCGATTGAGAGCTACGTTCAGTAGCTTAGCTTCTTGGTCCGAGAGGTCCACCCAGACCACGGGTACGGAGCTAAAGCCTATCTCCCTAGCAGCTACACATCTCTGGTGCCCCCCTATAATGAGCCCATCAGACTTACGGGCGATGATAGGATCAACCATGCCAAACGCCTTAATAGAGCGTTTGAGCTTGTCCATCTCACCCTTTGGCATCTCGCGGGGGTTCCATTCGGCGGGACTGAGCTTGTCGATATCAACATAATCAAACGCGATTGTAGCTGTAGTGTTCAATATAGACATTCCCCGAAGAGAATCGGAAGCGTGACTATATTAGCGTAGGGGAAATCAGAGGATAAGCAATAAAGACAGTACCAGATTGGTACTAAGACCTTGCATGTACGACCTTACAGGTCTTTCCACACTGCGTGCATTTGTAGTGCGTGACTCGTCCCTTGCGGCAGTATGCCAGGCACTTTGCCCCGTCCACAACGCAATTCACCGGGTGGCGTCGTCGGTCTTTTGTTGATGTCCTTGCCATTTCGAGCTCCTAACCACAGTTTCTTATAGGGCCTTTTCTTTTTGCTTTTTTATTTTTCCTCAATCAGTAGCCTCGCGGATATCTATGTCCGTCAACATAGATGTGGATTATTATCAACCCCACATCGTTAAAATGCCGAACAATCCTGCCCAGTTGTGGACGACATGTGCCTGTATTCCCTTTTTGCGTAATTCATCTAGTCGGTGCCGTTGTAACTTCGTGGGCTCCTTACCTGGTTGTTTGACCTCGAAGAAGTATGCCCGTCCGTCCTGAACCACCAGCAGGTCCGGTGTTCCCCTTCGCTGGTAGGGACTGCCGTGTATCTTGAGCCAGAAGATCCCTTCTCTGGTCAGGTTCCGGGTAATGGTTGCTGTGATTGCTTTTTCAGAGGCCATTGACTAATCCTCTCATATTCACGCTGCACATACTGGCAGGCTCACAGATAAGCACTGACTCCCTTGCTCGGGTCAATGCTACGTAGAACAGCCTAATTACGCTGTCTTTATGCTCTCCAGGTACTACCCACTCCCTGTAACCTGCTGGTGACAGGTCCGGGAAGACAATAACCACATCAGCCTCTGCTCCTTTGAAGCTATGTGCTGTGCCTATATAGAGTTTTGGTGCTTTCTCCAATACATCAGGTCCCTTATTCAGAGCTACAGTCAGGGGGTATTGAGCTGCCTTCTGTTTGGCTGGCAGTAGCCTTGATTCCCACCAACCAAGTAGCTCTTCCAGCGTGGTTCCATTCAATCGTCCTAAAAACAGCCTCATCATCTGCTGGTAGGCTTCGGGTTCAAACATGCCCTTAAACTGCTCATGCTTTAGATATTCGGTTTCTTTCTGCTTTGAAGCGTGTTCCAGGTACAACTTAGCTCCTCGGGTAAGTAGACCCTGACTCTTGAGTACGCTAAGCCAGTTGTGTGCTTCTGCTGCTGTCCATAATCCTACGTCTTTTCCGTGTATACCTGGGTCCATTTGCAGGTAATCCACAATACGCCTACTCATCGAGGTGCCTCGATGTATCTGTAATGGGTTCCAATCACCCCTTTTGCGCCTCCAGGGGTTACTGAAGGGCAATCCACGCTTACGGGTAGCCTTGAGCAGTGGTCCGAGCAGGTATGAGCAGGATGTTATTATCATAACACTCTTGCCATCTGCCAGATATTCCTCTGCTTTATCCAAAGCCACCTTAGGCATTCGCCAGTTAGCTCGACAGGAGGCCACAGAGCCCTCATACGGCCTAGGGTGATAGCCGATGGTCTGATAGGTCGACAACTGTTCGATCCACGCTACAGAGGCCGCGTGTACAGCCCTAGGCACTCTGTAGGACTGGCTCAGTACCTTGCGGTGGTCAGGTGGGATACTGGGATCTAGGAATATCTCGGGGTGTGCTCCTCGCCACACATATAGGGCCTGGTACGGATCACCGGTAATAATCAGCCTGCCTGCAGCTTGACCCCACTTCTGGAGCAGGGCATACTCGAGGGCAGACAAGTCCTGGGCTTCGTCTGCTATCATCACCAGGGGATCACCGGGGGGGGTGGGGATGGTATCAAGGGCCAGCTCGATCATGTCCGTAAAATCTATAACGTCTGCCTCTTCCTTCCACTTCTCGTAGTGCTTGGCAAACGCCTGAACACGCATATTCCATCGTTTTCTATCCGTTCGTCTTGCTCGGTAGAGGTGGTACTGGGCATAGCACACATCTCCCAGTTTTATATGCTTACGATCCCAGTGGGGGCTCTCTGCGTCTATTTTTTTCTCTACACTGAGTGCCCAGTTCGGGCATATTTTATTGAAGTCACCCAGGTGCTTCTCTGCCACAACGGGGGCAGCCAGTGACCTGTAAGCGTGAGCGTGGAGAGTTCCTACGCTTTCAGGCGGTATAGGTAAGTCTCGACCAGCTATCTCTGCAGCAGCAGCACGGGTAAGAGAACAGAGCAAGACGGGCCTTTTATGGAATCCTGCATACTTTTCACGTGCCCATATGATTAGTTTTTGGGTTTGGTCGGCTAAGTATGTTGTCTTCCCAGTGCCTGGAGGACCGATGACCACATAGGTATTTACCACATTTACCTTATTTTCTTCATTCCTAACCATTCCTAACCATTCCATAACCAGAGACTGATGCGGTTTATCTCTTTATGTTACCAATAGATACAAACGCCTAGTCACCTAGTCGGGTTCTGCGTGTAATTGGGTAAAAACTTTTTTCTCTTTTTTATTTCCCTTAACAGGTGATGAGCCAAGCCAGTATCGGCGGCGACTGTGGTTTTGTCCTTCGAACCACACCTGACTCTTCTCGGTCTTTGTAAATCCGGCCAATCTAAGGCACTCGCATAATTCCGCGTCGCTCGTTCTTTTATTGCCCTTGATCTGCATGTCCTCCCACAGTTTTTCCCAGTTGAACCACAGTTTACCATCTTTATTGAATGGCTCGTCGTGATATGCCCCCTCATGCCAATCACCTTGCCAGCAAGGATGATCCTGGAGGTACGACTCTATCCAGCGATTGGCCCGGCTGACTGAGGTGACTTCGGGGTTCTCAATACCATCGACAATTCTGAATAGACACCCTTTGATCTTTACCCATTCCTTGGGTTTGATCTCAGGATCAATCACGTAGTGGGTGATCTCAGCGATACGCTGTGCGAACGTCGCACCTCGCCACACGTCGGCAATGGTGCCTAGCCTAACCACATTGCTATGTCCCTTTTTATCAATCAGCTCGATGCTGAACTCCCCATTTTCCGTACCGTGCTGGACGAAACGAGTGACTGTAATACCCAGTCTCTTGCTGAGTTGCTTGAGTATGAATTCCCTGTTATTGGGATTATCTTCCAGCTCCTCTATGACTGAAAACAACTTCTCCATGTCTTGTACCGGCGGACCCGTTCTGGCCTTGCAAATTGTGCGGCGAATCCAATCCCACCGCAGGGCCTTGGTGGGGTTGTCGTTATGAAGCTCTCGCCAGGCTATAATCAGGTTAGCTATTTCCTGGTCCGCCCAGCCGGTAGTTGCGGCTATCGTTGCTATTGACAGGCAGTAGGTGCTGGCTGTTTGGTCTATGAGATCCTTACGCTTCCTGTTCCACGACTCAGCAAACTTCTTATCATTCTCCAGCAGAGCGTGGAGCTTGAGGCCCGGCGGCTCGGCCCCGGCCCGTAGCACAATATCCCCCACCTCGACTGCCTGGCTCACTTGGCAGAGCTTGTCATCCAGGAGAATATCCTCGAAATCGTCAGGCACATATCTCAGGCCGTTGCTTTCGATGATCATCACCTCGATTGGTGGGCTATATTTTATGTTCAGCGTCCCTGGTGGCCGCAGTATCTGGGTCAGTGCTCCCACATTATCCAGATCATAGCCGTACTCGGCCGCTATATTACGCAGCGTCCCGGCCAGCCGGCGACTCAGTGTGGCTGCAGCAATGCGGTCGGCTGATGTTTCAAATATCCACGGTTCTTTGAACACCCAGTAGGGATGTAGCCCCCCTCCGGTGCTTGCGATGATCGATGGTTTAAGGGGTATTTTACTCAGAAGCTTGCGGGCGGTTTCAATATCAGGTGGCAGGTTCCCTTTCTTGTGCTCACTGTTTGCTATGTCTATATCTGCCCATAGACAGCCTATGGCCGAGGTGTCTTCCAGCTTGCCCCTGCCCGAGGGATTGCCTTTAACTAGGCTAAGCCCGAAGTAAACATTCTCCGTATCAGGCTGGGCCTTTATGTATATAACTCCTTCGGGGATAGACACAAAACGTCTGCTCGCCCTACTGGGCAGATTGAAAATAGATAGCTTGTTTGTATCATTGATCGCATCGGAGAAGATAGTTTCCAGGAACTCGGTTGCGTTCATTTGTTCACCATGTTACTACGTAAGTTAGGGTCGCTGCTGCTAGCCAGTATACTACTTTTCTCCAGTCTTTGCCCGGCACGTACATTATTGCCGCGCAGATATCGAGGGCGATCAGTACTGCCGGAAATATCCGTTCGAGCTTCATTTCGCAGGCACATCCGTTATCACCAGCTTAACATCAACGAGCCGCTTAGAGCCCTTGCGGGGTAGGCGTAGGCTGGTTAGGGCTTTGAACGCTTCACAGCTCGAACAAACGATGGCCCCGTCTACATGGAAGTAATGATACCCCAGTGTTGATTTTTCCGGTTCTTTTACCCAAAAGCGAACTCTACTTGCGCACAAGGTTTTATCCCTAGTAATCCAAAGTTTCATTATTGTTCCTTCCTGTTATCAGGCCACTCCTGCCAGGCTACGGCCAGGACCTATGCCCTGACGAGTCTGCTGTGCCCAGGCGGGCCATTCAGACATACTAATCTTCGTGCTCATCCTTGGCCTCCTTGTGCTTGGCGAGGACGGCGAAGAGTTTGGCGGCGCGGTCCGCAATATATGCTACTGGCCCGTGGGTAATCTGCCTTTTAGCCTCAGCAACATCATCTTCAAAACAGAGCTCTGGAGCATAACAATGAAGCCAAACCTTGAAACCATTGAGACTATGCTTACATGTTTCCACCAAGTCAGCCACCTGCTCTTCAAGCTCGGCGATGTATTCCTTATCGGCTTCTTCCTCGATGGGCATCATCTCCAGGTGATTTTGCAAAGCATCCCAAATACTGTTCGATGCAATGTCCCAGAACTCCCTGCCAAGCATACCGCTCAATGCAGTTCGCTTGTGTGGGTCGGGCACTACCTCTGAATATTCCTCTCTCGGCATTGGGAAAATACTTTCAGGGTAAGGATTGTCAGGCCAAAAT
>LAZR01002280.1_pt1 | contig 11274 bp, 17 predicted proteins | sample 329461 | NCBI WGS metagenome assembly LAZR01 (sample SAMN03002196, study PRJNA259156) | marine sediment metagenome | biome: sea floor; feature: Hydrothermal impacted sediments; material: marine sediment; isolation source: Loki non-amplified sample from Loki's castle hydrothermal vent sediment ...
CGTCCCAGGGACCCGCCCCTGCTAGTCGCAGGGGCGGTTCCTCACTCCGTTCGGACCCTGGGCCTAATGAACATTGCTGTCGCAATATTCGCGCGGAGGCCCTTCCTCTTCAGCTACCTAGACGATTTCGCAGTCCAGAAATATAGTTTTTTAAAAGACGTAATGCCCCGGATTGGAGATAAAAACGCCTACGGCCTGGAGGAACTTTTGGTCACGCCGCTCGATCGGGGTCCAGTCTCCGGTGGACCGGCAGGCTGTTGGCATGAGGCATGCCACCCCTCTCTCTGACGTAAATGAGGGTACATTTTCTGCGGAGTGGCCAAAAGATCCTCAAGGCCTCCGGCGTTTAAGCCCAATATTTTCCTAAATTTTCCATTAAGAATGAAATGGGCTCCCATTTTTAGGAAGGAACGACCACCCCTTCACTTAAATTATCACCCATAATCTTTTTTTCTATGGTTATGCTGATGATTTTCCCTTGAATTTCCTCTTTTGTCTTTTCCCACCCAAATCCTTTCACTAGATTCATTACTCTCTGTATCTCAATTTCAATAGGTAATTCGGCCATTTAAACTCCCTCCTTTTAGTTAATATTTAAACCCAAAACTCTTGCTCCACATATTTATTACCTTTTTCTCCTCTTTTAATTCAGGACACATTTTAATAAGTTCACGTATATATCGGCAACATATTAGCTTTGTAATTTCGCTTGAATATCCATTGTTTTTTGGGTGCCTCAAGGCTAATTCAATATTTCCTATGATACAAAATACCTCGAAAACATTTACCTTAATATCTATTTTTTCCCCACCTCTTTTTTGTATCGCAGCAACTATCTCATCATCCATTTGCTTTTCCCCCTCTTATTTTTATGTTCTAGCTATTTTCTTGTGACACTCCCCACACAATATCAGTTGTTTTATCTTGCTTGTGTCCTCAGGCCCATGGCACACATCACAGGTCATATAATGTGGACTCCCTTCCATCGGACTCGCGCCCCCCCCTCCCTCGTTTTTAATATCCAATGATTGACGTTGATCTTTGTTATGTTCCTGAACCCATTGAGCTGCCACGGTCGCCGTTATGCCATGCTCGACGGCAAGATCCAATAGATATAGTCTGTGTGTCTCATCTTCGCATCGCCAGAGTGCCTCGCCCACGGTTGGGCTTATCTGTCCTTTATGAATTGCTTTTTGAAATTCAACAGGCATTCTCACGATATCCAACATCCTCTTTACCCTCGATGCTTTTCGTCCTACCCTTTTTGCTATTTTTTCTATCGTCATGCCGAACTCTTCTTTAAGTGTCTGATAATTCGCGCCTTCTTCCACTGGCGTAAGATTTAGTCTCGCTATATTTTCCGTCGCTCGTGTAAGCGTGATTTCATCTTTCGTTTTAATTACAATTCTTGCCCATATCTTCTCTTTTTTAAGTATCTTATGGGCGAGCCATCTCCTGTGCCCGAAAACTATCTCAAATTTCCCATTCCTCTCAACTACTTCTATTGCTTGTAAGTCTCCTTGACTTTGAATTGATCTTGCTAGGTTTTCAAGCTCTTCGCTGTCAATCTCCATCCTGGATATTGATGCCGGCTCTACGCAGTCGCTAACTTTTATTTGATGGAATCCCTTTTTCTTTTGCTTGCTTGAGTTCAATTTTCCTAACCTCCAATACTCCTTTTTTGATTATTGAAATTTCAACGAATTCCTCCATATACAACCCGGACTCGATAGCTATTTCTCGTGGTATCGTCACCCGAAATTGATGCCTTGAAACCACCACTCTGACTATTTTACTCTTCAATTTAGTCTTTTAGTCTTTTTCCTTATATTCATTAACTCCATCTTGATTTCAGGTCAATAAAAAACCTTAATAAATACCGTAATATAGTAGCCTTTCTCTCTGAGAGTCAATGTTTATACTCGTGTGTCACTTTTGATAGACTATATTCCCCCTTCGGGGGAGAGAATATATAGGAGGGTGGTCGATCCTCTTTTTTCATCGACCTACCACCCGTTTTAGGGATTGGATGAACGATTCATGGGAATGAATCTGAGGACTATTTTGGTCGTACATCTCAATCAGTGCCAAAATATGTCAGCAAGGTGTAAACACCGCCCGTTTCAAAGATTCTTTTCCATTTAGGGAAGGGAAAAGGGGGAAAAAGGACCTGACTGCTCGTTATTCACCTGGAATGGAGATTAATTATTGACTGATATAAATATATCTTGACAATCTTGATAATACAGATTATCTTAATATCTAATTCGGGGTTAAAAATCTTGTTTTGGGTAAAATGGGTCATTCAATATATGGCTGTTTTATTATCTCTTGTAGCTGCTTACTCATTGATACAGTGGATTTTCAAATTATGGTAGAATAGCCGGTCGTTGACATAACGTTTATTATCAGACTCCCTAGGCCGATTTTTCGTGTATTTCAATGTTTTATCTCTTATGTCCTTTGGTTGTTCGGCCGGATGAAAAAGGATCTATTTCTCATGCCAATGACTGATAAGGAACTTACTGAAATATTTAATGAAAGGATATCCGAATGGCGCGACCGGGTTATAAGTCTTCATTCCACGCCTATAATTCTTTTGGCCGTAGGCCATGACGATCTTTCAGGTCAGTTTGTACTTTGTATTCCAAAGGGTTTTACTGACCCTCAAATTGCGGCAATGCTAGAGAAAGCCATTGATTTATTGGAGTAATTAATTTTATTGAGGTCCTGCAGGTATAATGAAATATACTTTATTATGTAAACAAACTACCAAGGAGCTTGGCATAGTTGATGAAAATGGCTTACTCGATCCATCTAAATTTCATCAACATGTCGAAGAGTGTCCGATCTGTTTGGATTTTATGGAGAAACTGGTTGAATTTATTAAACAAAATAAAGAAGATAAAAAAATAAATGCCTCCTGACACTAAAAAATATCTATTGAGAGGCATAGACCCTGATAGATGGATTGAAATAAAGCATTTTTGTTTGGATGAAGGCATCACTATGAAGGAATTTATCCTTGCCGCCATCGACTTCTTTATTAAACATCAAAATATTATTAACGAAGATTGATAATTTTTAAACCTATTGTTTGGTATGTTTCTGTAATTGCTTTAATTTTTGCGATTACAGCCTTTGTGTTTTCTCTTATCCGTCTTTTTTTTGTATTAAAGGGAGATTAACTAATGAAACCCGTATATTACTCAAAGTGGCCTAGGAGGGACAACGGGGCTCTGCTTTTCGAGTCAACACATGACGCCTTATTTTATGCCGCTCAGATTTATAATAATGACGTTATGATAGAGTCTGTTCAGAAAGATTATAACCGGTCTCTCGAAAGTTTTGAGCTAATGCAGCCGGTTACCTGGCGTAACCTTACTCATCTGGTTGACATTACTTTTGATTTGCAGTTTTATAGGGAATGTCTTGAGCAGATTCAACATTTAAGAGAATATCAAGATAAAAACTATTCTTTACCAAATAGTGCAGTAAGGTAAGGTAGGTATTTTAAGGGTAGTTTTGACAGCCTGTCAAGGCGATCTTTCATCTCATTGGTCTCTTTTGTCTCTTCTCTTTTTTCTCTCATATCCTTTATTTCTTGATCAAAACTCTTTTCCCTCTTTGAAATCCTCTCCCATACTCGAATGAATTTATATGGTATGAGTTTGCGCTTTATCAGGTAATAGACCCCTTTCCAGGTCAGATGGGTTATGGAGCTCGTGAATTGTCGGCCTCTGCCTTTATAGCCGGTCGTCCTCTTCCATTTGAGAATGTAATTTTCATCCCTAAATTTCCTATTTTCCCTGTTTATCGTTGACAAAGATCTTTTGATCATATATACATTCTCCTTAACGTTTAAAGTCTGCTTTAAACTCCTGAAATGATAGTTTTTTTTGTGGTATTCGCATGCGTTTGCGTATACGAGCAACGTGTTTTCAGCGGACTTAGATAAATTCATCATCCCACCATTCATCTAATTTTTTTGAGGGATACGGTATCGCCGCCGTATCCCTTTTTTTATTTAATTACATTGACATTTAAAAATCAACTGTGTAAAGATTTACCAGCTATGTAAAAATTTACCACTTTACATTATAACTACCTAATTTTCTTACAGGAGGTCTTGTTTATGGCTGAGATAAAATCACTGTCAACAATCCGAGAAAAATGGACGCGAGTAACCCCGGGCCGTATCGAGGACTATAAACTGGGGATTCAGAACCCTAGACGAGACTGGGAGGAAGAAACAAAGGCCGCAAAGGACACCTGGAAAGCCGGCATCGATGCCGCTCACCAGAAAGGTCTATTTTTAAAGGGTGTCTTAAAGGCTGGTACCTCAAAATGGCGTGAAGCCGCCTTGAAAAAAGGACCGGGCCGCTTTGCCGAGGGTGTTTATATCGCCGGCCCTGCCTATGAAAAGGGTTTTGCACCATTTCACGCGGCCATTGAACGCGTGGATCTCGGCCCCCGATTCCCAAAACGTGACCCCCGCAACCTAAATAGGGTAAAAATGATCGTGGATGCCCTTATTCAAGAAAAAGTGGGCGCTTAACTCGTTTTCTCCTTTTCTTTCCCGCTTAACTCTTTGTTTTTAAAAGGAGGTTTAGATTAAAATGGGTATGGCATCATTTTTAACCGGCCTGCGAATTATCGGCCAGGTAGCTAATTGGTCAGATAAAGCACTCGAGGACGGTAAAATAACAATCGTTGAAGCGGTTCAACTCGCTAAGCTTATCGGAGACACTCTCGGCGTTCGCCTGGAACTCGATTTTTCTCTGCCCTCGGCGCCGCCTATACCGCATGAAGCTGATTTGCCGCCAGCCGGCGAAAAGAAAAAGGCTGAACAAAGGCCGTGGCCCTACGGTTAATAAATATTAATGACACGCTTTTTGCCTTCAATCAAAAACAGAGAGGTATAAAATCATGAAATACAGACTCGCGAAGATCCTATCACCGGAAGATCTATCCACCACCGGAACGAAGGTGATCGACATCACCATGAAAGATGTTATTTCAAGGATAGAGGTTATTTTTAGGACTAAAAACGGCGACAGCGGCTTCGACGCTCACCCGGCTGGTAATGTCTCAAAGATCGAACTCGTTGACGGCTCGGAGGTTTTGTTTTCCCTCTCAGGAAGAGAATGCCAGGCCCTGAACTTCTATGATCACCTGCTTCCAGCCGATAACCATATGACCGGATCTAATGGCGAGTGGATGCGTGCAGCCTTTTGTATGGACTTTGGTAAATACCTTTGGGATCAAGAACTCGGCTTCGATCCTAAAAAGTTTATTAATCCTCAGCTTAAAGTCACCTGGGACGAAGACGTCGCCAATACCTCTTGTACTGAAAATTCCATGATGATAATTGCTCATCTTTTTGATGAGCTCACCCCCACGCCCGATGGTTTCTTGATGAGCAAGGAAATGTATACCTACACGCCGGCTGCAAACGCTTATGAGCCTGTTGACCTCCCGACCGATTACGCCATAAGGCGCTTGCTCATCGGATCTCATCAAGAGTCATACACTTTCACCCAAATGATCGCCGAGATCCGGTTAAATGAGGATAACGACAAGCGCGTCCCTTTTGACATCACCGGTGATGAACTTTTTTGGCAGGTAAAAAAGAGGTATCCCGAGTATATCGAAAATGTTTATATGGCCATCGCCACCGGAGGAACAACTTTTCGCGTCACGCCGGCAGAGGATGCCGTCATAGTCGGTTCACGAACCAGTGTTGCCGCTGCTCTTTATCTTATTTATCAAAATGGTGGCAAGGCTTATGGTGTTTGTGAAACCTCAGACGAAACCATTTACATGCTTTGCAAGGGATACATTCCCCACGGTTACGCGCCCCTTGATTTTGGCTCCGCCCAAGATCAAGATAATTGGTATAATGTCTCAGCCATTGGCTCCCTCGGACTCAGGATAAAGGCCGGCCCGAGTTTGGGAAGCAACCCGACAACCCAGGTAATTACTCAACAGCTTCGCACATATTAAACCTTTTTTACTCCGTGACTCGCCATGCCAAACATTTTTGATTTCGACAGCCTTTTCCGTCGCACTCTCTTGTCTGTCGGTCTCACTGGATCTCTCGTTAAAATTTCTCTGACTCCTGTTTCTGTAAAAACTCTTCTCGTACTTACCCATGTGACCGTTGAGAATAAAACCAACGCTTATACTAAGGTTAGGCTGGGTGTCGACGCAAGGGGAGTGATTCATTATATCGATGAGCTTATCACCGTTGCGGCGGCGGAATTAGTTGTCTCACGTTCAGATATTCTTTTAACTGATGGAGATTATTTTTTCGCCGAGCTCACTGGAACAACCGACGGTGATGAACTTATTTTAACATCTATTGGTTGGAAGGTTAAACTTTAAGATCCTATGGTCGAATTTGGTAGACAATTCGGCGACATGTTCAAATCAGTTTATGACTCTGATAATAATGGTGTCATTGGATCCTCTGGTGTTGGTGTTGTTACATGGATAAATCGTGGAAATCTTGCTTCATTTGATTGGATTTTATCTGATTTTACAATTGACGTTTCTTGGCATGATCTAGATTTATCTGCAATTATCCCTGCATCTACTAAATTGGTCGGTTTCCGTGTCTGGCAAAGAACCACCACTGTAGCAGTAATTTTTGAGTTAAGAACAAAAGGAAACGCTGATTATCATAATCGATCTGTTAATTCCTCAAATGCTGCATTTTTGGATATTCATTCTGATATGTGGGTCGTTCCTGATTCCAATTTATTAGTTGAATATCGTGTTTCCGGTCCTACTGACTGGACCTTTTTAAACGTACTTATTTTTGGTTGGTTCGTTTAATGTTATCTCGTGACAATCTATTTATTCAATTTGGTCCAAAACTTATTGAGTCTCTTTTTTTTGTCCTTCTTGATGAGATAAATACTCTTCGCTCCGCCCAGGGACAACCAATTGTTTCTATGCAAGACTTAATAGATAATGCTTCTAACCATGTTAATTCTAGTCCTGATTATTCTTGGATGTCTTATCCCATTCCTTGAGGTTTTTTTTTGTTCTATTCTTTTTCATACACCGTAACCACCGACGACATTGCAACAGCCAAGTATCGTATGGACATGTACTTAACAGCTGGTGTCATTCATCAGGTCGATATCTTATTTAGGAAAGACGCCGCTCACGCAATCAATGTTCAGATTTTCCAAGGAGGCCATCAACTATGGCCTACAAATGCCGGCGCATCGATCAGAGCCGACGCAACGGTTATAAGTTTCAGGGAATTTCATCAGCTTCATGGTGCAATCAACGAGCTACACGCCCTTATATGGACTACTGACACCGCCGTTTTGTACGAGACAATTATTAATTTTGGGCTTCTTCCTTTACGAATAATTCAACCCCTCTCGTTCGACGAATTATTGTCAGCCGCAGCGGCATTATGAAATGGCCAGGCCATGCGAAAAGAGCCTTGACGCCGAATGCTTCGAAGCCTACCCGGAATGGGCGCGCCAGGCATTCGCCTGGCGGCTTTTGCATCTTATGTTTCCCGGTGAAATCACCAAACGCCTGCCGCCCTCGCTCGCTTTCCCGCCGTTGCCCCCAGGCTTCGAGTGGCCACCAAATATCATAATTCCACCAGGCACTGAGATTCCCCCGTGGTGGGTGCTTCCTGAAGGATGGCAACCTGGGGATCTATTCCCCCCGGATTCCACTATTCCACTTGATATCGATGTTCCTCTCTGGTGGTTATATTCTCTTATTTTCCCGCCCGGCACGATAATTCCCCCCGGGTTTACTTTCCCCCCGGGTTGGCAACCTGGGGATCCGTGGCCACCTGGCTTAATCCTGCCTCCGGATCTCCCTCCGTGGTGGATCGGGACTTTTCCCCCTACTTTCCTTGATCCGGGTTCTGGCGGTACGCGACCCAGGACAACCCCACCCGCCGTTCCGTTGGTTGAATATGAAATTACGATTCCCGGCACTGACATTGATGGTTCTGTTCGTAATAGTGGATCGGCTGATTCATGGTCTGAAGTCCATGATGCAACCGTTGGTAACAATCGTATTATTAATTCCACTTGGGAAGCTCGCGCTATTCGTGTTTGGTATACATCGAATAAATCGACTGCCATTTATAGATCCTTTTTCACTTTTTTCCTCACTGACATTCCCTCAGATGCAACGATTACGGCAGCGACGTTTAAGCTGTCTGGGTATAGTAATTCAACCTCGCCGGTCTGCGTACAGCAGTCCAGTTATCCCGCCGATTTGGTACTTGAAGACTATAATAATTTTTCTGGTCCGTCCTTTTCTGAACTGGTTCTGCCTTCATCTTTATCATACCTTTTGTGGCCTCTTAATTCTTTTGGCGTTTCTTACCTTCAGTCACTTGTGGGTGGAGTTAATGCAGCTCAATTTTGTGTCCGCGATTATACTTATGATTTTGCAAATATTCCACCCACCCCAGGTTTTCCCACAATCGAAGTGGCTCTACTCTATCAGGAATACTTTGCACCGCTTAGCCGTCCTCTTTTAGACGTAACTTATTTGGCTGAATAAATTATGACTGATATCTGGAATTATTTTCTAAATTCTCTGCCCATCACCATTCCAATGCTCTGGGCTTTTTTGCGGCTTCAGCGTAGATTGACCATAATGGAAACCGATTTAAAATGGATAAAAGGAAATTGCATCAAATGCCCACCACACTCGGTCGAAAATTCTCCTTAGTCTGGCGTGGGGATCCACCGCATATGCTCAACACCGATATTCCGGTTTGGTATCGGTTTTTGGAGGTCTATGGCCATTTGTTCCGATCGATTTGGTATGATGTCTGTGTCGGAGGCCCTTTTTACACTCAAGAGGAGCTTAAAGACCCTCTCAAAAAAATGTGGTATCAAAATCTTGCGAAAAGGATAGATGCCCTTTGTGAGCTTGAGAATGAAATATGGATTATTGAGGTATCCAGCGACCCAGGGTTAAGATCCATCGGTCAGTTATTAAGTTATCAAATCCTTTTAAATCGGGATCCAAAAATACTAAAACCGGAAAAGCTCGTTTTAGTGGCAGGAACCATTGAATCAGATCTGCTCGACGTCGCCGGCACGCTCTCGATTCGCTGTTATATCATCTAACAGCAGCCATACCCTTTAACCTTTGCTCAAACGTCGATCCTCGTGGATATTACGAGCTTGTCATATTCCGGTTTTTTCTCAATAATCCTTCCAGGTCAATTTTCTTTCGCATCCGGAGCTAAGTGAAATAGTTCACATCCAAGCCGCGGGGTTTACTCGAGTATCGTGGAGGCCTCCGCTTTCCAGGTCGCGCTGCGTGTCCCGGAGCAGGATCGGGGAACCCTTCATATTCCCTCGATCCTGCTCCGGGGCCCGCCGCGCGACCGCCCCATTTGAGGTTTCATAATGACATTTAAGTTTGAAGCACCTATCAAAATGCCTCGATTTACCCGAGACGAATTCATCCGCAAAAAGCAAGAGTATGTTGCCGAGCATGGCTACACAGTGCACATACCAGGATTCCGTGAGATTTTTACCTATAACGTGACGCCCGAGCCGACCGAAGATGAATTATTTTTGTATAGAAATAAACAGGTTAAGATTTTAGGCGAGAAACGCTTTTACGATATCAAAGCTCTCATGGCCAAGAAGCGCGAAAGCTATCTTAGGATCCTAGCCTCGCCAACTCCCCAGATCGTACAAAATGCCGCCTCAGTACTTACGACCCTTGACGATATCAACGACGTGCTCGGTACGATCGCCGTCGTCGCGCGGATCGTGGCGCGCCGGCTCCCCGCGACCGCCGCTAAATTTCTACTCGGTCCAGCAGGCTGGGCGCTTATGGGTGCAGATATCGCCGGCCTTGGCCTCAAATTGTTCTCTTTGCCTTTTAAGGCTCGCCGCCTTCAACATGAGCTTAACGACGCGATAAAAGGTAATCCCTTGAGTAAAAAGGCCAAGCTCCGCAGAATCAATAAACTCAAGAGGCTTAGCCTCTCGAAAGGTGAGCTTATAGAGGCTTTACAGACTACTGACAACATGTTCGGGGTTGGCATGTCGTTGGGTGGGGTTATGGGAATGCTCACCGAGATCCCGGCCGGCTTATACAGACACATGCAGGGTAAAAAAGTCACCATTACAGGCTTACCCGCGCCCCTTCTTTGGTTCGATCGTCAATGGTCTCGAATGCTCAAGGGTGCAGTCAACCTATTTTACGGACCTGTCGATCTGCCCGACCAGGAATTAAACAAGGCGATCGTCGCTACTAATTTGGCATCAAGAGCAGCTCACTCCTATCTGGATGGTATAAGCCCTTTTGATGCCATAGAGGATCTCGAGAACACCGAGTTATTGCCCGCCATGCCCACGCATCCTTTGACCATCCAGGTCATTAATGAGGAAACACCCGAGTTTCTAAAATATGTCGGTTGGATCTCCGATTCTTCTATGTGGAAAACCCCAGGCAGACACTTTGATGAGACGATCGATAATGTCCAGGATGGAGTAAAAAACTGGATACAGCGAAATAAAAACTCGATGGAAGGCATGGTCGCCGCTCAAAATATGGTCGACGTCGGACCCAATATACTCGCTGCCATTGAGGGTGATGACCAGCTCGAAATGTCCTATGATCCCATAGCGGAAAGCCTACTCGAGCTGATGAATGTAAATTTACGCTTCCCTTTTGATCTATCTCAATCGGATGTCCTTTGTTGGAGCGATAACCTATCCAAAGAGTACCAGTTGACCGGTGGAATCTCCCCTGCCACGTCCCAGGATATCGCAAGGGATAAGTGCGGCTTCGAGTTCACCACATTTCTGCCTCAGAGAGCCACGCCTTCCGAGCAAGAATTGCTCGAGAAGGCCAAGCATAACATTGACGGCCTCCGGGTCTGGCATTTTAGTCAAGTAAGAATTATTTATTTTCGCTGGCTAGAACAAGTCGAATCAGGAGTTGATTTATCATGGTTTGATTTTCTTAACAGGGTTGAAAATCATCAACTTTGGCTTCAAAAATATGGTTTCGTTGAAGGAGAACCACTTGCATGGCTCGGTCTTTTAAATGAGGCGCAGCTTGAGAGATTTGAGGAGTTTAACTCTTATGTTTTAAATACGTATTTCTAAATATCCGCTTATGCCGGGATAATGGAGGCACCCGGACACTTTTTCGTAATTTTGGTTGAAACAAGGCAAAGGGACTGGTTTTTTTAATTTTGCCTAGAGGGGAGGAAATAATTTCTTGATTTTTTTTGCGGTCTTACGG
>LAZR01002281.1_pt1 | contig 11266 bp, 16 predicted proteins | sample 329461 | NCBI WGS metagenome assembly LAZR01 (sample SAMN03002196, study PRJNA259156) | marine sediment metagenome | biome: sea floor; feature: Hydrothermal impacted sediments; material: marine sediment; isolation source: Loki non-amplified sample from Loki's castle hydrothermal vent sediment ...
TATAAAATATTGTGTGTAGATTACAAGGGATATAAACTTGCGAGATTTATGGATAAGAATGTGAGTATATCATGCACTGAACAACTTATAATTTCCATTAGAACAATCTGCCTTGAAGATAGTAGTACCGATACAGAAATAAAAATCCCCACAGATTCTATCATAGAAACGGTAAAAGAAAAGTTTGGATATTTCTTACCCTATTTACTTCTCAAAAGGTCGAAAAGAATAAAGAAAGTCATTTTCGAGAAGTTACTGGATGAAAACTACAAAATTCAAGATATGATAAAAATCAAGAAATCAGATTATATTAGGGTTTGAGTTTATCAGTCTCCATATCAGCCCAAGTGCCAAAGGGAACATCCCTATAATTAATATTGCTATCCCCCACATAGGAGTAAGGATAGCAGAAGCAAATGTTATAGTCTCCCAACCTTCTAACTTAAAATTATATATTTGCATTGAAAAAGGAGATTTATTTGTTATCGAGGAGATATCCCTCATGAAAAATCCTATACTGACAACTATTAATATAATTCATTACTATTTAAATTACATTTAGCCTTAAACAATACAGAAATTATGAAAGAGTTTACAGAATGATTTATAATTAACGAAAGAAGTGGCTAGATTTTAAAGGAAAGTAATAGCTCAAACCTTATAAGTCAGTGAATAATTGATTAACTTATGAAAAAAAGATATTATGTTCTCATATATACCATTTTGCTATTAATAGCTCTATGGGTTATATATTTTTCTGGTTGGGAGCAGATGGTAATAATTTTAATAACTATCAATATAATTGTTTATGCTTTAAGAAAACCGTTGAATGGTTTAGCAACATTTATGTTTAAAAGGAGAAGGAGTTATAGAGTTTTAATATCGATAGCTATAAATCTAACTTGGGGTATTTTTATATTTTGGTTATTGATAACTATCTCTGCAGAACTCTTTATAGCAGTTATATCTTTTTTGATTGTAGCAATTTCTTTAAATTTCAGAAATGTAATTAATAATATTGTTTCAGGCATACTATTGTTAACAACTGAGCAATTTGAAGTAGGAGATTTAATTGAAACAAATAGAATTCAAGGTATTGTTAAAGAAATAAATCTAAATCATGTAAAGATTCGAGAATTTGATGGAATAGATGTGATTTTACCAAATAGTAACGCTTATGGAGCCACAATAATAAAATTTACACATAGTAGATTCAAGATTTTTGAACCAAAAAACAGGGAGGAGTTCGAGAAGAAAAAATATTATCGCAGATATCTAAAGGGAATAAATAAGATAATTTCGGCAAAAATAAAAACAACAAAATATGTTAAACAAGTTGAAATCCTCGGAAGTATCAATCCGGAAAATCTTGATACTGAATTTTCCAAAATCTTTGATAGATATGAGCCCATCTTTGGTTTACGTCCAGACTATTCAATTGATAAAACCAGATCTGGACGAGTTCGACTCAATCTCTATATTATGTCAGAAAAACCAATAATTTTAATTAATTATATTGATGCCTTTTTGAGAGATATAGTTTATGAATTGTATTCTGATGAGATATATCAAGATTGGAATAAAAATAAACCTACGTTAGAACTTAAATCTAAAAAGGAGGGTGGGAAAAAATAATGGCTTTATTTAGGACTGATTTGGAAGCCTTAATATATATCATTATTATAGGTGTTGGTCTTTATTTTACAAACTGGATAATATCTTTTATCATGGATAGAATTAAAAGAATTCTTCCTAATAATAAGAATAAGATAAAATTCACCTTTAGGTTAATCTCAAGCTTAGCCTTCTTATATTTTTTAATCGAAGGATTCCCATCATTCACCACGATTCCTTCTGAATATTCCATATTAATCACGGGAGCAGTTAGCACTGCTATCGCTTTCGCTACAAGTGAGATTTTTTCCAACTTTATTTGTGGAATTCTGATTTGGTTAATAGATCCATTTGATATGGGAGATATTGTTGACATTATGGGTCATAAAGGAGTGATTAAATCAACATCTCTTACTAAAATTACAATTGAGACATTCGATAGAATAATTGTACAAATATCAAATTCAGATGTATTATCATCACCCATTCTAAATTATACAATTAAATTGAAAGGAAAGAAAAATTTCTTCCGGTTTAAAAGACAAATTCAATTTCCCCAAGATATAGGGCATACTCGACTTGATATGGATATTTATAATGATGAAATACGAAAAAAAGAAGAAATTGAATTAAGAGATTTCCATAATTTAGTTATGGAAAAAGACAGATCTGAAATCTTTTCATTCACTTTTTCAATGCGAATTCCTTATAAAAGATTTAGGATCAAAGTAGATAAAATAGAAGAGCTTTGTAAGGAATATAAGGATATTTTTGATTATTCCCCAAAATTTCATATATTTAATTTTAGTAATGAAATATCCGTAAAATTCAGAATTTTAACGTTAGATTCTGATAAATTACTCAAACATAAAGCAGAATTTGCTAATAACCTTTACAAAATAATTCTGACTAATGAAGTTTAAAGTTTTGACAATTCTAACCTAATCTGAACTTCACCTGAAGGGATCTTTATTTCAGTTTAAGAATCTTGCGGACTCAAAATGTGATAACATTTTCCAAGTAATAATTTCATAGTAGTTGTTTTCCCTGCACCATTCGGCCCTAAGAACCCAAAAATTGAATTTTTTGGAACTTTAAGGTCGAGAGAAACTAAAGCTTTAGTTTCACCAAAACTTTTACTCAAACCACTTGTTTGAATAACAAATTCATTTTTTGTAGTCATTTTTTTCATCCTAAAGTAATAATTCAACTTAAAATAAGTAAATTATAGTTGTGAGAAGAACATATAAAGCTTTTGTAATAAATTAACGAAAATTTCTCCTTGTTTGATCGTTTATATAAAAAAAATCTTTAAAATATTGATGATAAGCTTTAATTCGGTCATAAATTGATCAGTTCTTCTTAATGTAAACTCTGTGAAGTTAAACGAAATACTTGAAAATTATTATAAACACAATAACGTTAAAGTCTTCTAAGAAAATTCACTAAGTCAATAATAACCTATATGGCCGAGATTGTTCTTATTTTCATCTAATGAATAAACCATTCCCATTGACAAAGGTTCTTCATCATCATCCTTACTCGATTTTCCTATTCTCTTCAAGTTCTCAAGTTTTAAGATAAAAATTCCTTCACATTTTTTGCACTGAATATAGATTTCCTTTATCTGCTTATTTTTCTCCTCATATTCTTCTTTTTTAAAAGGTTCTAATAATTTAATATCATTGTTATCGCAATTTTTCAAAAAGCACTGATCTAATGAAATTTTTTCCATTCCACGCCGAGCTAAAGAGATGTAAGCATACTCTGGAATTTCTGCCCTTAAATTTTCCTTTTCTGACATATTTATCTAGGAAATCAGTTAAAGTTAATTTTTACTGTTATATTCTATAGATTTTATCCCCTTTATTCTTATTCGATTTATTTTAGGTTCTTCTTAAAAATTCCAATGGTTAAGCTTAATTAATAAATATAACTATAATTATTTGAACTAAATTATGCCTAAGAATGGAGAATTTACAAAAGAGACGATAGACCATATCTCGAAATTAGCTTTAATAGATTTATCTGAAGAGGAAAAGGAGAAACTATCTAAACAATTAGGAGACATTCTCAGTTATTTTAAAAAGCTAGATACTTTAGATACTCGCAATATAAAACCTACTACTCATCCGATAGACGGGCTTGTAAATGTTTTCAGGGAGGATATTCCATGGAAATCCCTTTCAAATGAGGAGGCAACTAAAAACTCGAAGCATAAACAAGATGGGTACTTTAAAGCCCCTAGGATATTAAAAGAATAAGAGAAATTAGCGGTTATTTCTTATATTCTTCAGTTAGTTTTCTAATTGCTTGAGACATATCTCTGAGTGCTTGTCTTCTTTCTATTGGGCTTAGATTGTCAAAATCATCCCCGAAATCAGTCCCAATTACGGATGCCATAACCTTAAATTTCTTTTGGATTAACCCAAGAATATAGCGTTCGTAGTACTCCAAAGCTTTTATCAACTTAGGATTATCTTTAATCTTATCCCACAGATCTAAAGTCTCCAAAGATTTGATTCCAAGGTCAATTCTAAACCAGCTAATAGGAAACAGCAATTCTCTTTCTATTCCCATATCTATAATTACTAGGTTTTCTTGATCAATATACAGCTCTGGAATTATATCCTCTTTAAAAGTGATATTATCACTCATAATATAAAGATTCGCTGCACCTCGAGATGTGCATACAATCCCCGTAGCAAACCCTTTAGCCATTCTCAAAATATCAGCATAATCTTCAAGTTTTGTGCCATTTAGATGAAGTTTTACTTTTTTATCTCCTTGAAATTCTAATTTAATTTTTTTTCTCTCCCCTTCTCCAGAAGAAATTCTTGGAAATAACGCCTCATCTCGTGTCTTCTTATGAGCGTCAAGTAATTTATTTATTATATGGTAATCTAATTTCAAACCAGGAATAACCGTATTCTGGTTAAGAAATGCATCAACTTCAAAATCTATGACACCATAGAAAAGTTTTTGCTTGTTCATTATATTGTAAATACTGTCTATGATAGTTTTGACTAAAGCTTCGGGGTCTTCACGGACAGAGTCATACTCTTTGGTTAAAAAAGTATCTATCTGGTCAGTTAGACCTTCCTCTTGATAAAATGCACCCCAACTTAATTCACTAAAAATTACACCCTCCGAATGGAGATTATGAGAAGCATCAATACTTAATATTAATTTTGATCCCCCTATTTCAACCCCTTCCTTTGTTCCTGAAGCAAGGATCGCTGAAGGTGGTTCAAAAAAATCAATAGGCATATTCACATGAAAATAAGTTTTTTTACGCTTTTTCAAATGATTAATGAATGAATTTATTTAAATAATTACTTAGATTTCTTCTAAGAAAATATCGGATCTATCGAGATTTCTACTAATAATTCAAATGTCTTCTCAAAAAAATATAATAAAAATAACTTAAAAAGATAAGTTGAGTATAGTTAAATAAAGATTTAGATTTAAAAAGTATCCCTTAATAACTCAATTTCAGCTGAAAATCCGGGAATCATACCTTCATAATCAACAATTGTCTTTTCCTTTAACTTCTTTAAAATTAGCCTAACTCCTTCAAACTCATTTTGACAAAGGTTTTGTAACTCTTTATAATTTAATTTTCCGCCATTTTCCTTTAATTTTTCAATTATAAATTTTTCATCAGAGTTTAATTCTGCCATATTGTTACTCTTTCCCTAATAATTTATATATTTATTGATTTCAACTTTTACCAGTACTACCAAATCCTCTCAGTCCTCGTTCAGATTCTGGCAATTTATCTTCATCAATAAATTGATATTCATGAACTTTGCTTAAAATAATTTAGCATATACTATTCCCCTTTGTAAGAGTAACTTCCTTGTTTAATACATCCACAACAATCACCATCCATTCATTACGATAACCAGAATCTACAATAGATTTCAACATCCCCTTACTTGGAAAGATACCCTTCGAGATTGAAGTAGGCCAACAAAGAGATTTAGGACATCTCATTGTTTTGAAATATCCTGAGAATAAATATACAAAAGCTTTCAAAAAAATTGTAAGAATGATACAAGAAATATTAGAGAAATAATCGTTATCTCACTCATTTTTAATCTTTTATAATAGGTTTTTTATCTTATCAATTTCTTAGATATTATTCGTATTTGAATAGAAAATCTAAGAGATTTTATTAGATAATATTTATTTTAATTATATAAGGAGTAATAGATATAATAACAGGGATTATTATTATTTCTGAAGAACAGAAGCTACTAAAAGGTATTGTAATTTGCAAAGAATCTGGAGAATATTTACTTGATCTCATTTTAGATTCAAAGATCGATCCTATTTTATTATCCTCGTTTGTTGGAGCATTACGTTTATTTGGTAACAATTTAGGGGAAATAGAAGAGATTAACATTAAAGGTCTTGATGTAGAAATGATAATCGTGTATAAATACGGATTAATTTTCGTTGCCATTCTTGATAAGGAGTTTGTTAAGCATGAAATCCGAGAGGAAGCAGAAAAGTCATTAGATATGTTTTACACGCTTTATAGAACTGAAATTAAAGATGCCAGTTTTGAGATTGGTCAATTTGAACCATTTAAAAATATTTTATCAAAGCAAATTGAAGAATATTTTAATAAAGTAAAAGATTCTAATGAAAATGCCGAGATAGGGGATTTTGGATTTTTTACTGAAGCCATCAAAAAATTGAGGACAAACTCCAACTAAATTTAAGGTAAATTTAAGAAATCAATGAGTTTATTACCTCATTTAAGACCATTTCAATGTATGTTAAAATCAAAACAATCTTTACTTATATTAGATTTTTAAATTAATATTAAGCTAACCTTGAGGGGATATAGATTTTAAGAACTAATCTTGAATTTAAAGGTAAAGTCATAATAGCTGATACGGTTTATAATAAAAAGGAATTTAATACTTTTTTAAGTGAAATTAATATCAACCCACCATTTATTGTCAAACCTAATTGGATCTCTGAAGATTATGGTCATTACACTGACCCTAAAGTATTAAAATGGTTGCTTCAATTTCTTAGCTCTCAAGGGCAGGTAGTTCTCACTGAATCATATTCAGCACGTAATTCAATCAATTTACCACTAACAGGCTATAAAAAACTAACTGAGCAGGATATAGAAAAAATCAGAGATTCTGAAAAAGAATTTCTCATTCGTACAGGAATTTACTCTCTTCTTCAAGAATTAGATATTGAATATGTGAATGTTACTGAAGAAGTGCTTGAACAAAGGATTGTGGACTCGGATCTTGTGCGTAGGAAAGTTAAAGCTCGATTTGAACCAATTTTAAAAACTGAATTCTATAGTTATATACCAGAAAAACTGTATAAGCTACGAACGGGTACTTTTATAAATTTCGCAAAATTCAAGATATTTTTTAGCATGTGTATAAAAAATTTATTTGGTATGATCCCAGAATATGTAGGTAAAGGATCTCGGTATCATTATCACGGAAAAGATGACAGAAATCTAGCAGATAATATTATTGACATCAATAAAGTGTATCATACTTTATTTAATGTTGTAGGAATAGTAGAGGGAATAAATACACTCTCATGTGATAGAAGAAGTGTCTCCAAACCGTATAAGGTACCCTTTGGATATGAATATTATGTTTCAGAAAACAATGGATTGATTTACTATGGTAATGAGACGCATTGGTTAGATGCTTTCATTCACCAACAGAGCGGAAAAGATCCAAATCAAACTGAACACTTAAGCAAAGCCGCAGATGTATTTGGAAAGTGGCCACCAAAATTGTTAGAAGTCGCAAAACAGATGGATGATCCTCTAAATGTTGATAACTAAAGCTAAATCTTGCTTTATGAATTATCCATTTAAACCACCGTTAATTTCCGATTGTTATAAGCGAATTAATTTTTTATTCCTTTCCTGTGCTTCCAAAGCCTCATTGTCCTCGATCAGACTCAGGTAACTCATTAACTTCTTCAAATTGATAATCTATCATTCTTGTTAAAATGATTTGACAAATTCTTTCCCCTTTTTTCAACGTGACATCCGTATTTGACAAGTTTATGACAATACCATCCATTCATTTCGATAACCAGAATCAATATTACCAGGGGAATTCAAAATCGACAAGCTAACCTATAAAAAAATATAATTTATATAAAATCTTTCGAAGATTACGATAAATAAATAGAAAATTCTTGGTAACATCTCTCTTTTTTGTTTTCTTTGATAATCTATCACTTATTTAAAAATTTTTACACATAAATTACATTTATGAAAAATCAATTACCATTCTTAATTTATATGAGGTGGACTCTACTTATAGAATTATTATGCACTACTTTCATAAAAAGAATTCTCTTAGCTTTATCACATTATTATTTAAAAAAAAAGATGATTCCAATTAGTGATAATCTAAAAAATACTGTAAGGAAATCTAACCAGAGGAAAAATGTCAAAAATGTCTCACTAAAATTCAGAGAACCAAATAGAAAAGTTATTGAAATCATTTGGACTGAAATTGATAATTTTATTGTTCTAAAAAGAGAGATTCTTGACAAAAAGCTAAATTATTTAGAAGAAATCAAGAGATATTGTCTTCTGAAAGAAGATGTAATTAAACACCTAAATCGGATTAATTTAATCAGTAAGAATTTAAATTCTAGAAGTAAAATATTAATAGAGCGTTCAATAGTGTTGATATATTTATTAAGAGCGAAAAATCCTCCTTCAGATAGACAAATTGCTCTTAAAGCAGGCTATTCACAAAGAGCGGACATTATTAAAAAAATTAAAAGTCACTTAGGAATTTTAGAAGAGACTAAAACTAAACATATTTGGATAGAAATTGATAATTATATTGCTCAAGAAAGAGAGAATCTTGATAAAAAATTAAAACTTTTAGAAGAAAACGAAAAATATCACTTTATAAAACAGACTATTATGAATTATTTAATTGCTGAAACTAATTTAGTGAATAGAAATCTTTCCCTAACTAAGAAAACATCTATTGAGCGCGCTATAGTAATAATTTACTTATTAAGATCTAAAAGCTCTCTGACATTTAATGAAATTATGATAAAATCAGAATATAAAGATACAAAACCAATTAGAAATATTGCAAATTATTTTAGAATTTATGCACATTTAGAAATTGATCATATAAATCAGACTAGAGTGTGTGCTAAATGTAAAAGGATGCTTAGTTTTGATAAATTTAATACTTATGATGGAAAAATAAGATCAATGTGTAATGAATGTGATAATATACGAGACGGGATAAACCGATTTCAAAAAAAACTACTAGCAGCAATCTTTATTACATTAAAATCCGAAAAAGGGATGATAGTTGAAGAGTTCCTTCAGAGAGTGGATCAAGGCAGAAAATTCGACGTTGATGTAAAATGTCCAGGATGCAGACTTGATTTGCATTTTTTACCTTCCTATGATTTCCATCATCCTAATCCTGCAATAAAAACCGTTTCTTGGAAAAAATTAGCCGTTAAAAAAGTTGAGGAAATCATTACTACTTTAGATAAAGAACAATGTGTTTTTATGTGTGGTAATTGTCATAGATTAAAAAAATCTACATTTATTATGGAACATTTAGATGAAATTTTAACTGAGAATATTGATTGGAAGCATTATAATGACAATGCAAGAAAAAGCCTTCGACGTTCAATAAGAAAGAAAAAGATTTTTGAAGATTTGTATAACGGTGTTTGTTATTATTGTAAGAAACCAATGGTTGATAAGCTTGCTGCGATTGATTTTCATCATACCATTGAAGAGCTTAAGGAACATACTTGGAGTAAAGATCTTAGAGATAAGGAAGATATCGAATGGGTTAAAAAGATATTATTAAAAGAAAAACAAGTAGGGGCTTGTCATAATTGCCATTATATGGAAACAGCTATATACTTCAATAATAATAAATATGATATACTAAGTAAATACTTGTCAAGTAATATAATAAAAAAACTCGGGTTATAAATTAAACATTTTTTATTTTACTTTAAGAATACTAATATAATAGGGATTTTAGAAAAAATTAAAAATGGATTCTGTATCCACCTAAAAAATTATTCTACTAAGCCGTTTTATTTTTTGAAAGAAAAAATATGATTGTTATCTTTTGCCAGTTGACCCAAAACCCCCTAAACCTCGTTCTGAGGCAGGCAACTCTTCCATTTCAATAAACTCATATTCGTACATTTTGGCGAGTATTATTTGGCAAATCCTATCCCCTTTCTTCAGAATAACATCCTTATTAGAAAGATTTATAACAATAGCCATCCATTCATTTCTATAACCTGCATCAATCGTGCCTGGAGAATTGACAATGGATAATCCTTCAAGTGCAAAGCCACTTCGAGGTACAACTTTAAAATAATATCCTTCCGGAATGGCTGTTGAAAAACCCAATGAGCAACCTACAAGTTCTAAAGAATTTAATGTGTAAGAATCTGAGTCCACGTCAATTGGTTCTTTTTTTCCATTTTTAGAAACTATTTTTTTAAATCCTATAATTCTTGCATCTGCCCCAGCGTCCCCAGGCTTAGATTGATTAGGAGGAGATACACCCTTACTTAACGATTTGATGGGGATTGATATTTTTCTATCATTCTCCTTTGTTTTTATTTTATTTCGTTTCATAATGAATCAATATTTTATTTTTTCTTTATATAAAAAAAATTTTTATTAACTTCTCATTAAACGTGAAGTAACTAATAGATTCCAAATGAATTATATTGATTTGATATTGATTTTTAATCAACAATCAATTTTAAAATATATAAATGATAAAGGAGTTATAATTTTATTATTTAAATTGTATAAGAATTAACATAATTTTGCATTATAAAATAATTTATTGACAAAAAGAGAGCTAATCCACTTCGAGTTACAACTTTGAAGTAATAACCTTCAGGAATTGCTGTTGCAAATCCCAAAGGGCACCCGATTCTCTCCAATGGCTTTAGTATATAGGAATCTGCATTAACTTCCTGTAATTCTCTTTCATTTTCTTTAATTATAATCTTTTTAAAACCGACGATTCGTGCATCTGCTCCGGCATCAGCAAGTTTAGATGGTCTTGGAATTGTTACAGCATTTTGTAATCTTTTTACAGGAATTAATAATTTCTTTTTTTCTATTTCATTTGGTTTCTTGCTCATTATGTATCATTTTAAATTGGTAAAAATTCTAAAAAAGAATTCTTATTAATCTGTAATTAAATCTGAAGAGAGAAAAAAACATATAGAATCAATCACTTGAATAAAATAATAATTACTCCTAAATGAGAATAGCTATGACAGAAAACGTCAAAGACTTAATCAGAAAAGCAGAAGATTTTACTAAACAAGAAAAATTTGAAGAAGCGATAAAGATATTAGAAATTTTATTTTCAAATCATCCCAAATCATCACATATTAGGAAAAACCTTGTAGATTCTTTGTTTGCCTATGGAGGATATCTGAATGACGAGTTTACTCTACAATATAAAAGAGCTCAAGAAATGTTCAAGAAAATCCTAAAGATCGATCCATCTAATTATCGAGCCCACTATAATCTTGGAATCGCCCATTTTAATTTAGAAAATATGAAACAAGCTAAAGAGTGCTATGAAGAAGCAATTAAAATTAA
>LAZR01002282.1_pt1 | contig 11265 bp, 6 predicted proteins | sample 329461 | NCBI WGS metagenome assembly LAZR01 (sample SAMN03002196, study PRJNA259156) | marine sediment metagenome | biome: sea floor; feature: Hydrothermal impacted sediments; material: marine sediment; isolation source: Loki non-amplified sample from Loki's castle hydrothermal vent sediment ...
TGGCTAAATAAACTACCGTCAATTATTTCAATTTTTCCACTATCAAAATGGACAGGTAAAGACCCCGCCAAGCGCCCCGTTAATACAATGCCCGACTTATCGTCGAGTGTAACGAGTTTACTTGCATCAATGTTTTCAAACTTAACATTGGCAACTTGGTTTGGCTTCCCTATTGTGTAGGTATCTAACGAAAATTCGCCACCAAACACACTTCCTTTTACATTATTTATAAACGCGGTATTACTACTCACTTGCCATTGCCCTTTAATCGCTTTAACTACGGCACCCGCTCTAAACTCATTTAAATTAAAGGTAGTTGGTTTTACATTAAGCTTACCTGAATTATATTCCCCACTAAACACGCTATTTAAATCGCTCGCAAGGTAATCGTTATACAGTGCACTTGTATGACTAATCCCCATATTGAATAATGCCTTTTGTAAGTTTACATCGCCACTAATATAGCCATTAAATTCGCCCTTAGTTAGCTGTGCAAGTGGCTCAAATTGCCTAATAAACGCATTTAATGGCAGCGCACTTTGTTCAGGAATAATGACTTCAAACGGATGAGCTTGCGACGACATATGATGATTTACAACTAACTCAACATCGTTTATAAATGCGTGATGAGTGGCTTTTAGTGCACGGCTTTGTAGCCCCGTAGACTCTACTTTTATATTATTAAGTTTTATGTCGGGGCTATTAACAGCCTTTATATTCGTTTTTGCTGTTAGATTAGCAAATAACTCACCTACGCCTAAATTAGCATTTGCTGTTAATGTGTTACTTATATCTGTGACTTTAAATTCTTTATATTCTGCGCTTTTTAATCGCTGAGTTAACGCTACCTCTGCGTTTAACTGTTTATCCATTTTTGCTGTTAAATCACCTTGGTATTGCACTGCACTTATATCAAACGCATCTACACTATCAAGCGTTAATTTAGCATTTATAAGCCCAATTGGTTTTGAGTCTATAAACTCACTTATATTAAAGTGACCACTAAGGCTAAGCCCATTCGCTGTTGCAGGAACAAACTCAGGCAAACTTTTAAGCATAACTCCGTAATCGCCTTTAATTACAGCGCCAGATAACTGAGCATTAACGTTAATATTATTTATATCGGGTGTATTTATTTGAGCTGATAAATTTGTCTGTAAGTACTCAAGTGGAGATGTAATATTTAGTGTTGTATCTGTTATTAAAATATTGAATTGCTTATCGCCCATGCTTACCAAATTAATTACAGGTACACTGAGCTCACTAGCCTCTAAGCTAATTGATTGAGGGAGTCTTAGTTGCCAATTTAAAGGCACTTGATTGCTCACAAAGCCTGCGTATTCACTTGGTGGAATTAACTCAGTACAGCTTGGTGTTAAATTAATTTTGTTATTAAGCAAATCGGTATTAAACATTAACGCTTGGCTATTTAAATTAAAACGCGTCGCCAATTTACCAGTGGTTAATACGTTAACTTGGCACTGCTGATTTGTATGAGAAAACTCATACGTGTGAGCAAACTGGGAGCTAATATCGCCATTTAACTCAAGTTCTATACCATCAAAGCTAAATGCTTGCTGAGTATTAAAGTTAGCATCTGCAATTAATGTATTTTTAGTGTTTATAACGTGCTTTAAAAAAGTGTCATTAATTTCAAACTGACCACTTACTCTATTAGCAGTCAAAATTGCACTCGCGTTTATATCACCCGTAACATTAAATTGATTTAGTTCTGGTTCTAATATGCTTATTTTAAGTGGCTTATTGAGCTCATCACTTTTTACTACAAGCTGTTTAATGCTGATTAATGGACGGGTTGAAGGAAGCGCTAAATCGAGATTTTTAGCAAGTTGATTAGCATTATCACTTTTAGGGAGTGAATTAACCGTTAGCACTGCATTTTTAATATCTACACGTTTTGTATTTGCAGTAATATCCGTCAGTTGTAACTGTTGATTTTGATAATTCACACACACTTTATCAGCATGAACATTTAAGCTAGACGTAATTGAAAAATCGAGACAACTTAATGTAATGCCCGCTTTTTTAAGCTCAGGCGCTATAGCCCACTGTAATAAAGGTAAGCGAAATACATAACCAAGCAGCAAGGTACTTAGCAATACAGCTCCAACAATTAAACCAACTCGCTTAAACATACTATCCTTAAATGCTTTGTACTTTTAGCTAAAACTATACTAATCAAAAAAGGCTGCACAATGCAGCCTTTTTTATTTTACAGTAAGATTATGAATCTAACTTGTATAAACGCAAATGTAATTAACCTACGTTTTTACGTGCGTTACGGAACATACGCATCCATGGGCTATCCTCGTTCCACTCATCTGGGTGCCAAGAGTTGGCAACGCTTCTGAATACACGTTCTGGATGCGGCATCATTACAGTGGCGCGACCATCAGTTGACGTAATACCTGTAATACCTTCTGGAGAACCATTAGGGTTAGCTGGGTACTGCGTTGTAGGGTTACCGTAGTTATCTACAAACTTAACCGCTACAGTGCCGCTATTAAGCGCCGCTTTAGTGGCTGCATCGTTTGCAAACTCAGCATGACCTTCACCATGAGAAACCGCTATAGGCATACGCGAGCCAGCCATTCCATTAAAGAACACAGACGGATTCTCTTGTATTTCTACTAAACTAAAGCGTGCTTCAAAACGCTCTGATTTATTCGTTACAAAACGCGGCCAATGCTCAGTTCCAGGGATCAACTCTTTTAATGTTGATAACATTTGGCAACCGTTACATACACCTAAGCTAAAGGTATCTTCACGATGGAAAAAGTTTTTAAACTGATCGCGTGCCATGTCGTTAAACAAAATAGACTTAGCCCAACCTTCACCCGCACCAAGTACGTCACCGTATGAGAAACCACCACATGCCACTAAACCTTTAAATTGCTCTAGTGTTAAACGACCTTCTAAAATGTCGCTCATGTGTACATCAACGGCTGCAAAACCTGCGCGATTAAACGCTGCCGCCATTTCTAAATGAGAGTTAACACCCTGCTCACGTAAAATAGCCATTTGCGGTTTAGCACCGGTTGCAATGTATGGTGCAGCTATATCTTCGTTTAAATCAAAGTTAAGTTTTACATTTAAGCCTGGATCTTTTGCATCAAATTTAGCATCAAACTCTTGCTTAGCACATTCAGGGTTATCACGGCGTGCTTGCATTTGATACGTTGTTTCAGCCCAAATAGTACGAAGCTCAGTACGCGTATGATTAAGTACCGTATTTTCGCCACGGTTAAATATAATCGTATCATCACTGTTAAGCGTGCCAATGTTGTGGCTAATTGCTGCTATACCATGTTGTTCAAACACCGCATTTACTGCATCTAAATCAGCATTTGCTACTTGGATTACGGCACCTAGCTCTTCGTTATAAAGCGCTACAATGTCAGAGCCTGTTAAACCAGCTAAATCAATCGTTACACCGGTATGACCCGTAAACGCCATTTCAGCTACCGTGGTAAATAAACCACCGTCTGAGCGGTCATGATAAGCAAGTAACTTACTATCAGCCACAAGCACTTGCATTGCGTTATAAAAGCCTTTTAATAACTCTGGGCTATCAACATCAGGTGTTACATCACCCAATTGCTTATAAACTTGCGCAAGGCTTGATGCGCCCATGCGGTTTTTACCCGCACCTAAATCAACTAATATAAGCGATGTGTCGCCTTTATCTGTGCGCAGTTGTGGCGTTACTGTTTTACGTACGTCGTCAACACGACCAAACGCAGTTATAACCAGTGAAAGCGGCGATGTTACTGACTTCTCTTGTGAGTCACCTTCATCTTTCCATGTCGTTTTCATTGACATAGAATCTTTACCCACTGGAATCGTTAAACCAAGCGCAGGACAAAGCTCTTCCCCTACAGCTTTAACAGCTTCATATAAACCAGCATCTTCACCTGGGTGACCCGCTGCTGCCATCCAGTTTGCCGATAACTTAATGTTTTCAAGGCTACCGATGTTTGCACAGGCAATATTAGTTAACGACTCAGCTACCGCTAAACGAGCAGATGCACCGTAATTAAGTAATGCTGCAGGAGTACGCTCACCAAGTGACATAGCTTCGCCGTGGTAAGTATCATACGTTGCCGCAGTTACTGCACAGTTAGCAACAGGTACTTGCCAAGGACCGACCATTTGATCGCGCGCTACTAAACCCGTAACTGAGCGATCGCCGATTGTTATTAGGAATGTTTTTTCTGCAATGGCTGGTAAACGCATTAAGCGCTGCGCTGCATCTGCTGCATTTATTAATGTAGTATCAAGCGCTTTACCAACAACTTGCTTTGACGTTACATCGCGGTGCATTTTAGGTGCTTTACCTAATAATACGTCCAGCGGTAAATCAACAGGGTTATTTTCAAAATGGCTGTCTGACACTGTTAAGTGAGGTTCAGCGGTTGCTTCACCAATAACAGCGTACTGAGCACGTTCACGCTTACAAATTGCTTCAAAGCGGTCAAAGTCCTCTACGCCAACAGCGAGTACATAACGTTCTTGTGATTCATTACACCAAATTTCGTGTGGTGCCATGCCTGGCTCATCGTTAGGAATGTTACGTAATTGGAACTTACCACCACGCCCGCCATCATTAACAAGCTCAGGAAACGCATTTGATAAACCGCCAGCACCTACATCGTGGATGAATGCAATTGGGTTTTCATCACCTAGCTGCCAACATTTATCGATAACTTCTTGGCAACGACGTTCCATTTCTGGGTTTTCGCGTTGTACTGAAGCAAAATCTAAATCTTCGTTTGATTGACCTGAAGCCATGCTTGATGCAGCACCACCGCCTAAACCGATGTTCATTGCAGGCCCGCCTAGCGCTATTAGTTTAGCGCCAACAGGTATATCGCCTTTTTGAACATGATCAGAGCGAATATTACCTAAACCACCGGCAAGCATAATTGGTTTATGGTAACCACGTACTTCTTCGCCATTATGGCTTGTTACTTTTTCTTCGTAAGTACGGAAGTAGCCTAATAAGTTAGGACGACCAAACTCATTATTAAATGCAGCGCCACCTAGTGGACCCTCTGTCATTATATCAAGCGCGTTAACAATACGACTCGGCTTACCAAAATCGCTTTCCCATGGTTGCTCGTAACCTGGAATACGTAAGTTTGATACAGTAAAGCCAACTAAACCTGCTTTTGGCTTAGAGCCACGACCAGTTGCGCCTTCATCGCGAATCTCACCACCAGAACCTGTAGCCGCACCAGAGAATGGCGCAATAGCTGTTGGGTGGTTATGAGTTTCAACTTTCATTAGTATTTCAATGTCTTCTTGATGATACGCATATTCACCTTGCGCATTTGGGAAGAAGCGACCCGCTTTTGAGCCTTTCATTACTGCCGCGTTATCTTTATACGCCGACAATACATTTTCAGGATTTAACTCAAACGTATTTTTAATCATTTTAAACAGCGATTTTGGCTGCTCTTTTCCATCAATTGTCCAGTCAGCATTAAATATTTTATGGCGACAATGCTCTGAGTTTGCTTGTGCAAACATAAACAATTCGATGTCGTTAGGGTTACGTCCTAACTTTATAAAATTTTCTACCAAGTAATCTATTTCGTCATCAGCAAGGGCAAAACCTTGCTCAACATTGGCTATTGCTAATGCTTCGCGTCCGCCACCTAAAATATCAACAGACGACATTTGGCGCGGTGCATCACTGCGAAACAGTTGTGCAGCATCTTCAAGCTCACTATGCGTGGCTTCGGTCATACGGTCGTGCAATAACGCAATTACTTGTGCAAGTTGTTCTGCGTTTAAGTCACCTTCAACATAATAAGCAATACCGCGTTCAACACGGTGAACCTGTTTTAAACCACAGTTATGGGCAATATCGGTTGCTTTAGATGCCCAAGGTGAAATGGTACCTGGGCGAGGTGTAACAAGTACAAGTTTGCCAGCTGGGGTATGCTCAGCAATAGTTGGACCGTAAGTTAATAGTTTTTCAAGCTTGGTTTGCTCGGAGCTACTCAACGGCGATGTTAAATCGGCAAAGTGAGCATACTCGGCGTATACGTTAGTGACTGGAAGTTGCGATTGTTGGCAACGCGCTAAAATTTTATTAACTCTGAACTCTGACAGTGCTGGTGCACCACGAAGGATCAACATAGGTAATTTCATCCGGGGTTAGGGATTGAACGATATTTTAGGCACGCATTATAGTCCAATTAGCATTCAGATTTAACTCAAAATTACGCTTTTCATAAAATTAACTTTTTAGCTTTATTTATAGCCGCTTTTGGTTAATAAAATAAAAGGTAAAGTGACGCGATGGCTTAGTTTTGCTATAACGGTGGCTGGCGAGCTTAAGGGGCACTCAATGTTCAAAGAAAAACTAATAATAATCATTACTTTAGTTATGCTGTTATGTGCATGCGATATGCAAGAGCAGCCAACTCAACTCGCCCAAATAAAAGAACAGAATAAAATTCGTGTGGGCACCCTTGCGAGTGCTAGTAATTATTATCAAGCCGTTCAAGGTGAACAAGGCTTTGAATATGAGTTATCTCAAGCCTTCGCCGAATATTTAGGTGTAGAGCTTGAAATAGTCCCTTTCTTTAACTTATCTGACATGTTTGAACGCCTTGAAAAGGGGGATTTAGACTTAATAGCCTCAGGCCTTACCTATAATAAAACCCGTGCAGAGCAATACCGCTATGGTCCGACTTACAGAACAATCAGTCAAAAATTAGTTTATAAGCAAGGGCGCGTTCGTCCTCGAGAGTTTGACGACTTAGACGGAAACTTTACCGTTATAGCCAAAAGTAGTCACTCGCTTACTTTGCAAAAAATAAAGAAAAACAATCCTGATTTAACATGGACAGAAAGCGAAGAATTTGATGAGGAAGAACTTCTTCAAGCCGTTATTGATGGCGAGATAGATTATACCCTTGCCGATACACATACGCTTTCTTTATTTAGGCGCTACCATCCAAATTTAAGTATAGGATTTTCAGTTAGTCACAACGACTCAATTGCATGGATACTCAATAAATCAGATGACGACTCTTTATATGCGTTGTTGGTGCCATTTTTTGGGGACGTGAAGCAAAGTAACCAGCTCTACGTACTCGAAGAGAAATACTTTGGTCACGTGCGCCAATTTAATTATGTAAATACCCTTGCTTACATAGAAGCTATAAAAGAGACCTTACCAACATACCAACCATGGTTTGAACAATATGCAGGAAGCTTGGATTGGCGTTTATTAGCCGCACTCAGTTATCAAGAGTCGATGTGGAATCCACGAGCAAAATCACCTACTGGCGTGCGCGGTATCATGATGTTAACACGCAGTACAGCTAAGCAGGTGGGTGTAACAAATAGACTGGAGCCGGAACAAAACATTCGTGGTGGCGCTAAATACTTAAGCAAGCTTATTAAACGTATTCCTGACCGTATCCCGCAACCCGACCGCACATGGCTTGCTCTTGCCGGATACAACGTAGGTTGGGGACACGTTAATGATGCGCGTATAATTACCGAGCAACAAGGCGCAAGCCCAGACAAGTGGGCTGATGTAAAAAAACGCTTACCACTGCTAATTAAAAAACGCTATTACCGTAAGACTCGTTACGGTTATGCTCGCGGAGATGTGGCTGTAAAGTATGTTGATAACATACGCCGCTATTACGATGCACTTGTTTGGTTAGATGAAAATGATGCTATTGTTACAGAACCTGAGCCAGAACCAATTACAGAGCTGAGCACTGATACCAAGCCAAAGCTAAATGAAACAAGTGAAGTAAAAAGTGAAGCAAGTGAAGAGCAAACAGAAAAAAAACAACCTATAATTGAGCCTAAACAGTTGAGCGGAAATAATAACTAAGATTAATATAAGTACCCGCTTATTGAGCATGTAAGTAAACAAAATTTAAGTAAATTAAATATCTGTTTACTTGTCATCAAATGATCACTAATGTGTATTAATTATATATCATTATTTTATAAGATATACCCTGTGCCTTTCTCACTCTTGCATTAGGAGAACACATGCTAAAACGTAGACGTACACAAAAATTAAAACGCAATGTCATTTATTCAACAGCTACACGCCGTCGTATTATGTTACGCGGTTTACATAAGAAAATAATCTGGCGTCGCCGTATGTTTGCAATGCAACAAATGGAAGCACCAATACCAGAGCCGCTTGCAAATTAGCTTGAACAAGGCTTATTTGCTTGATCATCACGAGCAGCTTTCTTAGCTGCTTTAATTTGAGCTCTTCTACGTTTAAAAAAATCAGAAATAGTATCACCGCACTGCTGTGCCAAAACACCACCGCACACCTCAACTTGATGATTTAACTTAGGCTCTTGTAATAAATTCATAATTGAACCCGCAGACCCTGTTTTAGCATCAACGGCACCAAATACTAAACGCTTTATTCTGCTATGCACTAACAATCCCGCACACATAGAACAAGGCTCTAACGTTACGTATAGGGTACAATCAATTAAGCGGTAATTGTTAAGGACTTTTCCAGCTTCTCGCACTGCAATCATTTCGGCATGGGCAGATGGGTCATTATCCGTTATTGAGCGGTTATACCCCACTGAAACTAGCTGGTTATCCTTGACTACAATTGCTCCGACCGGAATTTCATCAAGCAGCTCTGCTTGCTTTGCATACAAAAGCGCTTGTTCCATCCAGTAGGAATCATCAAATGGTTCGTTCATTATTTCTGCTTAAATAACCTTTTATGCTGTAATTATACCTAGTTAGCACTCTAAAGTGCGTCATTCATTACTTTATTGCAAAAATAAAACACTATTTACCTGTTTGTAATGGCTCAGTAGTGCTGATTTACGTTATAATCGCACGCTTTTTTTATTTAGCTCACAACACGGGTAGCAAATGAAATTTCCTGGACGCCGCAGGCATAAACATTATTTTCCAGTGGAAGCCAAAGATCCACTTACCAATCAACTTAACGCAACAGAGCGATTACAACGTAGTTATATTACGGGTATCGATCAAATCGTTGTTGATATAGAGGCAAAAGTTGATCAAGCTTTCCTTGACGAATTTCAACTACGTAGAGGTATGTCGCAAGTTATTGATAGCGACATAACAAACGCCTTATACGATCGTTTAAAATTAAACGATATGGTTGATTTTGAGTTTGCAGGTGGAACCATTGGTAACACTATGCACAACTACTCTGTACTTGCAGATGATCGCTCAGTTTTATTAGGCGTAATGAGCGAAAATATAAAAATAGGTAGCTACGCTTACCGTTTTTTATGTAATACCTCAAGCCGTGTAGACTTAAACTATCTTCAACCAGTTGATGGGCCTATCGGTCGCTGTTTTACATTAATTGATGAAACTGGTGAGCGTACTTTTGCAATAAGCGCAGGCTTAATGAATCACTTACGCCCTGAGTCTATCGATAAAGACCTTATTGAGAATTCATCAGCGTTAGTGATCAGTGCCTACCTAATGCGTACTCAAGGTAGCGAAACAATGACTGAAGCCACCATGCAAGCGGTCAAATACGCTAATGATGCAGGTGTGCCAGTTGTCCTTACACTTGGTACAAAGTTCTTAATTGAACAAGACCCAACTTGGTGGGCAAACTTTGTTGAAAAGCACGTTGATATTCTTGCTATGAACGAAGAAGAAGGTTTAGCTATTACTGGTTTTGAAGACCCTCTCCTAGCTGCAGATAAAGCACTTGATTGGGTAGACTTAGTTATTTGCACCGCAGGCGAAAAAGGCTTGTTTATGGCAGGCTACGTTGACGAAAGCTTAAAGCGTGAAACTGAATACCCATTACTACCGGGCGCCATACCTGATTTTAACCGTTACGAATTTTCACGTGCTATGCGTAAAGATGAATGTGACGAGCCTATCAGAGCATATAGTCATACGGCCCCGTTTATGGGTGGACCTGATTCAATCAAAAACACTAATGGTGCAGGTGATTGCGCATTAGCCGCTGTGTTACATGATTTATCTGCGAATGTTTACCATAAACTTAATGTGGCAAACTCAGCTAAACATCAGCAACAAGCTATTACTTACTCGTCACTATCGCAAATTAGTAAATATGCTAACCGAGCGAGCTATGAAGTATTAGTTCAGCATTCTCCTCGCCTATCTCGAGGCTTACCGGAACGCGAAGACTGCTTAGAACAAGTTTATTGGGAACAGTAAATAACGGTGGGAGCAATTATTGCTCCCTATCGATTTCCTAAAAAATAGAAATATCGAGCTTTTTAGATAGCAGTTCCAGCGCTGCGATTCCTGCAACCGAATTACCAAACGAATTAAGTCCCGGAGAATAAACAGCGACAGTAAACTTATTTGGTAATACAGCTAAAATAGTCCCCGACACTCCCGACTTACCAGGCATACCTACTCTGTAACCAAAATCACCCGCAGCATCATACAAACCACTTGTAAATAAAAGCGAATTTAGCTGCTTGTTTTGACGACTACTTAAAACACGATTACCCGATCGATTATCAACACCTTTATTAGCTAAAAAATTATAAGCTTTAGCTAATTCAATGCAATTAAGCTCTATAGAACAAAAATTAAAGTAAGACCATAAAACATCATCAACTTCATTTTCAAAATTACCAAACGACTTCATTAAATGTGCCATCGCGGCATTGCGATGCCTGAATTCATACTCAGAGTTAGCAACTTTTTTATCAATCACTATCCCTCTATTACCAGCTAACAACCTGAAGGTTTCGAGCATAGAATGCATTGGAGCGGATAAGCGGCTGTATAATGCATCACAGGTTACAATCGCACCCGCATTGATGAATGGGTTGCGAGGTATCCCCTTTTCAAACTCAAGCTGTGTAAGCGAGTTAAAAGCTGTACCTGAGGGTTCCTTTCCGACTCTATGCCAAAGTTCATCACCATAACGCTGTAGTGCCATAGTAAGTGTCATAACTTTAGAAACTGATTGAATAGTGAAGCGTTGAGAACAATCCCCTGCACACACAGTTTCACCATTAGTTGTATAAATAGCGATAGAAAATTGCTCCGGATTAACCTCGGCAAGCGCCGGTATATAATCAGCTACTTTCCCTTGTGATAATAAAGGACGTACTTCATGTGCTATTTCATCAAGCACCTTTTGGTAATCAGCTGTAGGCAATCTAGACCTCTATATCGTCATTCATAAAAATTGGATTTTAACACGCGCTATTAAGTGCACCTAGTTTTGTTGTCGAATTTAAC
>LAZR01002283.1_pt1 | contig 11264 bp, 9 predicted proteins | sample 329461 | NCBI WGS metagenome assembly LAZR01 (sample SAMN03002196, study PRJNA259156) | marine sediment metagenome | biome: sea floor; feature: Hydrothermal impacted sediments; material: marine sediment; isolation source: Loki non-amplified sample from Loki's castle hydrothermal vent sediment ...
GCTGCTGACGCAGGTCCGACATTTCCGTCTCGGGGCCGGGACAATTATGAAGGTCCAGGTCATGTCGAAGGACCACGATGTTCTTCTGTATTCAGCAGACTTTGTGATTGAGCGCGCAGTCGAAACGATGAAGCGCATCGTCGACGAGCGCGGCGAACGGACGGCCACGATCACGGACTACAAGGTCGTGCAGGACACCGAGTGGAAGTCGTATTCGGAAGCCCCGGCACCAGTCGCGGAAGTGCCGGAGCGAGAAACCGAGCGATACGTTCCGGGTGAAGCCGAGGCCAAGTGGAATCCCGGCAAGAAGACGTATGAAATCAAGATTGGGGACGAGGTTTTGGCGACGGAACGAGATAAGGACCGTGCCTTTGCCATTGCCGCTGGTTCTGAACCGCTGGCTGCCTGATGTCCTCTGATACAAACATTGCCAACCGGTCGATGCGGTTGCTAAAGGCGACTAGGATTACAAACTTGACGGACGGATCGGACGGGGCTAACGCGGCCAATGATGTTTTTACCGAAGTACGCGAAGAGCTTCTGAGGGCGCATTTCTGGAACTTTGCCACCAAAAGACAGAAGTTGGCCAAAAGTTCAACGGCCCCGACCTTTGAGTTCGACAATGCCTATCCTCTTCCCGCTGATTGGATGCGAACTGTCTCCGTTCATGACAATGACGCCGGAGCCGGAAGGGTTCTCTATCGCGAGGAGGAAGTTGAAGATCAGGGTGTAATCGTAACATCCGCTGATGAATTGTGGATACGTTACATTTATAGAGTTACTGACCCTAACCGCATGACAGCGGATTTTCGGGTTGCTTTTTCGTATGCTCTTGCCTTGGCAATACCAGGGGTTTCGAATCTTTCCGCCGCACGTGAAGAGAGGCTTGAAGCACGGGCGAAAACGCGGTTAAGAACAGCCAAACACAGCGATGCCGTTGGTTCTTCACCCGAGCGCCGTCCTGCTGGTTCGTGGATTACTGTCAGGGGTGGTCACTTCGGTGGGCGGGCATGGCCTGACTAAATGCCAAGATACAATCCGTTTTCCGAAAGTTTCAATGCTGGAGAAATTTCACCACGATTAGCTGCGCGAACTACTTTTTCAAAATACCCCGAAGCTCTGGAAACTGTTGTTAATTGTATTCCCTTGGCTGAGGGCGGATTGATGCGCCGGTCAGCTTCACGCTACGTTGCGGAGGAAAAATCATCTTCTGTCAAGGGAGACATTAAGCCATTCCAGTTTTCGACGACACAGGCGTATATTCTGGAATTCGGCGAGACGATTATGAGGTTCTATCGCCATCAGGGACAGATTGTCGCGGCGAACATAACTGCTTCAATTACCAACGGAGCCTTCGATTCAGGTATCTCAAGTTGGAGCGACACATCTGGAGGGGGCGGAAGCATCGCCCACGACGCTACTAATTTACGGTTAAGTCTCGATCCCGGAGGGCCGGCGGGGTCCGATTTTGCCAGAGCTGTGCAAGAGGTTACAAACGCATCGGCTCTCGACCATACCATCAAGTTTCGTGTTTACGGTGCGCCGGGGGATATGGTTGACCTACAGGTAGGTACGTCGACAAGTGGAACGCAGATTTTGTTGCCGGTCAAGTTCGAAGTCGGATTTCACTGTAAAACCTTCACCACTACAGCAGCGAATTTCTTTATCCAGTTTCGGTCGCGCGGAAACGATCAGAACAAGATTGTTGGTATTGATGACATATCCCTGATAGATAATTCGGCGGTTGAGATAGATACGCCGTGGACTGAATCCGAACTATTTCAGGTTAATGGGCCTCAATCGGCTGATGTTTTATATCTCTACCATCCTGATAATCCGACATATAAGTTACTCCGTTTCGGGCATACATCCTGGTCCTTGGTTGAGGTTGCCTGGGTGGATGGGCCATATCTTCCGCAGAACACTAGTGCAACGACACTTCTTCCCTCAGCCAACACTGGATTAGGGATTAACCTCACGCTTTCTGCGATTAAAGGAGTGAATGACGATCAAGGATGGCTTTCTACCGATATTGGCCGTCTTGTGAGATACCGGCACGCAGATGAGGCTGGAATATGGGGTTATGCGGTCATCGTCTCGATTACCTCAACGCTGATTGCGGTAGCCGATGTTCGAGTGGATTTTGAAGCCACGCCAGATGCTTCGGCAGCCTTTCGTTTAGGAGCGTGGTCTGGGACAACAGGTTATCCCTCAATCGGCACGTTTTATGAACAGAGACAATTCGCTGCCAACACTTCCAATCAACCCCAAACCCTATGGGCCACCCAGACTGCTGATTTTGAGAATCATACTCCCGATAGCCGGGACGCGAGTTCGACTGTAGAAGACAATGATGCTCTGGATTATACGATTTCCGCCGATGAAGTAAATGCTATCCGCTGGCTTTCTCCCGGTGAGAATACTCTGGTTCTGGGAACCACGGGAGGCGAGTGGATACCTGAATCTGCCGGAGTCGTAATCACTCCTTCGGATATTGTTATCAGGAGGCGGACAAAACACGGTTCAGCAAACATTCAGCCTGTCCGGGTTGGGAATGTGGTGCTGTTTGTTCAGACAGCTAAACGCAAGATTAGAGAGTTTGGCATTGCTGACACTGTAGCGGCGGAATTCCGAGCTTTCGATATGACACGGCTTGCCCAGCATGTAACGCGCAGTGGGATTGTCAAGATGGATTTCCAACAGGAGCCGGATTCTCTTATCTGGGCTGTTCGAAACGATGGTCAATTATTAACGATGACCTTCCGACGAGAAGAGGACGTTGTTGCGTGGGCAAGACATATTGTTGGAGGTTCGTTTTCAACCGGGGACGCAGTGGTGGAATCCGTCGTCGTAATTCCAGGGGCTAACGGAGCAGGACAGACTCAGAGTTCAGAAAATCGTGATGAGGTATGGATAACCGTAAAACGAACGATTAACAGTTCGACCGTGCGCTACATCGAGGTTTTAGAGAGAGACTATGAGACCGGGGATGATGAGGAGGACTCTTATTACGCTGATTCAATAATTACCTATGACAGCACGGCGACAAGCTCATTAACCGGCCTCACACATCTTGCGAACGAGACCGTCAGGATTTTTGCGGATGGTTTTATTCATCCCGACAAGACCGTATCGTCAACAGGAACTCTTACTCTGGATGACGATGCCTCCGTTGTTCAAATAGGTCTTGGTTATACGCACACTATCAAGCCGTTGAGGTTTGAGGGCGGTACGGTGGCTGGAACAGCCGTAGGCAAGAAAAAGCAAATCTTCGGCGTGACATTTATTTTGCTCAATAGTCATACGCTTTCCTTCGGACCTGACGAAGATAATCTTACAACTGTTGATTTTCGAGTTGTATCGGATGCGATGGATACGGCAGTGCCGTTCTTTACCGGAGAGCATTTTGAAGGGTGGGATGATACTTGGCGCGCTGATCCGAGGATGGTGATACAAAGTGATGATCCGACGCCGTTCACGCTGTTGGCTTTGGCTCCAGAAATAGATACAAGAGAATTCAGGGGTTGATCCGTATTCGTGATGCTAAAACTGCCGATTTAAACATACTTCTTACTCTAGGCTATCGAATGCGCGCCGAGAGTATTGAATCATATCCACCGATTGATCGGGACCACGCGCAGAAACATTTGGATATGGCCATTGCCATGCCGGATGTTTTTCTGGTCGTCCTTGCTGAGAATAATGGATTGCCTATTGGTTTAATGACGGCGGCGGCTGGGCCTTATTGTTTCTCGTCCAGACTTCGGACGGCAAGCGATCTTCTGTTCGTATTGCCTGAGAATCGTGGTGGATATGCGGCGAAACGACTTATTCGGAGATTTAAGGAATGGTCAAATAAAATTGGTGCTGATAGCGCCACTCTCAGCGTTGCAACTGGCATTTCTCCTGATCGTACCGGGAGGTTTTTTGAACTAATGGGATTTCGATCAATGGGGACAATATATCAAATGGACCGTAATTAATGGGCGCGGCTGCCACCCCTCTTCTAATTGCCGGAGCATTGTATCAGGGTATCCAGGCGGACGCGCAGGCTAGACGCCAATCTCGTGCTCTCCGGCAACAATCTACCAGTGAACGTCTACTTGCAGCGGAAAATGAAGCTCTGTTCAGGCGTCAGCAATCGCGCGTTCTGGCGAGTCGTCAAGCAGGATTAGGCGCGGCGGGCGTTGATCCATCTACGGGTTCTCCGTTGGCGGTATCCGAAGACTTTGCTGGTGAGGTTGAATTGCAGGCACAGCGTATTCGGGCCGGTGGGGATATACGCGCCACTCGATTAGAACAGCAGGCGAAACTGACGCGCAGTAGTGGGCGTTCGGCGCTGATAGGCGGTTTTCTCAGAAGTGGTTCGTTGTTAGTGAGTGGATCGGGTAAGGATTTTTCATAATGGCGATTGAACTTCCAAGAGCAGGAGCGGGTAGTGTTGGTGCCAGAAGGCCCCGGCTTGCCATATTACCCGCTGGTGGAGACGTACCGATACAACCCGGTCCTCGCGATCCGGGTGTTTCTGTTCCTGATTTGGGTGCTGTAGGCAGAGGGGTTGAGGCTGTTGGCGGTGCAATATCTGAAGTTAGTGAGCGCATAAAAATACGACAAGAAGGAATTGCGCGTGATTCTGATGACACTGACTATGCGGAACAATTAAATCAAATTATCAGGGATTTAGAAAAAACCAGCGATTTCACTGAACAGGAAATCATTGACCAAGCTGGGGAACAGGCAGACAGCCTAAAAGGTCAAATTTTGTCAGGCCACGGCGGCGGGCCAAATAGCCGTGCAATGTTGGAGAATCGTCTTGAGCGCCGTCGTGTCAGCTTTGCGGACACTTTAGCGGTTAAAAATATTGAAGGAACCAGCGCGCTTCAAAAAAACAAGTTTGCTATGCGGAACCGAGCCATAACGGCACAAATTCTGCAAGACCCTGACGTATTGCTGGCCCCGGATTTGGGCGAAGTATTCCGCAAACATGATGAAACATTACAGGATGACATAGCATTTCTCGGTGTAACTTCACCTGCACTGAGTCGGGCCTTTACGGATATTGGGCGTCAAAACATCGTTCAGTCGATGATTACTCCTTTAATCATAGAAGGTGAGTTTGAGCGTGCCAAGGCATTGCTCACTGATCCTGCAATAGAGGAAGTGATTGATCCAGGATTCCGCCGCGAAGTGGCCGCACGAATATTAACAGCAGAGGGAGAACTTGGTAAAGCACGTAGAGAAGGTGCGGCTGCACTTGAACTCGCCTCAACAATTCTAGGGCCGGGCGCTACCGAAGATGAAATTCGTGACGCTGCTGCTCAAATGGCTGGCATATCCGAAAGCCAGAATCTTGAGTTCTTCAAGGTTGGTGGTGATGTTATTGGCATAGATAAGGGCACGGGGGCAATCACGGCCCGTATATCGGGACCAAGCATTGAGGAGCAGGCTGAACTAGCAGGAGAGATTACGAAGTCCAAACTTTTGGCCAAAGCGGAAGTTATAGGTCAACTCCTTCAGGCTGCTGGGGCGGAACCACTCCCCGAAGCAGAGAAAGTAGAGGGCGAAGAACAGGCTGAAGGGCCGGCTATATCGACCCCCTTTGGAGAACAAGAAGCAGCAAGTGCGGATGCACAAAATGTAGCAAGGTTATTTACTGCCTCTCGCCGTCTTCTGTTGGTCGGCGAAACCGCTATGGCAAACAGTCTTTTGTCGCAAGCGCGATTCATTGCCGATAACAGTACAGACATCCAACGAGCACGGGAACTTGACAAGCCTCTCTCGGCTGACCTTGCTGGTGAACTTGGTGTAACGATAGGAACAACGTATCGTGATGTTCTTGGTGTCTTGCCGCCATCACCGGAACAATTGGCCCAAGAACGAGGAATGGGAGGTGCGCGTGGACGCGGACAAGTTGAGGGTGAAGAGCAAATCGCCTTTATCGACGAGGCGCGAATTATGATATCGGACCTTCTCGAAGAAATTCAGGTTGATCCCGGAGTTGTTGGTATCCGAGGAAGTTTGCGGGCTGTTGGTCAAACAGCTATTGGCGTGTTGGGGGATTTGGGTTTGGACTCTCTTGCCGCCATTGCAAGGGATTTAGCTTTCGAGAGCGACCTGGGTTTGGATAGTGTTACTGAAATGTTCGACAGTCCAACCCTCTCGGTGCTTGACATCATTGAAAACAGCATTGGTCTTATTTTGGCAAGGCTTCGAACGCCCACAGGGCGCATTCCCGTTGCTGTTATAAAACTGTCTATAAGTGATGTGGGGCTGAAGGGTTTGAAAGGATCGGAGCAGATAGAAAATCGGCTAAACTTTGTTTTGAGTCAATTAGATCGTCGGTCAGCGGCAATCCAAAAACGGTTTAGATTGCCTGAAGAACAGCCTAAAACGGCGAATGTGCCGGAGTTTAGAATTGAAGGCGGCGTGATAGTCCCGATGGAGCCGTAAGATGGGTGAAATTTTCATTGAGGGTTTGGGAATTGTCGAGATTGAAGGCGATATGCCCAATGAAGTAGAGACTCAAGCCATCCTGAATGCTGTATCTGACCCCGATGATGAGGGCGATATTTTTGTTCCGTCCCCCGAACCATCCCGCACAGAACGAACAGTTGAGTTTGGGCCGCAAGCACCCCGTCCGGGACAGCAGATACCTCTTCCGCCGGACATTTCAGAAGAGGCTATTAGAGAGGCAGGAGAGGGACCGTTAGGTGTAATACCCGCTGAAGGTCGTGCGCGAATGCGTAGAAAAGTAGGAGAGGCCCCTGGATTGGTCCCCCTACTTACAGAAATGGCCCCGTCTGCTGCTGGAGCAACAATTGGTGGGGTTATCGGGGCGGCTGGTGGACCGCCCGGTATATTTGCGGGCGCAGTCCTTGGCGGACTTGCAGGGGAGGTTTTTGCACAGGAAACAGGGATTGCGCCCAGCAGTAAATTGAATCTCGCGCTTGCTGCTGGTGGTCCTGTCATTGGTGGAGCTGTAGGAAAGGGGTTCCAAGTTGGCCGTCGAGCCGCAGGATTTGCCGTAACAAAAGCACCCTTTGTGCGGGCGGCCCTTAGTCGTAATGTGATGGGGGAGGCCGTTAGTGAATTTGAAAGCCTTGGAACACGAATTCTCGAAAAACAAACTGGGCTAATGGCGAGAACCAGAGGTGATCTTTTTGCTGCGGTCCGTCGTGCCAAGATTCGTATCTCACCGGGCGAACTATCTAAAACACGGGCTGCAATTACAGAATTACAAGAGGAACTTGCCCCACTTTCTCCTTTCACCGAAGTTAAACAAGCGATGAAGGTTCTTGATAATATTAAGAATACAATCCTCAGCGGTACTCCTACATTAGATGAGATTGTTCGCGCCAGATCATTAATAGGCTCCACCGTAGCAAAGGCAGAAAGGGCTGGAGGCGTACGGCTTGGTACAGCAAAAAAAGTGTTTTCGCAGATTGCTGATGATATGGACAGAATGGCTGCAAATCCATCTCTTACAGGCCGTCAAGTGCAGTTGGCCAAAGCGGCTATAGCAAGATCGAAGCTGGATTTTTCCGTCAAGGAACTTGAGCAGGGTGTGGCAAGATTTACCAAGGATACAACCGATGCAGCAGGCGCGTCTTTTAATGTCAAGGGATTTCAAAAGTGGTTTCGCGATATAACAAATCCTAGTCACAAACAATTTAACAAGAATTTAACAGCGGCCTTAAAGGACGAAATTCCGGCAATCAAGGAGAGATTGGTTGAATTGGCCAAGGTTGTCGGCACGAGTTCGATAGCCGGTCCTGGATCAATTGTTGTGCGAGGTCAAACGGCTCGAATTGGTCGTGGTGCTGTTGGTGCGTTGTTTGGTGCCGCCGCCGCTGGGCCACTTGGCGCTGGTGCTGGTGCCGTCATTGGCGCCAGCCTTCCTGAAATGATTGTAGCTGCTTTAACGACCAAGGTAGGATCGAAATTCCTTGAGAAAGCCGCACTCCTAGGTCGAGGTCAAATCAATGCCCGTACGTGGGCAGTGCTTGGCGAAATCGTAACGCGCTCTGCTGGAGAAAGCACGGGTCAGCCCCGCGAACGCGGTAAAAGCCGTAGATTTGAGCAGTCTATAGAGCCGGAAGAAGCAGATGTTCCCCTTTCGACAGAACCGTCTGGAAACCGAAAACAACGGAAACAAGAGCGGAAACTCAAACGAAAACTCAAACGAGAACAGAAGAGCACTGAATGACCTTAACAGCCGCGACTAACAGAGTCCAGTATTCAGGGGATGGTGCGACCACCTCGTTTCCCATAACCTATATAATTTGGGATGAAGACGACCCGGAAGTGATACTCACAGATTCTAGTGGAGTTGAGACAGTCTGGACGCGTGGCACGCAATACACGATCACGCTGACCTCTCCCCCTGCTACGGCCACGCTGATTGTTGTAACAACCCCAACTGACTATACCCCACAGGGCGGTGCGACACCGGAACTGCTCACTATCCGGTCTGACCTCCCCAACACGCAACCCACGGCTTTGCCAGCAGGAGGAGCGCTACCCTCTGCTTCTGTGGAGCAGATGGTTGACCAAGCTGTTCGCCAGATTCAACAGTCAGCCGAGGAAATCAGCCGTTGCGTTAAATTTGTTAAATCCTCTTCAAGTTCTGATATCGACATGCCAGAGCCAGTAGCGGGCAAAATCGTCCGCTGGAACTCCGCTGCCGATGCCTTGGAAAATACTGATGCGTTGGGCAGTGGAACACTAACATTGCCAGTTGGGCTGGCAGATGGTGGGACTGGCGGTACCACGGCTGCTTTGGCTTTAACAAACCTTGGCGTCAAACTCGCGGCACAACGCATCCATCTTTGGAGCCTTGGCCAATTCTAGGAGATTTCAATGGCAGTTTCTAACGATCCGGTATTCGCTCAAACCCCTAAAACCGCAGCGGTTGAGTTCGCGGCATCTTCACAATCGACGCAAATGGACCCCGGCTCTGTCGCTCCAAGCACTTTGATTACCGCTGGTTCCAACGGCGCTCTGGTTACAAGCGTTGTCATTGTTGCAGAGGTAACTCAGACAGCGGACAAACACGTTCTCTGGGTGCAGCCTCTCGGAGCAGGGAATTGGTACGCGATCAAGTCGGTCGTCATGCCTGCCTATACGCAAGCGGCGACGGATGCTCAGGGCAGCGTCACAATGATCGACAAGCTCGACCCCAACGCGGCTGTCAGACTGGCCGGGACTGATGTTCTCGGTGTAACTCACCACGTCGATTTGCAGTCTATGGTATTCGCAGAATACATGGATTATTGATGAGAGACCCCTTCCCCGTCTCAGGGGTTCCCGCAAAACGCGAGATTATCAGAGACCCGCCGGATTATGAATCGGCTGAAACATCCTTGGACAACGAAGCCCAACTGACTTTTACACATAATTTTGGGTTTAACCCTTCAAAGGTACGGGTGATTTTACGAGCAAACACTGCGACGGCGCAGGATTGGGCGGATAATGAAGAGATGGAATTTTCTTTTCCTTGGATCGGCCCGCTGGATGATGGCGTAGATTTAACTTGGGACATGACAAACATTTACATCACACAGGGGACAAACATTCGACTTCTCAAACACGGCTCATTCAATCACAATATAATAACCCAGACCGAATACGATTGGGTGGTTAGGGCATGGAAATAATCAAATGGCTATAAGCTCAACAGACAGCCGCTGGGAATATACGGGAGATGGTTCAACTACCGGCTTCACATATTCAAACAAGATTTTTGACGAAACAAACCTTGAAGTCTATTCCGATAATGTTCTTCTGACTTTAACAACGGATTATACGATTTCAGGTGTTGGGGAACAAACCGGCGGAACGGTAACTTATGTCACCGCTCCTGCAAATGATGTTAGCGTTGTTATTCTCCGAATTCTCCCCAACACTCAGTCCACTGTTTATCCTTCTGGCGGCTCGTTTCCGAGCAAAACGGTTGAGGATGATTTTGACCGCCGCAGTATCATCGACCAACAGCAGGAAGAAAAATTCTCCCGTACCATGCTGCCGCCCGCCGGGGAGGGTCAGGTCGATATGACCCTCCCGGTTAAAGCAACGCGCGCCTCAAATCCTATGGGGTTTGATTCAAACGGTTCACCTGTTGCGCTGGGTACACCGGCAGGAACTACGACAGTATCCACTTATGGTGCCGACTTGATTGTCACTGCCGATCCAACAGCGGCACAGGCCCTTCTCAATATTAGCACGTCCATTACGACTGGCGGAACGTCAACGGTTTACACCTATACGTCGGCTGAAACAATTACGTCCTATGATGATGGACCGGTTTTTGGGGTTGATTTTCATACTGCCTGTGGCGCGTCTCCGACGATTAATATTGATGGGTTTGGTGCCAAGTCTCTGAAGTGGCCTGATGGAACGGCGTTAATTGCGAATGACGTACTGACGGGGCAAAAGGCATTAATGGCCTACGACGGGACGGATATGATTGTCTTGTCCGTCTCAAAAGCGCTCGTAAGCCGTTCTAATATCCAGTCCCAGACTTTTACATATTTTGCCGATTCCGGCGCGGCGGACGCCTATGTGATTACCCCCGTTCCTGCGATTTCGGCTTATGCAGCCGGACAGTCGTGGGAATTCAAGGCCGCCAACGCCAACACTACGGCCTCGACCATGAATATCAGCGCGGTTGGGGCGCGGAATATTTTCGACAATGCAACAGGTGCCGCACTTGTTGGAGGGGAAATACTCGCTAACAGTATTTACAGATTGACCGACGACGGCACACAATTTCTCCTTATGAATGCGATCAGTAGAGGTGTTTTTAATGTCCAGACCTTCACCGGCTCTGGCACTTGGACAAAGCCAATCGTGGCAACGAAGGTTCTCGTCGAAGCATGGGGTGCTGGCGCTTCCGGCGCACAGGCTGCGGATACCGATGGAGGAGGAGGGGGAGGGGGAGGAGGATATAAACGCGAATGGTTTGCCGCATCTGATCTCGGTTCAACGGAAACCGTTACCATTAATTCTGGTGGAGCTTCCCAAACCACCGCCGATACCAATGGAAATGCTGGGGGCAATACAACATTTGGCTCGTTTCTTACCGCAAATGGCGGCGGTGGCGGAGCCGCAAATACCGGGGCGCAAGGTGGCGGTGGAGGTGGTGGTGGAAGCCGCGCAGCCGGTTCTGCGGGATCGAGCACCGCCGGCGGTAGCGGTGGAGGTGGTGACTTTGCCGGAGCCAACGGCGGAAATCAGAATGCAGGTGGGGGTGCCAGCGATCACGG
>LAZR01002284.1_pt1 | contig 11260 bp, 4 predicted proteins | sample 329461 | NCBI WGS metagenome assembly LAZR01 (sample SAMN03002196, study PRJNA259156) | marine sediment metagenome | biome: sea floor; feature: Hydrothermal impacted sediments; material: marine sediment; isolation source: Loki non-amplified sample from Loki's castle hydrothermal vent sediment ...
TCACCAGCACCAGTAGCACCAGTACGTATGCTGATCCTATACGCTTCAATCGCACCATCAACAGTACGACTAGCCATTACATCCTGGCCTTGATAGATAGTGCCTTGTTGCAACACTGCCGCAGGACCCCAAGTTTGCAGCCAGCCATAGTTAGCAGCAGTTACTATCCCAGGCATCACACCCACCACCAAAGAAGTCGGCGGACTAGGGTGAATAATAGTCTGGTAGTACGGGCTATGAGTCAGACTTACTGTTGCACCAGCACCAAGAGCAATCTTGATTTGGTCATACAGGTAAATGGTACCAGCAACTGACGTAGCAATTGCATCATTATCACGAATCTGGTACGCATACGCTTCACCAGTATCGTCATTAACATGCAACCAACCATTTGCGAACTCACTAACAGCAATGGCTGTGTTAGCACCATTGGTAACTTCCATCTGCCGTGCACCAATGGCTGGCGTATCCACCGCCATGTCAGTTACATCACCATTGGCTTCAATAACCCCTGGTTGGTATAACTTACCCGCAGCACCATCTACCGCACCTACTAAATTATACCGATATACCCGCTCACCAATTTGTACCCGCGTACCAAACGCATAAATCTGGCTAGTACCAAATTCATATACATCTACGAACTCATCATCCAGTCCGATATTCGCCCTATCCACAATTGCCTGGTTAGGGTTAACCACCATCATTCTGCCAGTTTGTGTTACCATCTGAGTGTTCTCCTTTTACTAATTTCTACTGATAACTCAGTTAACGGAACCTTTGTAAGTCCCGGCTTTGCCGTCGTTTACGTCGGCTAAGGATACCAAACACACCAAATCCAGTCCTTCGGCGCCTTGGTATCATTGTTACTCGGGCTCTGGGTATTGACCGTCCGCTACTTACGCGAATAGGTCCTCTTAGGTTATGTTTTGCCATTATTTAACTCTCAAGTTGCGAAATTTGCGAATAATCTTAGCTCGCCTTCGTGAACGCCGTCGTAGTGCTCGGAACCCAGCAAACAGAATACCACGAGTATTTGTCGGTCTTGGTATTGGTCCTAGTGATCTTATATGTCTTGCCATAATTTCTCTCAGGGCTAGCAGAAAGAACCCAAAACCCCCACTAGCCCCAATGTTGATAGGTCAGCGAACGTACCAGGACTCTGACCTTGTTCAACCCTACGCAGTGACAGCAGCATCGGTGATGCCGTAAATTCTACCAACACCAAACTTGCTACCTGAAAGAGTGGCGATGTAACTAGTTAACCTGATGCCAGCAGCATCAAAATCTTCCAGCTTGTCGAAGAACTGGGTCCGAAATACTTCACCAAGCTCGTTGGTCGCACCACCAAAGGCGATAGTCATACCACCTTCACCAAGCATTACTTGACCCAACTTGACAAAGAAGATACTGTATTCCTTGGTACCACTGGTGTACTTAGCCATAGCATCGCTGCCTTCACCAGTTGCAGCTTGCTCAGCTACCATGTAGTCAGACCGGACGATTTCAATGCCATTCCAGAACGGTACTCGCATACCAACTTCATTCGGTCCCCAAACAAAGGTACCAAGACTCATGCTGGTAGACCCAGTATTACCTTCCTGGTAAAAGGCATCCAGTCTCCTGGCTAGTGTATACGACATCAAGATGAAGTCAGTACCCAACTTCATCTCATCTTCAAGAAGTCGTAGATTAGACAGTGCTAATGCACCACCTTCGTCAATATCAATGTCCTCACCATCGGTTTGCTGGCCATTATCACGCGCCCATGCATGTAAACCGTCAAACTGTAAGCTGTTATTGCTGAATGTGGTGTCGCCGTAAATCAGGCGGTCTTCCAGCCGCTTGAGCATACCCTTGACCATTGCGGCGTGTGTAATGGCTTCATAGTTAACCAGAGTACCGTACACACTGGCCACGTAGTTATCAAGTGGAGTCTGGTCATAGAGAATCTTTAGCTGAGTACTCTGTGGAGTGTAGTCAACATTGTTGGTCCATATCAACTGACCACCAATCGCAACCTCTTGCGCGGTCCGTTCTCCCTTCTCTCTCCGCCAGTCGATAGATGTACCCACACCCTGAGCCAATGGGAATCTATCGAACACACCACCACGCCGTATGTGTTCCTCGATTACTCCAGGAATCAGAAATGGCTGAGTAAGCCGCTGTGCCTCAGCAAGATTTAGCCAAAACCCACCTGATTCTGCCATAGTATCTCCTTATCTTCGCTCTTTCGCTTTAGCTATAATTTGTTTACTTGCTTCTAATGCGTCTGCTGGAATATTACTCGATTCCCCATCACCAGCACCAGCAAGTCCAGTCTGTCTGCCATTGACCGTACCAGCAGGTTTAGCCACACCAACCGCTACTTCCATAGCTGCTAATGTGACCGCATCCTTACCTTCTAGCTGTTCATCAGTCAACCCCGCAGTCTTTAGTCTTTCCTTCTGTACAGTAGCCTGTGTTTCAATTATTCCACTATGCGTGACCTTCAACTCATCATAACCTTTCAACGCATCTGCATGTGTAGCTATGATAGTATCCCGGTCTGTTACTTGCTTGGTCAACTCCTCAATACTCTTAACACTACCACCAGAAGTATCCTTGAGGGCCTTAACTTCTGTTTGTGCAGTATTGAGTGCGGTCTTAGCAGTCTCGTGCTGTTCAATTAGAGTAGCATGACTGGTGTTTAGACTGTCAAAGTTGTTCTTGTTGGTTGCTGCATCTTGCTGTAATTTCGTAATCAGTGCGTTGGCTTCTTCAATATTATCTGGCATGTTCCCTTCCTTAATAGTAGGATTTTGTTACGTTCCTGCCAAGTGTCATATGACCCCTATCTGATTCCCAATTCACGCCTAATATCCATAAATCTCCTTTCGGCAGCGTTAGTCTTAAATCCTCGTACTTCTCTAAACACATTCAGCCAAGCATCCAGTTCCGTATTAGCAGTACGGAGATTACTATGAGCTAGTTGAAGTCGACTAGTGAATATAGAAATCAACTGTCGTTGCTCACCATCAATCTCTATTACTGTTTCTTGTATCTGTTGTGCTCTTAACGTATTAGTATCCCGATGTTCTTTAATCAGTGCCTGGTCTATTGAGTCAAACTCTGCCAGTACTACATCAAACAGTGCGTGATACGCCCTAAATAGTTCTTTGTTTATTTGGAAGTGAGTCAACTCTAATGCTGTACTCTCTGCTTGATTTAATCGTATCAACTCAGCAAGAAACTCATCAGGTAAACTCTGCTCTAATGCTTCCCGGTATGCAAAGAACTTATCCCAGTCTTGTTCAAATTGCCCGGTCTCGTAGTTAAACCGCTCCTGTAGCGGTTCTGCAAAGTACAACTCACGCATTTCCTCCATAGGATGTAGTATTGGTTCAAGCATATTGTTCTCTTGAGCAAATGCCACACGTTCATCCAACGTCAATGGTATGTCTCTATATCTATCCTCCCTGTGTTTGGTTTCAATAAAATTAACCCTACGCTCAATACTCTCAGACCGTTCTCGTTTCCAGTCCAGCATAGACCTAGTACCATTACGTACGTCGGTCTCTATCCTTGCCATGTGGTCTCGCTCGGTCATCCTGTTATCTTCAACAGTAGACCAGAATTCCCGTTGTACTAATATCTGCTGTCCTAGTTGGCTAGGCATCAAAGCTACACTAGCACCGGAGAACTTACTGAACCCTTCTACTTCAAACACAGCCTTTTGAATATCTGGCGGTAGTGGTCCAAACACATCTTCAAATCTAAGATTATTCCGTTGTAAATCTCTTAGACTATCCAACGGTACTCCAGTAAGCTCGTGTAGTACTTCATCCGCAGCCGCCCGAGTTTCAATTCGCTGTCCTGGATTCATTCTAAACAGTGCAGACTGTTCGGCTAGTACAGTAAACCAACCTAGTCCTCTACTCCCACCTTCCCACTGCTGTTCTTCCTCATCGCTGAACTGCTCACCACGAAGTTTTTTACTTAACAACTCCACGCCCTCGTAGCCATTAGCACTCACTTGTCTGCTTTGCTGGAAGTCCCTGAATCTATCTGGCATGATATGCTTCATAAAGTTATCAAGCGTAGTCCCTGGCACTGCCACTGCCAACCCACCACTCATAGTCTTTACCCATGCGGGAGCAAGCTCGCCAAACTGAGTAACTCCATTGGCTGCTCCAAACGTAGCAAAGGTTAGTCCTATTGGAAACCCAGGAAAGAATCCAGCCCGGCTAACCATATCAAATGTGCCTGCTGCCGGACCAAACTGATCGTAGAACTCAGGGTAGTCTCGGTTACTCAACCTCCGCATTCCACCCATTAGTATCGTACCGCGCAGCGGGTTAATATCTAATTTTGTCCCTGGGATATGAAAATAACCCTGGTCGCTGTTATCCCTATATCTCCCGAATGCATTATACGTACCAGGATGCCGGAGTGCTTCTCTTGGCAAGTACCATGCAAATCTGTGTGCTTCGTAAGTCCAGAATGGGAATATAGACCTCATACCCGCACTAAATGCAGTAAGATTCTCATAGTCAGGAAAGTCTTGCCCGTATCTACCATTCACCTGCTCCATTACATCATCAAGAAACTGGTCATGGCCAGTAGTGGGTCTACCATTGGGACCGATTAGTCTATTCAGTGTTTGTATATCAGGAGTATCTGGGTTGACGCGTCTAAACATAGCTAGCCTACTTTCCACTGCTGGACTAGTCACTCTGGTAGGCAAACCAGTCTCCATTGCTCGCTGAGTAGCCAGTCTTATTGCTGCTTCGCGTTCACGCTCTGCTATGACTTGACCATTGCGGATTGCGGTTTGCTGTGCTACGATATCACTCTCCTCAATATTTACAATAGTCTCAATCATACCACGCTGGTCAGCTTCTATTTGATCACGCAATATTTGTATTGCTGGTATTTCATCTATCTCCTCAGTACCACCAATTCTAGGAAGGTTAACACCTAACCGTTCCTCTATTTGTACAGTACTAAGTCTATCCATCACGTCGCCGCCACGTCCTTCAAGCTCAGTAATAAATAAACGTTGTACGTTAGCGCGTCCTCTAGTCTGACTACGTAGTCTTTCAACTCTTGCAGTAGCAAAATCAGGGTCGTACCCGCCAAGCTCCAACAACTCTCTAGCAGTCCAATCCTCTGGTGCTGGTATACCCGCATCCACCATTGCTCTGTTAATCTGTACTTGATGCTCTCTCAACTGATTAGGTAATCCAGCCGCAAATAGTTCATCATCAGTACCAAGTACTTCCTGCAACCTAGTCTCTGCCGCCACCACCTGGTCATCCAAATCCAATAACTCCTGACTAAGTTCCTCAAACGTAGACGCTTCTCTCGTCACAGGATTAATTGGCAGTACTTCTTCACTAACAGCCTGCCTGCCTACCAGTACATCAGTCAACCAGTCATGCGTGTCATCACTCGCTAATGCTTGTCTATTCCCACCAAGCCTAATAACCTCCTGCCTTGCATTTTCTAGCTGATTAAACGCTGGGTCTAGTCCGTACATGACATCAGGATTACTCTTTATTTCCTTTACCAGTGAATCATATATCCTACCTAGTGCTTGCTCACTGTACCCCAAGGCATCTGCGTCCAGACCAGCTTCACTACCCGCCCGTTCTGCTCTACTCCGTACAAGAGTGACAAAGTTCTTCTTAGTCTTCAACGCCAACATTTGTGGCAGATACATATTTCTAGCCAGCTCAATAGGAGCCACACCGAATAAATCCGCAACATCCTTAGTCACTAATGGCCTATTAAGCCTAGCATCTAGTCTAAACGGCGCAGTCAGTCCTTCAATCTGACTACTGAGTTCAAATGTCTGAGACCTTACTCTCATGAACTCATCTTCCACTCCTACCCAGGGTCTGCTGCGTTCAAAATAAAACAAATCCCACCAGGCTCGGTCACGTTGATTTCGTGGAGTAGCATCAAGCAACTGGCGCTCAATAGCCCGTTGTTGATTTCTTGCATTGCGAGTAAACGCCACTACTTCTAACTGCTTATCAAGCAACTGTGTGTACTGCAACCTTTGCACACTTGTTAGCCTCAACGGTGCTACTCCAGTATCATCCAACACTTGTTGTTCCGCGGCAGTCAATGGTGTACCTTCTGCCACAGGACTTGGTAACTTATCCCGCATATCTGTTACCATTCTGCCGATGTCATCAGCGGACTGGTTTACATGCGGACTCAATCTCCTATCCCAGAAGTTATCATAAAACTTACCTTTTTCTACCGGATTAGTCTGTCTTTCCCCATATATCCTAGCAACATTGACCGCTTCTGTAATAGTCTCACCATACGTACTAACCACCTGGTCAATTGTATTCAGCTTAAAGTTCATCTCTGCCGCACTCACCGGCACCCAGTCAATCACCTGGTCTACCATGTCTCCAAACATCACACGAAACAACTCCGGTGATTGCAAATGCCGAGCATAGATTGCTTCAGTCAGCACTTCACTAAACAGTCGATTAACCCCTGCTGGCCCTCCTGCCCATAGCTCCCCACTAGCACTCTTTTGCATCAACACATCCCCAACATCACCAGCAATGATATCAAGGCTATCAATAATCTTACTCATTTCAGCAGCACGTACTGTACCAGCAGAGAAGTCCTGTGGCATACGACCCACTACTGCTTCATCACCAGTCAGCAGCCTTGCCACTAGTTCATTCTTATACTCCCCAACATACTTAGCACTCACATGCTCTGGGGCATCAATTAGTAAATCATCAACTAATCTCACTACTGCCGACACCGCCTCTGGGTCTTGTTCAGCTACCAGCTTATCAAACATTCTCCCGTAATAGTTCGCTTTAGCCGTGCCTTGAAATACACTGGCAGCCTTGTATCCACTCAACACTTCCAATGGTTGCCGTACTACTGGTATATTTCGCAGCCATCTTGCAGTCACTAATTGTGTCACCCAGTTATCGACAGTACCCTCAGCCTCGCGTTTCTCAACATCAGTCAGCAACACCCCCGGTGATATTCTCCTCAACTCCTCCTCTGGAAACTTAGCTTCAATCACCAGTCTCTGTGGATGCAGTACATCCAGTGGCACATGCGCTCGTCGAGTACCAAAGCGTATTGCATTCTTTAAGTACACTAACTCTGCCCGCCGCCATAATGGACTAACACCAGCCAGCATTGTCTTGACCATTGTTTCTAATACATTAAACAATCCATATGCACCAAACATCAGGTACGCTTTAGCAAATGGACGCGTTACAAACTCATCAAGGTAATTCAGATGACTAATTCTCGCTAGTGTATCCAACCCGTCAAGACTTCTAGCTACTACTCCTTGTTGAAATCTTCTCTGAGTAATCAGACTTTGTTGCGCGGTAACAAAGTCCTTCTGTACGCCACGCTGGATACTGCCCATTATCTCCCAGATATTATTCCCGCGCAACTTAGCCAGCGCAGCAACCCGCATACCAGCCTGCATGTTGTTAAAGTATCTCACCGACCGCACCAGATTCTCAGTACTCGGTGGCACATCCAGTGCTTTCATCAACAGTGTACTAGACTCATCTGGCAGCAACCACTTAGTAGCACCAAAACCCTTTGACAGTTCCCTGATACTACTAACCTCATCTAGCATTGCTGGTGTAATCTCATGCACTACTCCAACATCATCGAGATATTGCCTTAAATCCCCCACACTTAACTCTCTATCGCCAAGCAAAAACAACCCTGTGCGTGTAGTATAATTCTGCGGGTCACGCATAGCTTCATCGACCTGAACAGTCAATACTCTAACAACCTCATCGGAGTTCATCCTAACTAGTTGTTTACCCAGTACAACTTCCAAATACGCTCTTGCACTATCCACCGCAGCATTACCAAGCGTCAGTCCTCGCTGTTGTAATGTCCGTGGTATTGCAGACACCCATAAATCCTTTAATACCACAAACGGTAGTTCCATTGCTGTAGTAAACCCACGTTCCACGGCACCCACACCTGGTCCTGCCCAACGACCAACATACGGCAATGCTCTTGCCGGTTTAGCATACAGGCCAAATCCTAGATAACTAAACGGGTCAACTATGCTATCTAACAATATCTTCTGCAATCCATTGCCATCCCAATTCTCTCTACTATAACTCAGTGCATTCCAGTACCCTCCTCCTTCTGCTCTGGCATTAGCAAAACTTGCCCGCAACTGCTCATCAGTTTCACTATCCACACCTAAGATATTCCTCAGCACTGTCACCCCACCACCAACAGGCCCGGCTTCTGCTCCTGTAATTCCACTCGCCAATAGCCACCCACCAGCCAGAGGACTTATCACATACTTATGCCAATACTCAAACGGCTTCATAACAATCAACAATGGCCTCTGTACCGCTTGACCCCATAGTGCTGCGTCAATCTTACTATCAATCTCACCACCAGCAAACCTGGCCGCATCAGCCCTAAGTACTGCCATCCTACTCTGGCTTTCCCGCAACTCATCAACCAGTACATCAACCTGTGGACCGATATCAACCAACACCCTATTGATCGACTCTTGGTCCAATCCTTCCGCTCTCAGTGCCTCCATAGCTTCATCAACCGTCCATGGTTTAGGTAGACTATATCTTGCATTATCATGTATAGTCTGTACTAACTCATGTGTGGTCATGTCTTGGATATTACCAAACGGGATTATCTTACTCCCCTTTCTTCTCTGTAAGTCCGCAAACAACTCACCAGTATCCACAGCAATAGTAACTATCGGCTCACCATCCGGTCCTACGCCAGTAACTCTTGCATTCTCCACATCTGGCAACAATCCACTAATCCCCTCAATCAACTGTTCCGCAAATTGCCTATCAGCCACACTAGGACTAAACACATCACTAGCCACTAATCCCAGTACATCATCAATAGTATCTATCTCCACTTCCGTACTACTCAACGCAGCAGGCAGAAATTGCATTAGTTTCAACCGCCAATCTGAACTCTGTACCACTCCCAACTGTTCAACTAGTACTTCCCCCAGTACCCTTATCGCCTCACGGTCGGTCTCATTCTGCGCTAACGCTGCTTCTTCCGTACCAGTCCGCCTCCTTATCTCACTAAAACTACTTGGCACTCCTGGTATGCCAATCGCCCGTTGCACAATAATACTCTGCTCAGTAATATCTGCATTAGCCACACGGTTAACCAATTCATTCTGCTCACCAAATATCCTATTAACCTCCAGCCTTGCAATCCCACCTCGCTCTTCTTCACGTCTAAACTGTGAAGCAAAGCCAGGAAACACGTCCGGTATCTGTGGGACCGCTACATCAGGTCCAGCCAGTTCTGGTGCTATTGGAAACGGTACTTGTGACATTAAAGCCTCGCGTCAGTAGTGCTTTCTACCTTATCATCAACCGTCGCACTACTAGTAATTTCTTTCTTCAGTCCTTCAGACAATGCGGTAAACAACCCGGCGCTAGACGCATTCCCCGCTACTCTAGCCTCTTCCGCCAACTGCTCATACGCTTGAATCAACTGCACTACCTGATAGCTCGGCTGCAACTTCGCTCTCTCTGCTTCCAGCCTGGCAATTGTATCATTAGGAGCAGTAACCTCTGGCAACAGCATACTAATCAAATCCGTAATCGGTAACTCAAAGTTACTGTTCAATCCCTTAGCCATTGCGATCCTATTGGCCAAGTCTCCCGGTATCTTAATCACATACTTAGTCTCTATGTGCGTTTCCAGCAATACTTCCAATATCTCTGAAGGAATCTCCGCCCAACTAACTGGCCGCAATCCTGGATTACGCAAATACAACTGGTACCAATCATTGGTGCTCTCAGTAGTAACATGCGTAACCACATCCTTATACGGAGTAATCAACTGCATAGCTGCCTCAGCAGCCTGTGTTACCAGAGTCGCACTAACTTCACCAATGATATTGCCAAAAGTTAAGTCACTAAAACTTCCTCTTTGTATGGCATTCCTGAAACTGAACAATATCTGACTAACCTCAACAGGTATTGCTGGCATAGCAACAACTTCAAGACTATCTTGTGGTCCACCACGAAACATAGCCCCACGCTTGTACCAGTCCTCGGCATTCTTAATAATAGGAACATTACCAACAGACTTCTCAAACACTCTAGGATTAGCAGTATCTCGTACTAACTGCATCATAAAACTTTCTAGTTGATTGAAACTCCTATACAACGCCTCATTGGTCGCCAGGATACTTTGTCCCATAGTATCACTGACATCCACAGACTTGTCGCTAAAATTCGGAATCCCCGCAACAGCCCCACTTAGTATTGGAATCCCCTCTACTCCCATTGGCGACAACGGCTTAACCACTATATTATCAATAACTACCCCATGAACAGCCATCCCATCAACCCGCTTGTATAAATGACTCTCCTCTGGGTTATCCGGCATCCTACGACCTTCCGGCCAAAACCAACCGTTCAACAGTATATTACTCTCCGCTCTAGCTTTGCTAATCTTCCTCACTCTAGCCAACCTCAACAACCCCTCACTAGCCACATCACTCCATTCTGGGTATATCTGTGCGGGATTCCAGTAGTCTATCCCAATACTCCCATCTTCCTCCATCCACACTGGAACCGCATACCAACCAGTAGCTACTAACATCCCAACAAAATTCCAAAACCAAGTCTCTTGGCCACGGCCAAGATTCTTAGTATTGATATCTTCCCAGAGACTAGTAAAGTACTGCTGAATAGCCTCTGAAATTCCTCTTGCTTCCGATGCAATGGGTTTCCCACCGTTGGGTATAATCTCAACTATGACCGGCTTTGGCTGGAGCAAAAACGTAGCCATGCTCCAAGTAGTCCTTGGGTCATTGCCAACAAAGCTCTCCATGTTTTCTTGTGCTAGTGTATCTTTCTGAGACAACAACTCATACCAGCGATTGAACCCCTGTTGTCTCTTATTATACTTCTTCACCAATTCTTTTATCTCAGCAACCATTTCATTGTTGCTGAATAGACTACGTATTATGCTTACCATTTGCTCTCCTTCGCTTAGCAGTTCTTTCACTGATTCCAAACATAATCATCAATTGCATATCAGTAGTATTAGGATTATCTACCAGATACTGTTGCTGATATTTCTCCACGCACTGTATCCTCAGACTTCTCATTACTGGATGCAACACCAACTTTCTTTGCCAGTCCAGCACTGCTATTTGTCCAAGCTCGATAATACCCTCACAGATATAACAAGCACCAAAATAATCCGCAACATTCTCAGTAACATAAATCGG
>LAZR01002285.1_pt1 | contig 11258 bp, 9 predicted proteins | sample 329461 | NCBI WGS metagenome assembly LAZR01 (sample SAMN03002196, study PRJNA259156) | marine sediment metagenome | biome: sea floor; feature: Hydrothermal impacted sediments; material: marine sediment; isolation source: Loki non-amplified sample from Loki's castle hydrothermal vent sediment ...
CAGCCGGCGCCATTGATGCAGCAGCGATTGCCAACGCCGCCATCGATGCCGCCACCTTCGCGGCTGGAGCTATAGACGCTGCTGCGATAGCTGCGAATGCGATTGGCGCGAGTGAACTAGCAACGGATGCCATAGGGGCAGCGCAAATAGCGGCCAACGCAATTGGGGCTGCGGAAATTGCAGACGGGGCCATCGATGCCGCGACTTTTGCCGCAGGGGCCATCGACGCAACGGCTATCGCAGCAAACGCCATAGGGGCCAGTGAGATAGCCGACAACGCTATTACAGCGGCAAAGATTGCTGCCGACGCAATAGGCGCCAGCGAGATAGCTACAGACGCTATTGATGCGGATGCGATTGCAGCGAACGCTATAGGCGCATCGGAGATTGCCAATGATGCAATCACGGCTGCTAAAATCGCGACCGGGGCTATTGATGCTGACGCAATAGCTGCAGACGCAATCACGGCGGCGAAGGTTGCGAATGGCACCATTGATGCTGCCACGTTTGCGGCTGGGGCCATCGACGCGACAGCGATAGCCGCCAATGCTATCGGAGCATCTGAACTCGCTGACAACGCCATCACTGCTGCAAAGATAGCAGCGAACGCCATCGGAGCATCAGAACTCGCGACTGATGCCATTGGGGCTGATCAGATCGCAGCGAATGCGATTGGGGCAGCAGAGATTGCAACGGGAGCCATCGACGCGGATGCGATAGCCGCAGATGCTATAACAGCAGCCAAGATAGCCACGGACGCGATTGGCGCGGACGAACTAGCGGCGAGCGCCGTCACAGAAATTGCAGACGGGGTGCTTGACGAAGTCTATGAAGGCACAGAGACATTCCGGCAATATCTCAGACTGACGCGCTCGGCGTTGGTAGGTCTGCTCTCGCGTCTTGGCAACATCTTGCGTTTCCGAGATCTCGCCGACAGCAAAGACCGCATCGTCGAAACGACAAACGTTGACGAGGAGCGCGTGATCGTTGTGACGGACGTGACACCGTGAACCATTGGGCCGGCGCGCATTGGGCAAGGGCGCACTGGGCGGCCGCCCACTGGACGGTTCCTGGACCGGCGGCGCTTATTTGCCTCACCGCGATAGTCATGGATGCGTTTGGCGGATATGGCATGGCCTTAGCGGATGCGTTTGGCGGCTACGCAATCACGGTGAGTGATGCGAGCTTCTGCCCGTGACAGCCGGGCATGTCAACACCTACGTACTTGGCGACATAGTGGTGCTCAGCGTAGCGTTCCGGGACCCAACGACGGGGGCGCTAACCGACCCGCCGGGGGTGAACGTGCTAATTCTATTGCCAGGCGTGCGGCCGGCTCTCGAGTTTGTGTTCGGCGTTGACGTGGAAGTGGTGAATGACGCGGTCGGATTGTATCACATGAACTATACGACAGAGCGCGAGCGCAATCATCGCTATCGTTGGGAAGGCACGGGGGCCATAGGCGCGGCAATGGAAGGTTCGTTCATCGTTTGCGACTCGGACTTTTTCTAGGAGTGAAATGACCTGTAGCGGAGCATACGCAATGGCAGAGGAATACGCCCTGTTTTGGTGCCTGGACTGGCCCCCAGACGATTGCGCCGTTCAAGAGCGCATCGAACTGGCCTTGCGCGTCACGGCTGGCCGCATCCATGTAGCCAGGTCCTCGGTAGGCGCTTGCGATTGCAGCCTCTCGACGGAGAGCCTGCAGATGCTCAAAGAAATGAACATGCAGCTTGCGGCCATCCTCTACAACTGTCCGTGCGGGGCGGCCAGAGGGCGGCTATCGGATGACATGAAGCAATCCCTGCTGCTCAACATCACCGAAATGCTCAACATGATTTCAGACGGTAGCTGGGAAGTCTGCGACGGTGAGACGGGCGCGAACTTTCCAGTGATGGCTACCGCCGAACGCGGCCTGACGGAGTGGAACGAAGCGCAGATCATCATCAATCGAGAATTGAGGGACGGGTAATGCCAGAATGGACCAGCGCCGAGGAGACCACCCCACAGGATGGCCAGCTTGTCTACGTGTTCAACGAGGGCATAGGCGTCCAAAAAGGACGCTACGAAGAGAATGACCGGGGGAACATTTGGTCCCCCGACGGAAGCCTCGTTACACATTGGATGCCACGCAAACCAGATCCAGACGAAGGGGAAGCGGACTAGATGGGTTGAGGCGGGGGAGGCGGCAGTCGCCGCAGGCGGGCCGGTGTGGCTCGCGCAGTGGAATCAGGCCCGATCTTTGGCATGTACGGGCTGTCGAAGATCGAATATCTGGGAAGCCTAAAGGGTACGTGGAAGGGCTCCGAGACGTGCCATCCCTACCCGTTCGGGCCTGAGAAGCGTGTGAGTTGGGTCGATCCGCGCGACCAGGATGTGCTGCTAGAGCAGAAAGACGAGGCCGGGGACCCGTGGTTCAGATTGTTGAGCGAGCCGGAGGATTGGCGTGGTCGTACTCGTAAAGGCTATTAAAGCGCCGCGCTTGCGCGACGATGCTATGCGCCTCGTGCTACTCAACGCCATGCGCAAGGCCGGGCGATTTCTGGTCAAGACCGATTTCAAGAAGACGACCAAGACGTGGAAACATCAGCCAAAGTTCGAAACGCTCATCAGCCTAAAGCCGCCAGGCCCGACGATCCTGATTGGGACGGATGACCAGGTGTGGAACTGGCTCAACGAGGGCACGCGGCCACACGCGATATTCGCCGGGATCTTTACGGGCAAGAGCAACAAAAAGGCGCTAGCTTTTCCGAGTCGATTCAAACCAAAGACGAGAGTAAAGAGTCTCAAATCACAAGCAGGCTCAAGCGGCGGCCCGACAGTCGTTGTGCCGTTCGTACAACATCCTGGCACGGAGGCTAGAGAATGGGGTCAACTGATCGCGACGAAACGGCAACGGTGGTTTCAAAAGCAGATGGAGCGAGCGATGGCGGACGCAGCCCACGCAAGCGGGCACGGCCAAAGGTCGCCGTAAAAGTCATATCGAAACGGACGGGCGGGGCGGCGTTGGTCGAATGGGACCACAAACGCGCCTATGTCCCGACTGAGGAGGTGTCAAACGGCAAAGTGAGCGCGGACGCGTTAGAAGCGGCTGTGCCTGATAGTCTAGCCTGGGAAGAGCTGATCGAGATAACCGTCACGCCCGCGATGGTTGCCGAGGGACTCTACCGGCGCAACATCTACAGGTACAGCGAACTATCACATCAAGCGGTAAGGGCGGCGTTCCTGGAGGCGCTTTCAGCAGATGCCACTGCCTTATTCGCGAAAGCTAAAGAGGTATCGAGATGAGTAGAGGTGTTACGGGAATTTTTGACGCATCTGGCGGCGCGCTGTTCACGCAGGTGGACGGTCCGCCAAGCGATTTGCAGTATCTTGGGTGCCACGATCTGGGTGATACCACCCAGCCGAAGGGCGACATCACGAGGCGGTTTTGCCCAGACCCTAACCGTCGCGGCCACTACCTGGTGTCTAGCCGCACGCAGGGTGCGGCGGGAGAGATCACCGGCGATATCAGCACGCCGCTGGGCAAGACGGCTGACTGGCTAGAAACACTAAACCGAACGAAATGCCGTTTTCCGCTGTATGTGCCGATGGCAGAATGCACGAGGCCGAACCAGTTCGTCCCGAACGAACGCGGCTACATCTATACGGATGTGGCCATCACAAACGTTACGCGCTCCAACAACGTCACGCGGAACGTCGATGGCGGCGCAGTTGAGGAGGCGGGCAAGACGTTTGCATGGTCCGCGGCGGACATCCTCGAGTGGCATGACACGGTGCTGACGCGGCGCACGACGGCCGAGGTAGAAGAGGCGCGCGACATCGTGTTTTGCAACGAACAAGCGTGCCAGGGTATTTGTGGGCCAGCGGAAGCCGTATGCACGGACGGCGTAGTCGTTTATGACGCGATAAACCTTGGCATCGCGGAGGTACAGTATACAGCCGATGGCGGCATCACCTGGACGAATACCGCGGCGCAGCCGGCTATAGCCGATGAGGACTTGAGCTCTGTGGTCTGTATCCCGAGCGGTGTCGAGGGCATCACGCGGTGGCTGGTTTCTGTCGGGACCACGAACGCTGGTACTCCAGCGCAGATCTTCTACACAGACGATCTGGGCGCTAACTGGACGCTAGGAACCGCTGGCGCAGGTAACGCTGGGTTTATCCCCTGGAACGGCGGCCTCTTTGCCTGGGACCGGATGAATCTGTGGTGCTGCACTGACACCGGCGCTGGCGCGGCTGGCGATATCTTCAAGAGCACCGACGGCGGTGTGACGTGGGTATTGCAGCTCTCCACCGCGAGCGATGCCCTCAACTGCATCCGCTTTGCAAGCGCAGATGTAGGTCTTTGCGTTGGCGATACCAACGAGATCCAGTTCACCGACGATTCTGGCGCTCACTGGACCACGATCGTCGGCCCGGCGGCTCAGGCCGCTGTCGATGCGCTGACATGCGCGATCATCAACGAGAATAGTTGGTACGTCGGGTATGCTGACGGCGAGCTTTGGTACACCGCAGATGGTGGCGCCAACTGGAGCCAGCTCGCGCTGGGCATCCCTGCGGCAGGGCATACGATCACCGCTATCAACGACATGGGGCACGTCGGCGAGCACGTGATTTGGTTGGCCATCCATGGCAATGACGGCGCGAATGAGGTCGGCTTTGTGGCCCGCTCAGTAACGGGCGGCGCAACCGGGCATTGGGAATACTCGCAGGCGCCGACTGACTTCGGGTCTGGCAACGGCTTCTCGGCCATCCATGTATGCGGCATCAATCAGGCGTTTGTGGCTGGTGGCGTCGAGACCACATCGTACATCGTGGAAGTCGCCGAGACCTAAACCGCATGAGAATCGCAAAACGGGTTGCACTGTTTTGGCTAACGCGCGCTCGCCTTGGGGTATGCAACCCGTCCCCGTGGCGGGCGCGTTGTAGCGTAACACAGTAAGGGAGAGTCATGATCGAAACATATACGACTGAAGACGGCTTGGTGCTCAAGCTCAAGCGGGTTACTCAAGTTCTGCTGAATGCCGTATCAGAACGCGTGAAGCAGGAATGGGCTAAGAATAATGAGCCAGTAGAAATTCCAACTTTCACAGTCGATGAAGGGAAGGCGGATGCGCAGAGATTCCAGCATCGCGTCACGGAAAAGGGCAACACCCTTGATATCAAGGATGATCCCAAGCAGACGCGAATCAATCGTATCATGTGGGATGCACACAAAGACGCCTTGGAACGGCTTGCTTCCGCGCAGCAAGAGGCGCAGGCACAAGCTATGTTTATGTTTGGGATCGTCTGCGACTTCCCGGAAGAGGGGGAATGGACTGCCCAACTGAAATTCGCGGGGCTCGAAGTTCCTGAAGATCCTATAGAGAAACGGTTTGCGTACTTGTGGTACTACGCCCTCTCTGTCTACGACAAAAAGATGCTCATATCAATCCTAGAGGTACTCAGCCTCGGCAAGATGGTCAAGCCGGAACAGATGTCACTCTTTCGTCGCCGGGCTGCAAGTGCAATGGACGGAATCGCGGAAGGGATCTTCGACGAGGCTTTTGACGCCCTTGACGAAGCTGCCGATTCCCGCAGGGAGCTGGACGGTGAGCCTGAGCTTTCTGGAGGGGAGGACGGCGAAGGCGTGGAAGATACCGTGGGGTGAATGGGAAGAAATGGACCCAAACGACAAAACTATGATGATGGCCGTTGACATAGCCGAGTCGAAGATGGAATCCTGGGAGACGATAGTAGCCGAGAGGAACCGTAAGTAGTGGCATTCCCGAGCATCGGTCTCGCCGCCATAATGGACGTGAAGGATTTTACCAAGGGCGAGCAGCTCTACACGTCTGGCCTGGCCAATATGAACACGAAAACAGAGTCAACCGCCAAGCGCATCGCCCGCGCCCTGGGCAGCATCACAAAAGTCGCCCTCGGCGTTGGTGTTTCTGCGGGGGCGGCCCTAGTCGGATTAGGCGCTGTGTTCCTAAAGCTAGCGGCTGATGCGGCGCCTGTGCCTGCCATCGCTCAGTCGTTCGTTGCTCTCGGCGGATCCATCGAGGCCATGCGCAAGGGGAGCTTGGGCCTCATCACCGACGTCGAGCTGATGAAATCGTTCAACGTAGCTGCATCGCTCGTCTCGCGCGACTTTGCCCAAAAGTTACCTGACGCAATGTTGGCTCTTGGCAAAGTCGCCGCGTCCACCGGGCAGGACATGGGGTTCCTGCTCAACTCCCTGACGACTGGCGTTGGGCGCCTCTCTCCGATGATCCTCGACAACCTGGCTATCCAGGTGAGCCTGACAGACGCCTACGAGGACTTTGCTTCCGCCAATGGCCTGGTCGCAACAGAGCTCTCAAAGACAGAGCAGCAAGCCGCCTTGATGGCTCAGGTGATGGCAAAGCTAAACGCAAACACCGCCGATCTGCCAGACATCGCAGGAAACGCCTCGACGCAGCTCGGTTCTATGTCCGTTATGTTCAAGAATCTGAAAACGGATATGGGCGTGGCGTTTCTGCCCGTCCTGCAGGCGGTGCTAGAGCCATTGATTGCGTTGTCAAGATGGATATTGCCCTCAATTGTCTTTGAGGTTAAGCGCCTAGCTGCTTTCCTGCTGCGGACAGTCGTTCCCTCTTTCACTGCGGTGATCAAAACGGCCATTCGTTTTTTATCAGTTTGGTTAGAAGGCCGCGGCTTCCTCGCCGCAACCACGGAGCTTTTGCGCCGCCTTATACCGGAAGAGACGATAGCGAATGCTATGAGGCTGGCCAGCGCCATTGAAACGACCTTTGCGCGCATTCGGGTCGCCATCACATCCGCCATGGCGGTTATTCGGGCCGTGGTAAGCAATGTCGGCGGCCGTGTTAGCGCGGGCAGATCGTGGCTTGTTGACGCGCTGGGCCTGGCGCCAGACATGTTGCAGCAAATCAGAACGGCCTTCTCTTCCCTAGTAGCTAGGCTTCGGGCGGGCTTCGCCGAGGTAAAGCGCGTCGTGTTGGGCGTCTTCCAAGAGTTCAGCACGGGGGGGCTCCGCGGCGGATTCAAGACAGCGCTAGCCAAGGTGCTGGAAGTTGCCCCGACGATTCTAGCGTTCCGTCAAAAGCTCATCACCAAACTGTTCGAGGTTGGGCGAACACTCCTCACGGCCCTGGGTGATATGTTTCCCTCTATCAAGCCGCTCATCGACGAGTTCCTGATTCCCATTCTCAACATCGGTGAACGCGTTGTGAGCACGTTTACACAGATGAAAACGGACGTCCGCCGCGTGCTGCTCTCTATGCTCGGGCTCGTCAAAGAGCCGCTGGAAGAGATCGGTCGCACGTTCATGTCGGTCATGGGCAATATCCTGCGCATCGTCGAAAGGGTCTGGCCCAGCGTATTGGCAACCATTCAGCGCGTCGTGCCTGCCGCGCTCACGATCATCTCGGGCATCATGCCTATCGTGCGCGCCGTGGGCAATGTGCTAGAGACCGTGCTGGGTGATGCGATACCGTTCGTGCTTGATCTGTTCGCAGAGATGGCAGAGTTCATCGCTGACAAGATGCCGCAGATTCAGCGCGTCATCACCAAGGCGCTGGATGTGATCAAGATAGTTTGGAGCGCGGTGTGGCCCATTCTGCAAAAAGTCGTTGGCGTGGCCTGGGGCGCGATTCAGAAGATGATCACGACAGTCATCAATGTCGTCGAGGGTGTCATCGACGTGTTCCTCTCGGCGCTGGAAGGCGACTGGGAAGCAACGTGGGACGGCGTCAAAGAGATCCTGGCCACGTGGGTAACGGACATCCTCGACCTGGTGGAAGGCGTTGTCAACGACATTGCCAAGGCATTGGGCGTCAAGAACTTTGACATCGGCAAGATAGTCAAAGAATGGATCGGGATTGGGAAAGACATGATCGACGGTTTGCTAAAGGGCGTGAATGATACGCTGGGCGGCATCAAGGGAATCTTTGACAAAGCGATTGGCCAGTTGCCCAAGTGGGCGCGGAATATCCTGGGTGCAACATCGCCCTCGCGCGTCTTTGCCGAGCTCGGCATCGATATGATGATCGGCCTCGGCAAAGGCATCGACGAGGGCCAGGCCCAAGTGATCAAAAAACTCACCAAGGCCATCGGCAGGATCGTCAACGCATTCTCGCAGCTCCTAGAGATACAGCGAGAGTTCGGCCTGGAGGGCGGCGGACTCCCGGACATAGGGAACTTCCTAGACCAATTCGAGGCGGCCATCGTCGCGGTGCTAGAGCGGCTGGATTCGATCATCGAGCGCATTGGCGAGAAACGCATTAAAAAGATTCGCAAATCGGCGAAGCGGCTCCGCGAGATCCTAGACGCAGTGATGATCGACCTGTCGAAGATAGCCACGGCCACGTTGCCCGACCTAGGCCGGTGGCGCGACCAGGTCATCGACGTGACGCGTGCAGTGCTGGAGGTGCTTGGGCATCTGGCATTCGAGTTCGGCACGCAGGCCATAGAGGATGCGGCGGAGTGGGCCGGGGCGGTATCTGATCTGGTAAGCATCGTGGGCTCTGCTGTCGATGCACTGGCGGCCCTAACGGAGTTCAAGGCGGTAGCCAATCTGCCGAAACTCGCGGAAACATTCGCGAACCAACTCCTGACGATAGTAAGCAAGTTCACGCTTGTGCGCCAGCAATACGGCATCACGTTCACGGATGACGTCAACGCGTGGTGGGCGAGCGCCAAGACAATCATCGACGTAGTTACGGGCGGCGTTCAGGCACTCGCTGCGATGACTGAGCTCAAGATCGTCACGAACATGGGCCTGGTCGCCGGGATATTTGCGGACCAACTGCTGATGCTAGTACGGGAGTTCAAGCGCGCGAAGGACCGCTACGGGCTCGAGTTCGCAGAGGACGCCTCCGATTGGTGGGCAAACGTCCAGTCGATCATCGGGATCATCTCGGGCGGAGTCGAGGCGCTGGCAGCCATGCTAGAACTCAAAATCGTCACCAATATGCAACTCGTAGCGGGGATATTCGCAGACCAACTCATCACCCTCGTGGATGAGTTCAAGAAGGTCAAGGATCGATTCAAGATCGACTTTGCGGAAGATGCCAGCGCATGGTGGTCCACGGCGCAGTCAGTTATCGGCATCGTCAAGCCGGGTATCGAGGCGCTGGCGAGCATGCTGGACTTTGCACGCGTAGAAAACATAGCAGGCAAGGCCCGCGATTTCGCCGACGACTTGGCCTCTGTGGTTTCCGAGCTGGCGCGAGTCGCCATGGGGTTTGTCTCCGTTGGCGAAGATGGGGCGGTTAGCGGGCTAGAGGCCGCCGAGAGATTCGGAGCCGCCGCCGCGACCATCGTTGGCGCGGTAGGGCCTGGAATCTCTGCCTTGGCTGGGCTTATGGATTTCACGCAAGTTGAGGACATCGCAGCCAGGGCGCGCGACTTTGCAGACGACCTTGCCATAGTGGTTACGGAACTGGCCCGCGTGGCGACAACTTTCATAACTGTCGGAGAGGACGGTGCGCTCAGTGGCCTAGAAGCTGGCGAGCGGTTCGCAACTGCGGCAACAGCCATCGTAGGCATGGTCGAGCCAGGCATCAAGGCCCTCGCGGCCCTCATGGGATTCACGAGGGTCCAGGGCATCGCTCAGAAAGCTGCCGACTTTGGGGCCGACCTGGCCATCGTCGTGCGAGAGCTCGCAGACGTCGCCAGCGAGTTCGTGGTCATCGGCGAGGATGGCTCGGCCAGTGGCCTAGAAGCAGCAGAGCGATTCGCATCGGCGGCGGGCAAGATCGTCGGGTTCATCGAGCCCGCAATCAAAGCCCTGGCAGCTCTGGGGACGCTCACCGCAACGGAGAATCTGACTGGTAAAATCGCCCTATTCCGGCGGCAGATCGGCGAGGTTTTGACCGCTATCCAGGCCATAGGGGAATCATTCGCGCGAGGTGGCGGCAGAGCGCAGTTCCCGGGCGCTGGACGTGGGGGCGACGCCCCAGGCACTAGCGGACTAGAAGCGGCAGAGCTGTTCGCAAGCGCAGTGGCTACTATCTCGACGGGAATCAAGGGCGCGATCGATCTGATTGACGGATTCATGACGTACAAGGGCCGCGTGATAGCTGGCGGCCTCGCGACGTTCGCGCAGAACATGCTGCAGTTGCGGATACTCCTAATCGAGCAGGCCGACGCAATGGAGACGGCAGTGCCAGCCGCACAACGATTCGGCGCTGCGCTAGCGATAATCAGCGCAGCTATCAAGGCGGGCTTGGATCTCTTGGTAGGACTCCCGACCGTCGGGACCGGATTGCTGGCAGGGCTGGGGGCGAGAATCCGTGACGCCCTTGCCGAGGTCACGGCGGCCTTTACGTCAGAGACCAGCTCGGCGGCGGCAGCGGCCTACGCCTATGGGTTCACGGTTGGCAGAGGCGCGAGCTTTGGATTCCGCGACGGCTTTGCTAGTATCCCCACACCGACGTTCACGGTTGGCGCTCCCGCTGGCGGAACCGGCGGTTCGGACACGCCCCCGCGGGGGGCGACAACCGTGAACATCACTATCTCAGGCACGACGATCAATAGCGGCATAGACGCGGCTACATTCAACGCCAGTGTAACACAAGCAGTGAAGGAAGCCATACGGTGAGTAACGCGATTCTGGCGATAACAGACGGTACGCTGCGCTATTCGCTCATCACGCGGCCCTGGCAGCTCGAGGACTGGATACCACAGGATCCACTTCTCAAAGGCGGCGGGATCCGCCGTGGGTCGCCGCTAAGTGACGGCACTCGCCTCATAGACTTTAGCTACGCCAACACGATCGACACGTTCATGCTCAAAGTTATGCACGGCGAGCAGGACGGCGCGATTCGGAATCTTCAGGATATGAAGCGGCTACTCGAAAAAGGACGCCGCTACTGGACGGACGATTGGGCGACTGAGCCCGTCTGGATCGAAGCGCGGGGCTCTGACGAAACCAATATCCGATATGCGATTATCAAAAACTGGTCGTTGCCGCAAGGGTCAAACCCATACGCGCAGCCGTTCTTCCCGCAACAGCAGGAAGCCGTGATGGAGGGCCTCGTTCTGACGCTGGAGCATGACTTCTGGCAGGCGGACGAGCCAGGGACGGGGACAGCCACGGAGATCTCGGCGCAGCAGGAATACGCCGCGGTCACTTATGGGCGCGGCCAAACGACCGCCGAAGAGGTCTATGTTGCCAACCGCCACAACGAGGCAAACATCACGCACATCTTCACCTGGACATCACCTGCCGGGCCGTTTGGTGGCAACCTGATTGGCGCCGGCCTGCCATTCGA
>LAZR01002286.1_pt1 | contig 11257 bp, 9 predicted proteins | sample 329461 | NCBI WGS metagenome assembly LAZR01 (sample SAMN03002196, study PRJNA259156) | marine sediment metagenome | biome: sea floor; feature: Hydrothermal impacted sediments; material: marine sediment; isolation source: Loki non-amplified sample from Loki's castle hydrothermal vent sediment ...
TGGAATCAATTTCTCAGTGATTTTTCTTGTAGATAGATTAATGTATGCTATCTTTTTTTTCCAAACCATAATTTTTGTTTTAGAATTTGAATTCAGTTAGTATTTTTATAGCAGTTGTCACAAAACATTTGAATTATTTGATTATTAATTTAAAACATCCATTAGATTTAATTGATTTAATTAATTTAAAATTTTGTAGTGGAAATCGTTTGATGGGAAAAAATGACCATTGTAATGATAAATCCATTAAAAAGATATTATGTTAAAAGTTGTGAATTATCCATGAGTGAAAATTCTCGATGTAAGTGCCTGAATTGTTTAAAACACTTTCTGTTCAACTAAATGCAATAACAGCATCATGTCCTAGCTGTAAAATTAAGTATAGAATCTTTTGGCCATGGCCCGGTCAACCTAAAATTCGAGGTTTAGCAAAATTCCTCATCATCCGCGATTAAACCTTTTAACAAGTTCATTCCTTACTTTTTTTTGAATGATACAAATTTCTTTCTCGTTTTATAGATGGATGAAATGCATTTATTAATTTCCTAAAATAATCTTCATTAAGCATCTCAAATTTCATAATCGCGTGAATAGAACCCATTTGTAATCTCAAACCTGATTGTAAGATTGTTTCTTTAATATAAAATGCTACAAATTTCTTATCTTCATTTAAAGCATAATTAATTTCATTTCGCACGTTTTTAGATTTAACAGATTGAGGAGAGATAAAAACCAAATATATTGAATAATTATTAATTGCGATTTCTATTTCTTCAGACTATTCAACAGAAGCAATAATAATTTCAGCTTTATTAATGCGACAAGTAAAAGGGAGTTTTATATTAAAAAGAAGATTTTGCCTTTGAAATTTCTAATAAAAATTAAAATAATTTGAGTAGTCTAAATTTTACGGCTCAAAGGATTAAAAAAAAAAAAGTAAATTATTAATAGATACTTTAAGAAGATTAAATTATTAAATCCTCATAAAAATTAATAAGCGAATCAGTTACATAGCCATCCTTAGTTGCTCTTGATTCCCAAGTTGCTGAACGAACAAGACGATTTTTGATACTTACATTATCAATTTTACCTGAACTAAAAAGAAATTTCAATTCTATAGTAATACACCTCATAAATAATTAGGGATCGTTTCTAAAAGGATGACGGGCACTCTCAGCATTTTTTATTCCATCATCTATAGTAGGAATTCCTTCCATTGCTTTTCGAATGGCATTGCGAGTTGCTTTATAGTTATTAATGAATATCCGTTTTCTTGCGCTAGCACTAGGATGGACAAAAACGTTTACAATTAATACTAATTGATCTGCTAAATTTTTCGGAAGAATTCCATCTTCAACACATTGCATTACAGCTTTAGCTATAGCTGCTTGAGCAGGTCCATAAGTTAAGCTCGCATGACGGAGAGATATAGGGCGTATAGTAGGTATCATTATTGTTGGTGGTTTTACTTGCATGTTTGGTTCAAGTATGACCTGAAGACCTTCACGTCCTTCTTCGGGGTTAGTTAACGCTTGAGCATAAGCATAACCAACAGGTCCATCCTTTTTACCAATTAATAAATCGATATGTGCGAGTTCAACTCGATTACCAACTAGCGATTCTCCCACTTTCAATTCAAAATCTATTATATTCTCAGGTGTAACTCCAACTGCATAAAATCTACTAGTGAGAAGTTTATCTCCAATTTTAAACTTAATTTCTTTCTTTGTAATTAATCCTAATTTCTCAAGTTCTATTCTTAACTCATCTTTAATTTCATAGGAAAGTGAATCTCCTAAAATAATAGGTTGTCGAGTTATTCCAACAGGGATCTTCATCATATTTAAACATGTCTTAACTCCTAATGCTCCAGAATTTATTAATAATCGTGCTAATTTTTGAATTTTTTTTTGAAGTGTTTGTGCTTCTAGTAAACGATTATTTTTTACATGATTATAAATTTCAAACCATATTTTAGGAAAAACATTTGCAGAGCCTAAAATGCAACCAACTGCCCCACCTGCTAATGCTCCTAAAACATTTTCATCCCAGCCGATAAGAACTGAAATTTTTTCACTTACTTTTTCTAATAGAGCAGAGAAATATTTATAATCTCCGCTTGAATCTTTAATTGCCACAATATTTTCAATATCAACTAAATCTTCTACCACAGTCCAAGGTAATTCTACTCCAGTACAAGCAGGAATGTTGTATAACACTATAGGAATATCTGTTTTTTCTGTGATTGTATAATAATGGTCGTACAATCCCTTTGCTTTTGGTTTTAAATAGTAAGGTGTGACAATTAATACAGCATCTGCGCCAATATCAGTAGCAGCTTTAGTAGCAGTAATTACCAATTTAGTTCCAGTTTCTCCAGTTCCAGCGATGACAGGAATTTTACCATTGACCTCATCAACAACAATTTCAATGACTTTTAAACGCTCTTCGTAAGTCATATTAACAAATTCTCCCGTGGTACCAACTGGAACGACCCCTGTAACACCTTGTTCAATGAGATGATTAACAAGATTTCTTAAATTCTCTTCATTTATAGATTCATCCTTGTTGAAAGGTGTTACTAATGCTGGCATTACACCAGATGGTCTAAAATCAAATTTTCCCATTTTCCTATTTCCATCTAAAAATTAAATTAATTTATGTAATTTACGAGCGGCTATAAAAGATAATCCATTCTCTGTTAACATTTTGGCAGTTGTATTAACAGCATTATATCTATCTCTATGATTTATCTTTAAAGCTTCCCAATGTCCAGCATCAATTATCTCTTGTTTGTCTCTAAAATAATCAAGAATATCACTAGGATATTCTCGAGTTTTTTCAATTTCAACATTGCCTCCCTCATGTTTAGCACTTATATTCTTAACTTTTCTTCCTAATTCAATGAGTTCATCTCTTCTATCATAAGGTTGTCTTACAATATTTTTCCATGTTTCAGTTATATGATGTTCTAACCTTACTACATCTTCAAAATTAAATTCATTTCTAATATATGCTGAGAGCTCTAAGGTTTCATTATTAACTGCATTTGAAAGGTTATAACCAATTAATGGACTAGTACCATCTTCTCGAGAAAATAATTTTGCTGTCATTAAAGTCCATAGACTAGAATAAGGATTATCATTTCCCATAAATACTGAAATTTTGAACTCATTGTTAATTCCCAATTTATAGATAAAATATCCTAGAAGTACTGTGCCAGGGTTTACATTTAACACTTGTTTTACGCCGTAATTTGTATAATAATACAAAAACTCATCAACCCATTTTAAGGCATAGTCATTTGGTTGCCCAACACCACCAAAATATCCAGCAATAGTATCTGGCCCACCTAAATGAATATTTATTGGTAAACCATCTGCTCCAGGAGCAGTACCCTTTGTATCGAGTGTTTCCACAAAAGATGCACCGATTATTTGCATTGCTGCTGTCATTGCTAATAAATCCCCATCTTCTTCTTGTTCTTTCATTTTTCTAACTCGAATTATACGTGCAGGCATCAATTTTTGATTTTTAATAGCATCTTCAGCTATATCTATTAAAAAAGGGAAATATTGACATGCTGAAAGTTCTAATGTAATAGCATAGTTATCGTCAACATCTATAATATCATATTTTTCCCCCAAAATTTTTCGTTTATACTTGGGGATGCTAATGAAAGCATTCTTATCTCTCTGTTCTTCTAACCACTGAATGTTTTTTACAAATTCAGGTTTCTTTTTTTCTAGCTTATGCAATATCACATCTATCCTGTTAGCTTCTTCAGCCTTTTTATTGATATCTTCGATACCACCATACTTTTCTATAATTTTAAATAAATCGTTGATGAGAGGGTTATTCTCATTCATAATAAAATCATTAAGTGCTTCTAAGGCATTCAAAGGGATTTTTAACTTTTCTCTTAATGGATTCATTTTAAATTCTTTCTTAATTTTATAAATAATTATGAGAAATCATGTTCTTATTGTTATAAATTTTTCTTAGATAAAATTTAAAATGTTGTATCTAATTCTAAACCAAAGGTTTAAACTTTGATCAAAAATTTCATTTATTTATGAAAAAATAGGTTTAAAGATAAAATATATAAATATAAAGTTTCAATTTTAGGTACAGGGTTTATTGGTTTAGAGAAAGCTTAAATTAAGACTTATACTGCCTTCTTGGTAAAATTTTTTCAAACTACTGTTATCCATATATATTTAAAATACCCATTTTAATGGGAAATGATCTATCTTTTACCGATTAATTTATATATATAAGTGGCTTCTTTCTTTATAATAAATCTGTTAATAATTTTCAATTCCTCTTAAAAAAGAGATGGAAAATGCTTAAAAAAATTAATAAAACTGGAAAAAATGGGATTTTAGAGAATTTCTCCAATAAATTTTCCATCATAGAGGAAGCGAATCTGAGATGTCAGGAACAATAGCACTGCTGTAGCCCTTGAAGGCTACTACGGAAAAAGTTTAGTTTAGGCTTCACAGATTAAGGCGCTTCTATATTCTTTACCAGCATAATTAGATATTGTGCCTATTCATTTTTAGGACTAAAAAATCTATATCTATTGTTATTGAAGTGGTAAACGAATATCATATTAGTTATATTTAGGTTTATGATAATTATATTGAAGATAAAAAGATTTAAATACCTAAGTTTCCTTTTAGTTAATAATGCAAGATTTAAGGAAATGGTTTGATAAAGCAAAAATACCTGCTAAGATTGAAAAGGATCCCTTAAATACTATTGGTCTATCTATTAATAATCAAGATATATTCCAAATGACTATCGATACTCGGGGAAAAAAAAACAAAAAAGAATACTTTAGAATCTATTATGGACACCGAGAAAATGATATTAGGGTAATTGATACCGATTCTAAAAAACAACAAATAATCTTACTTGTTAATGAACCAGAGAGGGAATATACTGTGAAAACTTGGGATCGCAAGAAAATGGATTGGGTATATAATACTCGCAAATCACCCAATTTTATTAGAAAATACTTAATGGGGATGGATGAATGTCATTTATTTATCGCAGAATTACCAAACAATTTAGGAGCACTCAATAAAATTAAGGATGCTCATAAGATTTTAAAACCTGAAGATGTTTTAGATAAAGAAAAGAAAACTAACAGAATTAAGAGACAAGGAGAGTGGTTTTTTATTCCTGCCACGCCCCAAGAAATAGAGTTAATAAATGAAAATACAAATCTCATTGAAAAAAAGAGCTCTTTAGGTCCTAGTTCCTGGAGATCAAATAATTCTCATATAGCAGATCAAATAATTAATAATAGAGAAATTCAATTTGCTACTGGAAAGATTTCTCATGTTGATCATAAAACTTTAAAATTAAATGGTTGGTTTAGAGTTGTAAGAAACAATGAAGCTAGAACCTCTTCTGTCTCAAGAAATCAAATTAATAACGGAGTTAAGTGGGTAGATTGAAAACCATTAAGAATTTATGAAAAGACAAGAACATATGTAAAAGGCAGAATTAGTAAAAATAAGAGAACAGGTTATAAACGCATTACTTACTCTCATAAATGCAAGTGCTTTTGTTGTGGTTATGAAGCTCGAAGAAAAGGTTGGAAAAAAACTAAAGAAAGAAATGATATAAATCAATTTTAAATGAATACAATTCGATAAAAACAAATAATTGTAATTTTTACAAATTTGAATGATTTAGACTCATGGGAAACACGCCGGCAGAAACTTATTAGGATTCTTACTGCCCAAGAGGTGACGCTTAAGCTTCGTTTTATATTAAGAGTGCTGGAGTACCCAAATAAACATTCTTTACTTAAGGATGTAAATAACGTAGTGAAAAACTTAAAAAGCTAAGGAATTTTTAATTTTTCTCTTAATGTGTTCCTATTAAACTATCTCCTTATCTTATAATTATATATCGGAAATAATCTAAATTTATTCCCGAAATGTTCCCATATTTTACTTAGACACATGAAATTGTCACAAATTTAATACTATTTTCTTATAATTATAAGTTTCTCTTACATTTATACTAAAATATCAGATTTTATCTTAAACGAAAGGTTTAAACCTAAATCAAATATTTCTGTTATTATTAAAAAAAAAAGATTCAAAACTAAAATGTATAAGTTAAAAGTTTCAATTCTTGGGACGGGCTTTATAGGCCTTTGTTCAGCGGCGTGTTTCGCGCAGAAGGATATAAAAGTATTTGCTTCTACACATAATGAGAAGAAAGCAAATCAGATAAACAACTTTGTCTCTCCTTTTTTTGAAGATGGATTACCAGAGATGTTAACTGAAATCGGGCAACAAAAGGCAGAACTTCTTAAATGTCTAACTGATCCTGTTCAAGCTGTTTTAGAATCAGATATTACAATGATTACACAAGGAACACCCATGCGACCAGATAAATCTATCAATTTAGGTTATATCGAAAGTACCGCTAGGGAAATAGGTGAAGCTTTAAAAAAAAGTGATAAGTATCATTTAATTGTTGTTAGATCTACTGTGGTTCCGGGAACTACAAGGAATTTAGTGGGTAAAACTATTACTGAAGTCTCAGGGAAAGAACCCGGTAAAGATTTTGGATTGTGCATGCAGCCAGAGTTTTTAGCTGAGGGTAGATCAATTGAAGATACTCTTAGACCAGATAGGATAATTATTGGTGAAATAGATGAAAAAAGTGGAGCGATGCTTCAAGAATTTTATGAATATTTCTACGGAGATCATCTAAAGAATTGTCCTATTAAAAGAATGAATTTAGAAAGCGCTGAATTAGTTAAATATGGAAACAACTGTCTATTAGCCACCAAAATATCCTACGCTAATGAGTTCGCTAATTTTGCCGAATTAGTTCCCAATGTTGATGTTGTCCAAGTTATGGAAGGTGTTGGCATGGATTATAGGATAAACCATAGATTTCTCGGTGCGGGCGTAGGTTTTGGAGGTGCTTGTTTTCATAAAGATGTAAATGCAATTACTAAATGGTCAAGATCTATGGGATATGTTTCTAAAATATTGGAAGCCGTTTTAGAAAGAAATGATCTTAGAGCAATTCGCATTGTTGATATTGCAGAAGGATTAGTAGGTAAATTAGAAGGCAAAAAAGTTACTTTACTCGGTCTTTCATTTAAACCCGGTACCGATGATATGAGAGAAGCTCCGAGCATTAGAGTTATTAATGAATTATTAAGAAGAAATGTCAACGGTATAGTAGGATATGATCCTAAAGCAAAAGAAACTGCAGAAGAAGCGATTGGAGATAAAATAAAATATGCTGATTCTATTGAAGATTCATTAAAAGATTCTGAATGCGCTCTCTTGATTACAGAATGGGATGAATTCCAAAAATTAACTCCTGATGATTTTAAAAAATACATGAAAACGCCTAATCTTGTAGATGGAAGAAGATTATTTGATTATGAAACTTTTAATAAGAGTATATCATTTAGGGCAATAGGTCGTGTTGAATAAAAATATCTTTTTTACCTCTTCACTTATAAAATCCCTTAAAACTTCAATTTAAATTATTTCTTTTTCTTATAATTAAAATTAATCTATATCAAACAATAATTATCTCAATTCTACAAAGCGTAATACTCACACGTTTTACTAAGCTTATGAAAAGTGATATGATGACTTTTCGTTCCTGTTAACTACTTTGTAGATATTAATGGTACAAATTATTTAATGGAGAATATAACATATACTAATCAAGAGCTAAATGCAGGTGATATTTATTTAGATGGGGTACCCGAACATTTAAATGTTCAAAACGACTTGGTAACAACAGTTAATGGAAAGTTAAATTTTGATCTAACTCCTGTCGGTGAATTAGTACCATATGGAGTATCTTATAGGAATCTTCCATTTGAAGAAACTGGTACTCTACACATTTCGGAAGGTCAAAAGATTTTCAATAATCCTAACCCTAATCACTTTCTAAACATTTTTGGAGCAGGCAACTTTTATCCTGAAAATGGATCGTTTTACTTAGATCTAACAGATAACTCTACAATCAATGTTCGTTTAAACTTTTCTATACCAATTTTCAATGTAACTGTAAAGACTGGCAACAACCAAATCTGGATGAAAGATTTATTATCTTTATCCGCTTGGGAAAACTGGAACAATTCACAGAAATACTTACCATTGTTAAATGGAACTAATCTTGTTATCCCGATTAATTCTTGGATCGAAATGATTGATGAATATAGCGCTGTTTTAGAATTTAATAATACCATCGATTACGGCACATATAATTGGACTCAACCAGATTTTTACTCCCAAGGAATATATTCGAACTTTACATTTAGAGGTACTACTTATTTCTTTGATAATTTTACGTATATTAATGCATGGGGAAATATCGATAGTTTCTTAGAAAACAATGTAATGAGATTATTAGAAGCAGAAGTTGAACCTGGAACTTGGAAAACGCTCAAGAACCCCGAATATGATTGGTATACTTGGACAGGGTGGAATAAGATTTATAATCTTACAATTGATGCAGAAACTTATCTTCTTCAAAGGGAAAAAAGTTTCATTAATTTATATCAAACTATTTGGGGCCATCCATACGGTAACTTCTTCAAAAGACAAGAAGTAATTTCAGTTAAGACTCCTTGGAATTTAATATTTGGTACTCCAAGAAATAACATGTGGGGATACAGATTCTTTACAACTACAGATGAAGGAGCTCTTGATCTTGATGGAGATTTGTCTACTACTGATGATCAATACTATATATTTCGGACATATGAATCACAGGATACATATTCGCATACAAGAAATATTTTAGAACTAGAAATCGACTATGATCCAATAACAAATGTTGGAGGTAATAATATGTGGATGTGGTCTTCAATGGGTATAAATACGATGACTTGGACATATGAATGGTCAGAAGAGTATAATTGGTTTAAAGCAGATGGTACATTTTCGAAAGTAAATTCCACTGAAATGGAGGAAATAGTTAACATTGTTCTTGATGAGAATGGTTTTGAACGCCCAGGTTATTGGGAAATTGGTAGTATGGTAAAAAACCGTACTTGGGAAGACGTTCTTGCTGAAGCGGAGAAATACAACTGGAACTGGGTACTTGATAATACTCATGAATGGACATGGATAGAATTTAACATAGACCAAAATTACTGGGCAGATTTTTATGCGGATAGCAGTATGGAGAAAATTAAGTCGGCACTTGTTACAAATAGATATGAGTACTCCGGTTTAATGCTCTATAATGATACTGATAGTGATGGATTCATGGATATTGGATTGAATTCTGAAATAACTCATTTCTTTGTCCCATCAAGCGTGGAGGATGTTTCATTCACTTTTCCAGACGTTTCCAATGTAACCTCTCATACTGAAACTAGAGAATATTGGAATTGGGATGGACCATACACTAAAGAAGTTGAGGTTTATACTTTTGTAGGTGCTGCTGAGGTTGATTGGGGAGTAAAATTCACTAGTATTAATGGAACAACATACCCTTTCGATGATGATAATAAAAGATCAATGTGGGATTGGTATGATGGTGTTATCGATGGAGAAGATTTCAGAGGATTTGAAAATAGACCAGTAGAAGTCACGATTGATAAGTTAGATTTTATGGTACACTTCAATGGAAATACTACCGCTGATGGATTAAATTTTAACACTGAGATGAAAATTGACCAATGGGTAGGAGATTGGACACCTCATATTACTGGAGGCAGGGATAATCTTCAAAACTATTCACTTAGTTTAACTTATTATGTACTCACCGGAGCGGCTGGTATGAATTATGAAGGTAAAGAACCAGAGGATCCAAATGATCCTGACGGAGGAGCGCAAATACTTGATGAAAATAATCAAACACTAAGCACTGATAATCAGACTATTTCAGAATCATTTTCAATGGTATTAGACGATGCTGATGAATCATTTGCTAAAGCAGAATTAGGATCGCCTTACACTTGGAGCTTTGATACAACACAGGAGCTAGAAGTATCAGTTTTCACGACACCTATAAGTACTTTTTCAGGCGCTTTTATGAGCGACAGTGACCAATCAGCCACATCTTTCGCATTCGATGCAGAGCTATATTTTATGAGTGTTGGATTTTCAAAATGGGATGGTTACGAAGTATATAATGATCCCGTCTTTACCGCATATATCGGTGCTAGTTCACATGGTGATTTTGGGCCTGGACCAATAATACAATTTATCGTTGTCCCAATAGGAATTGGTGCAGTTGTTGTAGCAGTTGTTGTTATTATTCGGAAGAAGAGAAAAAAATAACTTATAATTAAATTATTTAACCTTTTTTTTTTATTATTTTATTATTTTATACTTTTACTAACTTTTTCTACTAAATAGATACTTCTTATGAGTAGTAATTCTATAATGAAAAATTTAGATGCCAGTGTACACGGAGCTTTTGAGCCAGGATCTCCACTAAATATCTTAATAATTGGAGGAATGGGTGGTGGAGTTTCTGCAGTTATTGCTGTAATAATATTACGGAATAAATTTTTCATATATCCAGAAAAATACCTAGCAACAAAAGCAATATTATTAAGTCAGTTGAGCTACGATATAAAAAAAATAAAAATTTCAATGAAATGTTAAATAGTAATGTTGATTATCGAAACTATATATGGGAAAGTTCAAGGTTATAATGAGAATGGTGTAAAAATATTTAAAAAGATTCTATATGCTGAACCTCCTATTGATGAAATAAAATTTGCCCCGTTTGCTGCGAAGAAGCCTTGGGAAGGCGTGTTAGACGCCACTCAATATGGTTCAGTTGCATATCAAGAGTATACAGAATTAATAGATTTTCTCAGTAAAATTGGACCCGAAAATGAAGAATATTTGAATTTAATGCCTGGACTCCTATAGTAGAGAAATTTATTTGCTAGTAATGTTTTAGAAGCACGACAATTCTTTTATTATTGGTAATGGTTCAGCATTCAATAGTATTTTACTATTTAGAGCAATTAACCATATCATTTTAGCATAAAACTTTAAGCTTTTCTTTATATATTGTTATTTTTTTATTTCATCTTTTTATCTATATAAATAGAATCAATAATTTTATAGGCAAACTATAATATTTGTTGAGTATATAGATGATAAAATGTAAAATATGAGAAAAGGTAAAAAATGAAATTCTTTAATAATTCCGTGGAAGAAATAAATGGAAGTATGATTATCTTGAAGAAAAATTGTGAATTGTGTGGAAAACCTGTAAAAAA
>LAZR01002287.1_pt1 | contig 11251 bp, 12 predicted proteins | sample 329461 | NCBI WGS metagenome assembly LAZR01 (sample SAMN03002196, study PRJNA259156) | marine sediment metagenome | biome: sea floor; feature: Hydrothermal impacted sediments; material: marine sediment; isolation source: Loki non-amplified sample from Loki's castle hydrothermal vent sediment ...
ACATTACCTCTTTTATAATTCGTTAGAGCAAATTGTCCAGTGAAGAAACCTCCTTTTTTATCATCATAATCCCCATCGAACCGACTGATTCCCATACAGTTAGGACCAATAATATGTAGCTTGGAGAAATTTTCTGTAATAGCTGCAATTTCATCCCTTAATTTTAACCCTTCTACCCCCACTTCCTCAAAACCAGCACTTTGTATTATTGCCGCTTTTATTCCTTTCTTGACACAATCTTTAAGAATATTAGTTACAATACGATTGTTTACATAAAAAATGGCAAGATCTACCTCCCCTTCAATATCTAAAACAGATTTTTTAAATTTGAAACCACATAGTTCATCTTCTTTATTATAGTTAGGATTAACAGGATAAATCTGACCTTTGTAGCCATTTGAGTGTAGATTATTAACTATCCGGTTCCCTCCTTTCATAGGAACCTTCGAAGCACCAATTACTGCAATCGATTTTGGATTATAAAATAAATCAACAATTTTAATAACTGAATTACTCATTTTTTCCCTCAATTCTTAGACAATATAACTACATTTTGTCTCTTCATTTCTTTATACAGTTCAAAATATTAGATTATTTATGATTTTTTTACGATCTATTGGATGACACATTACTTCAATCCAATAATTTTCAAAATCCTTACTTGGGTCTGAATATAATTTTTTTAAGTTATCTACAATTCCCATTTTTCTAAATCTTCTCCTTTCTTATTTTATTAACTTTTATATTAACCTGATTTATTTCCTTTCTGTTTTTAACTTGTAAATTATTTAAAATAAAAAAACTTATTTTTTCAGGAAGCAGAAATTTCTACTTAATCTATCTCTATGTTTTAGCCAGTAAACGGGAATATTATATTTTCCTATATATTTTCCTTCGAAATCATTGTGACCTTCATATTTTGAACGAAAATCTCTTGTGATTTCTGCAGATAAAAGATAATTTACTCTCTGATTAATAAATTCCTCGATTTTATATAGGTATTCTTCAAATATACTTACAAAGATTCTTATAATACGCCCACTCTTAAGTTCTCCAATTATCTAAAAATTTATGATTTGATCTTTAGGTTTTGCAGACCAATCATAAGCACCAATTTTTACATCTTTAATTATAATTCTCATATTAAAATTCTCTACCCTCTAAAGCCTACCGTGTTTAAAATTACCTTATCCCCGTAACTAATAGATTATAAAATAAATCGACAATTTTATCCTTATCAATCATACGAGGTAATAGCTTCCTCGTTTTATAATGTTTACCAATTTTCTTTATTTTCTTAAAAACTTCTTGAATATTGGATTATTTGGGTCTATAACATCTTTAAATTCTTCATATATATCTTCTAAACTTCTAGTATCATTCTCTTCTTGGTCATTTGTTTCTGTTATGTCTCCTTGAACCTGCTCATCTATGGCTTCGCGATAGTGTTCATAATCCTCACGTAAATCTCTTGAATCTCTTTCGGTAAGTTCTGACTCGTTTCTCTTTATAAAATCCACTTGAGCTTGTGTTTTTTTATTGTTGTCTTTAAACCGATCAAAATAACTAAGAACTTCATTTGGATCACTTTTCTCTGTATTCTTTCTATTCTCTTCTGGTTGCTCTAACTCATCTTTATTTGTAAATTCTTTGGCATAATCTCTTTGTTCATAAACGTCTCGATCTATTATAAAGATTTTTTCCTCATTATCTTTCTCGATTTTAACATTTTCATTAATATTTTCAATATTACTGATTGGTTTCTCAATATCATCTGATATTTCTTTCTTAACCACTTTTTTATTAACACTGTAAGATTCTAAAACATTATTAACTTTTTTTCTTATTTCTTCTCTTTTTTCTTTATAGGTGTCTTTACCTACTCGCCAACTAGCTACTATACTTTCCTCATCCCCAAATTTCTTTTTTCTATGTCCTCGTTTCTTTGGTTCATCTTTAACTTCTTTACTCATTTCGCTAACATCTATTTATTTTATTATTTTTACTTTCTGGCGTATAGAAAAAAAAAATATCATTTGTAATACATTAAGAATAAAGAACTTAAATCCCCCCAAAAGTTCTATATCGCCCTAAACTGCTAATCTTAGCCTTGTTTTACCTTTTAGATTCATTTAACTCTGTAACTGATTCTTGACCATGACAATAAGATTAATATTTTTTCTCTTCTATTTCTTATCTAAATCATATGAAATAGAGTCAAGGAATTTTTTTATCTTTAAGGGATCTTTAAGTTCGTAAAATTTTAAGTTGCAAAACAAGATCCGCTATTCTTTTATGATTCTAGCAGAATCAAAACTCTTACTCATCTCTCTTATAGCGGATCTTTTTGCTTCTATAAAACTCTTTATTTTTTTTTTATAAAATAAACAAAAAAAAGAAGGGAATAAAGAACCTAATTATCTAAATAATTCTCTATCTCCCTAAATTATTATAAAATAACCTTTACTAAAAAAAGTTAAAAAAAAAAAGAATTTATTTTTTGTAAAATTCATCCCAGTTAATAAATTCTTTCACCGATTTGCCAGAATATCTTTTTTGATTCCTGCCATTAACGACTTCATCAGAATTATGGATAAAGCCATCTTTTACTAGTTTTTGGAGATAATGGTTTGCCTTTCCATTAGTCCAATTAATTCTTTTACTTATCTCATAACCTGTAAGATTAGGATTTTTTTCAATAAACTCGTAAAGAAACCATTTATTATCCTGAGCTTTTTTCCTCCTCACTTGATTTGCTAATTTTAGAACATCCATTTTTTAAAAACCCACCAACCAATCCACTAACCGACATTTTATTTAATTTATATAATTTATGATATTTATGGTATATATGATATATTTGATTTTCCATTTAAATATAACACCTTCAATATTTAAATGTTTCCCGATAAAAAATATATCGTGTGGTATTATTCGTATATAAAATATTAATGTCGGCTTTAAATACTATTTTCACGTTTCAAAATATTACAACATTTTAACCCTCTAATAGTTAATCCATAGGTTTCATTTCTTCCCGTAGGATGTCTAACAAAAAAACCACTGTTTATTAGGGTTTTTATCATTCTCTTTATATCTATATCTCGAATTTCAGAAAGGCTATTCCTAAGTTTTTTCTTCACTTTTTCTATTGGATAATGTGCGGATGTACTAAAATCTAAGTAATTTCCCCAAATTAGTAAAACAGATTTCTCTCTTCTAGTTAATTGTTCAAATGTCTTCATTCTGATTTTAAAGAACTTATTTTACGAATAATTAATCTTTAGCTCTATTTAAATAAAAAATGGTTATTTATTTTTCAGCTAACATATTCTACGATGTTTTTGACATAAAATAAAGCCATTAATTTTCCATATATTCGTTTATTAATAACCTTATGTAAAAACCGACTTATTTCCTTAAACTAATATCTTTAGAAATGTTTCTACCTATAAGATTCCTTAAACCTTGTGACTGAATTTTGACCTAAACAGTTAGATCGCTATTTTTTCCCTTCTATTTCTCATCTAAGTCATCCGTAATAGAATCAAGAAACTTTTTTGCCTTTTTGGGATCTTTAAGTTCTTCAAATTCATCAAGAACTCCCCCAATTTCCATACGTGATAATATTTCATCATCGGGTATTTTCCCCAATAATTTTTTATCGAACTCAATCAGGCACGTTGTACACTCAACAGTCTCCCCATAATCTATAAATTCTGTCTTTTTACATTTAGGGGAGTGATACTTATCTTTAATAAGATTTGGGGAAGTTACTACTATTTTCCTTTTTACATTTTTGTCTTTCATAATTTTATGATTATCCTTTTTATTATATATCTTCGTTTTTTTCGGTTTATTTCTATTCTTTCTATTTAAAAATCCTGCTTTGCCTTAATTTCTTTTTTTGTACTCTCGTTTCTTTAATACTTCAATAGGGGTTATTAATTCTCCTAAAGTTTTTAAGGCTAATCTCGTCTCTCTATGAAAAATGTATCTGTGGGTAGCAAAAGAAGCTTTCTCTATACCCATCAACTTAATCGCCCAATCTCTGTGAGTCAATTTCTCCTTACGGTATTTTAAAAGCTTATAACCAATAACCTCTGCATCTTCTGAAGGAGAGCTGTTCAAATCAAATGTAAGATGATCGCCTATTCGAATGAGATTCGAATTAATGAAATCGGTAAACCGAACGTTCTTTTTATAGAGTCCTTTTATTTTAAATGAAGTTAAACTTTCCATTAATTTAAAAGAATTAACGATTAATTCACTAATATCAATCTGTAATATTTTGCTCACATCTCTATCATCGATTGATATTCCCCAAAGGTTTGCGACCAAAAGAATAGAGAGTCCTAAAGTTAAAAAAACATTTAAACCAAAACGGTATTTTATTGGTGAATCTAAAATTACAAGAACTAATTCTCGGAATTCTTTGGTTAATTTGTAGTCTCCTATTTCTTTTATTGAAAGTAGAAAAGTCCTAGCTTTGTCAATATCATATAAATTGTCAAAATATGCTTTTTCAAATTTTTCTTTCGTGTATCTTACCTTAACATGCTCTTTATTAGAAAATGTAAAGAGAAGCTTATTCTTATAATATGTTTTGTTTAAAATCCTATTTGCTTGATAAAAAGCTACATATGCATTGATTTTCGGAAAGCTTCCAACCGCTTCAAATTCCTTTATTAATTCTTTAGATTTATCAATAACTTCCGAATCTATAAAAGGGAATTTCCTTGCTTTACCCCTCAATATTGCTAATGCTTGTTCTTTAAGTTTTTTAACTTGGCTCTCATCTTCTTTTTTCTTTTTCTTTTTTTCAGCTAAAGTCTTGATTTTCAAGCCTGAAGAGACGCTTAACAGGTAAGCATCTATATTTTTAGAAACAAATATGAAATGACCCTTCCTTTTCGCAATATATTTGCTTTTCAACATTTTTAATATGATTTTATAAAAATCAGCCTGTTCTAAAGGAGGTAACTCAAATTTCTGTAAGAAATCAAATATATTGAGAAAATTAAACAACGTTTTGTTTTTTTCAGGTAGAAACTGAAGAAATTCTTCCTTTCTACTTAAAAAAGAAAAAATGATCGTGTCCATAGTTCCCTTTTTCAATAAATCCTCCCCTTAATTCAAATAAAACCTATCATCAATTATAAAAAGTACAGTTATTTCTAGTAATTTTTTAAGAAGAGTAAATATATCCTTTCTATTTTTATTAAGATTATTCTCTAATATTATATCATTTAACTCAAAAAGCGACATTCCCGTATCTTCTCTTATCAAAAATTTATTTCTTATGTAAAATATTTCCTGCTTTTCAACGCCATTAATTTTATTTTCAGAATTAAATGAAAAATATGAACCAAATCTTTGAATATAGTCTTTTTGAATCATTTCATAGATTAATTGAGTTGTCTCTTCTGAAGAAATATGAAACTTATATTCAAGAAGGAACTCTAAAATATCGATAAACGAAAAATAGTCTTTTTCAATCTTATCATTTACATACTTCTTAAAATTTAATTTAAATAATTTTTTGATTTCTAATTTTCTTTTAATTAAGATGTCAATTTTTTTTTGAGAGAATCCAACTGTAATAGAAGGTTCAATAAAGTCTATGAACATTATCAAATTAAATTCAACAATTCTTATATCTTGATCGTAAATTGTGAATAAAGGATTTAACGGTTTATGACCAGCAAGATATTGTAAATAATCTTCTCCAACTTCTTTCTTAACGTGACCTGTTTTAGTTATAAAATATTTCCTTAATAGATGTGCTCTAATAGTTTGATATGGTTTAATATAGAGATGTCTATCCCTTACTTTCTCTAAGGACTTCTTTAAATATTTATTAAACCTTGATCTGAGAAAATCAATTTGTCTTTCATTGTCTGGAAAATATGAATTTGTTTTTTTTAAAAGAAAATCTAATTTGTTTTGACAGTTCTCTGGTACATAATAGTCCAAAAGTAACATTATCTCTTCAGAAATAAAGATTTGGTGAATCTGTCTATGTTTTTTTTTGGTTTCAACTTCAGGGATATAATACCTTCCTTTATCGTTATAAGAAAAATATTGTAAATCTTCCCATCTAGAGACTAAACAGTTTAATGCATCGGAAATTCTCAAACCAGTGTGTGCCAAAAAAAGACAAATAATCTGATATAAAGGCGGTAAGTTATCTAAAAGGTCATACACTAATTCTTTCTTCATAATTACTTCATATCCACTTGATTTACCAACGTCATCTCTATTAGGTAACCAAGAATTACGCATTAATGGTTTCAGATCAAATCGTATAATTCCCCAATATTTTGAAAGATTTCCTTGGTGAGATAACCTCCAATTATAATCAAGAATTACATTATCTTTATTAAAGCCATGTGAGGTTTTTGGAAGGTAATCATGATGTATAATTATCCATGATTTCCGAGATTTTTCATCAGGATTACCCATATTCTGATTAAAATCATTATACATTGATAGGAAAGTAACAGAATCACATTTGCTTAAATAATCAAAAATTTGGTAATAAGATTTTTGTGAAAAAATATATTGATAATACGGATTATTCTTTAAATATCTTAGCCATTTCTTTGTTTCATTTAAATATCTTGGAACATCTATGTAATAAGGCTTATCACTTGCAAGAGCCCCAACAGTACTAATAACAAATTCAAGGTTCTTTGGATGATTCCACCAAATCCATTTTTTTGAATATTCTTCATAACTATTTTTTTTCACATCAGATAAACTATCCATAGAATTGTATTTCTGTAATAAAAACAACTCTTTTTCATTCTTTCCCATTTTTATATCACTATCACTTTATCGGAAAAAAGGTTTCTTGGATTCGGCTTGACATTTTTCTAGCTCTCATCTCAAAAAAATCTGTAAAGTATCCCATCATTTTTTTTTCTTTAAATTGGTTTTTAAAAACTTTCATTTCTTCAGAATATAGCCTTGGAAAATCATGTGATTTAAAATAACCATCTGCATATGCGGTTTTAAATTCAAATTCTTCAACATCTTCTAGTAATAGTTCTAACCAACCCCAAGGTTGTCGATTCCTTATTAATTTTCCTTTCAATTTATCAGGGAAGGCAATCAAAATACAATTCAATATTGAATTAGGAGAAACATCTTCACAATACTTCCTTAATAATTCCCTAGGAAAAATTTTAAGCCAATTTACTTGTGGCTTTATCGACTCATTAAATTCCCCATTCATCTGATTAGTTAACCAATTTTTCACTTTTATTTTCATCGAACCGAAAACAGGTTCTGGGATCAAGGCTAACTGGTAAACTATTGAAATATCTGCGAGACGAGATTTTTTTTTTAAAAACTTTTGAGGTAACCCTTCTATCCAAAATTGCTCAGTTAAATTACCACTTATCTTTTTTGCAAGTAAATTATAATCTCCAGAATTTTCATTAAGATATCTTAAATCAAGCATAAGTGCATTTTCTCTTTGCTTGAATCGTTCAAGTATTATATTACAAAGAAAATAATTTCCAAGAAATTGATAAAACTCCTCTTTGTTAGCTTCTTTAACATCCTTATAACAAAACAAAAACATACAATAACAATAATAAACAGCACTTTTCGTTCTAAAGTCATTAATAATAAATTTTTTTTGAAATGCATCATCATCATCTTCCAGAGGAAGAAGATTTATTATTGCATCGTTTAGCCTTTTCAAAAATTGTGAAAAGATCCTTTTATTCGTTATTTTGCTGATTACTTTACCTGCATTTTCAATAACTGTTCCCATTAAATTTTTTGGTGACAAGGATAGTTTCCCAAAATAATATTTTCCGGGATACACTAGATGGATCATCAAATTTAAGATGTCATGACGATTAAAATATTTCTGACCTAGCTCTTTTTTTGAATATTCAACAAAAGCTTCAATTGATTTATGACTTTTATTATCAAGATTAGATATTACAGAATACAGTATGCTTAAAAATGAATATTGTACTCCCAAGTTTTTATAGATTAGGAGATCCGTAGCTAAATTAGAATTATCTATTGACAAAGTAGAAATTTTTAATTCTAAATTTACCATCCCAAATAATCTATCAATTCTTTTCAAAACTTTTAGCATATACTCAGTATCTAATTCATTTAATTTATCAAGAACAGGTTGATACTTTTTCATAAAAATTTCTTTTTCCTTAGCATTACTTCGTAAAGGATTATAGGTTTCTTTTAGATTTATCCAATTTTTAGTCCACCTTTTAATCTCGTTTTTGAACATAAATCTATCAGTAATCAAATTGTAATATAAGTCTATATCTTTAAATTTTTCATGAATAGCAATCTCCTCCTTTGAAAAAACAGCACAAAAGATGGAGCATCTCGTTAGACCATCTAAAACAAAATTAATTATAGAAGGTATTTCTTTTCCTGATTTAATTATTGTATAATATGGATCTACATTTTGATTTGTATTTGGTAGTTCCCACATTGTAAAATCTCCAAAAGGAAGTCCTTTAAATAAAGAACGGATGAAAAGTTTCATTTTACTTCGATTCCAAAAACTTGATCTTTGAAATCGAGGCACAATAATTTCTTTATTTGCTATTTGTCTTATTAATCTAAAAATTACTAATTTACTTTCACTCAATATATTCTTATCATAAATTTCATCGTGTATTTCAAATTCATCATCTATATATTCTTCAATCGTTTTTTTTTTTTTACTAGTTGCCATATAATTTTTATTCACTAAACATTTTTAAATTTATGTGATTGTATTTAAAAAAAAACTTAATGCGATAAAATTCTTCATCATCAATTATCTTAAGATTTAGCTTAAATCACTCTAAAGACCTTTTCTAAGAGTAGTAATAAAAAAAAAATTATCAGTTTAGTTCAAAAAAGATACAATAATATACTGATATTTACATAATAATTAATTCCGTTTGTTATTCCAATCCTTAATTTCCATAACCAGAACTACAGCTCCAAAAATAACTAAAATACTCCAACAAAGACTTATCAAAAAAGAGTGTTTTATCATCACTTCAACTATTAAAGTAAAAAAAAAAAGAACAACTAATATCATTTTAAGACTCACTTTTGATATTTCTTTCTTCATTATTTATCTTCTCCTTCAAAATTAGGGTGAAAAGTTCCTAACATAAATCTTCCGAGTCGATTTCTATTCATTACTGCCGAATTTCTGCTTTTTGGAAAAGGACTCATTCTATCAATCTCATTCCACTCAATATCTCCGTTTGGATTAATTATTTTATAATCTCTACCAAATGCTCCCTTTATGTAATTAAGCTCCTCTCGTTCCCTCCCGTATTATAAATCTTTATTAAATGGGCATAATAAAGTTGATTAATATTAGCTCACCTTCATATTATTAGATTCAATCCTTAAAAACAAAAATAATCTCAAATATCTTTCTAATTTTAGAAGTTCAATTCGTATCGCTTTCTATATCTCTCTACAATCTTGTAACAAGTCATTAGACTTTGTTATCTTTTGAACTATATCTGTTAATCGTATCATAACTTCTAAATTATTTATTAACTTCTGAGTATTTTATTTTCTCTTCCCTTATATAACTCTTTTACCAAATCTCTAAGTATTTCAACACCTACAATTTTATACTTTCTATGTTGTACCTTCGTTTCCCAATAAACCTTATGATCCATTTTCTCATGTGCTATCGTGTCAATATAACGAGGTGTATCACATTCGGGGCATATATCCATTAATGTAGTCTTATTCCTTTCTATAACCTTAAACCTACTTGGATGTAAAAAACCAAAATAATTATAGCTATTTCTTATTTTTTCTGAACCCCTCCATAAGGCGATCTTACTGAAAACATAAAAAAGAGTATAATAAGCATTACTCCTTCTAGGTACATGATTTCTATATAGACAATTCTCATATTTTTCTTTAAATTCTCTTGAATCCATTAAATAGCCAAATCCTAAAACGTGAACGTGAATATTAATTTTTTTCTCAAAAACCCTTTCCTCTTCATTACATCTGCAAAAATATTCTTTCTCTCCACACATCTTACAAATATTCGACCAAATATGCAAGAACATTACTCCCCCTATAATTCCAATATCTTTTAACATAGGGTATAACGTGTCTCTCTTAAATTTAGTAATCAGCGTGAGTTTGAAACAAATCTTTTCCTTTCCGAAATAATATAGAAAAATGTAAGATTTTATCTATTGAGATCTTGTTTGCATAGCTTATCCTTCTAAATTCCATTAATCTTTCATTAATCCTTCGCCCTTTAAGAGAACTGGTGGTAATAAAACAATTCTCACAATCCAACTTGTTGCAATGTTGGTAAACTGATCTCTTACTTTCAGGATCATTTTCGCATTGTAGTTCGTACCTAATTTTATTGCAATTATCTCTATATTTCTTCTGTGATCCTGCGGGAATCCAATTAAAATAAGGTTCATAATCAGCTTTAGCAAACTTTACAACTTCGGAAATCTTAGCTCTTGAAATCTTGCTAACTCTTGTAGTCTGATTAAAATATTTAGTTTTCGACATTTTATTATCATCTTATTATTATTATTTTAATTATTAATTCTAACCTTTTAAATACTCCTATTTTACTAATTGGAAGTATAGTGTAATATAAATGAGTCAATCGTATTACATTTCAGTCAATCGTATTACAAAAGAAATTTCATTCGTAATACAATTCAAAAACAGACTTTTTCTCTTTGGAATTTACGCTTCCCTTCTTTCTAATCTTTCCTTCTAATTCCTTCCTTTTAAATTATTATCAAATAGGGGTAAGAAAATATCTAAAGGAAAATAGAACTCAGTATGCTGACCTCCACCGAGCCTGTATCCATTTGTAATACAATTGAAATTCATTCGTAATACAATTGAAAAATTTCAAAATCAAAACTTTCATTCGTAATACAATTGAAATTGAAAAAAAGTAAAAGATGCTTGATTTAAATCTTAGGCTTTCCTTCTTCCTCATCTTTCCTTTTAATACCTTCCTCTGGTTTTAAAATTCAAAATGGGGGAAAACCATGAATAAAGAAAAGGAGACCTCAATATATATTATCCATCGACTCCCTTACCATAATATTTCCCATTTGTATTACAATTAACTTTTTTCCTAGTATTATAGTATGTTTAACGACAGTTAGTAACTAATTCTTCACTATTTCAACATCAGAGCTGATCATCCTCTTCATTATAGTTAGGATTAACAGGATAATTCTAC
>LAZR01002288.1_pt1 | contig 11251 bp, 11 predicted proteins | sample 329461 | NCBI WGS metagenome assembly LAZR01 (sample SAMN03002196, study PRJNA259156) | marine sediment metagenome | biome: sea floor; feature: Hydrothermal impacted sediments; material: marine sediment; isolation source: Loki non-amplified sample from Loki's castle hydrothermal vent sediment ...
AGCATGTGCCATTTTTTCAACAGGAACGCCAGCAAGTTGCGATGCATAACTTGCTGCGCCAATGGCCGTTCCAGCATCACTGGATGCAGGTTGAACAAATAGTTCTTTAACGCCGGGCATGGCTATAATGCGTTGATTGAGTTTCACGTTTAACGCTACACCACCGGCATAAGCAATTTTGCCTGTTTCTCTGATGATGTCACCAAGATAGTAGTCAATTAGCTTTAGCGCTGTTTTTTCTAATAAGTCTTGAATGCTGGCGGCATAATCAATGAAAGGTTCGTCTTTCTCATCGCCTTCACGCATCGGACCAAGCCAGTCAATCAGTGCTGGACTAAAGAAATAACCTTTACCATTTTTCTTGAAACGGCGGGTACCGACCACATTGACCAATTTAGTGTTGACCTTGAAATCACCATTTTTGTAGTCAATTAAGCGAGAAAAATCGAAACGTTTAGGATTACCATACGGTGCCATTCCCATGACTTTGAATTCGCCGTCAAGCATCTCAAAACCAAGAAATTCTGTTAGTGCTCCATATAGACCACCCAGTGAGTCAGGATCATAAAATTCTTTAATCTTGTGAATCTTGCCATTTTCACCATAACCAAAAAAGGTGGTGGCATATTCGCCTTTGCCATCGATACCGATGATGGCGGTTTTCTCTTTGAAACCACTTAAGTGATACGCGCTGCTGGCATGGGCCAAGTGATGTTCAACGGGGACAAATTTGACACGTTTTGAGCCAATACCTAAGTCATCGAGCAATTTCATTACATTGCGATGATTACGCCAATAACGACGATTACCACTGAATAAGGCTGTCAGTGCACGATCTGGCGCATACCAATGACGTTTTGCATAATGCCAGCGAGCGGGTGATTTGAGACCAATTTCAGCGTAAGGGAAGGCAACAATATCGATTTGCTCTGGCGTGATGCCTGCTTGCTCAAGACAAAACTTAGTCGCTTCATAAGGCATTTTGCCTTTAGCATGTTTATCGCGCAGGAAACGTTCTTCTTCGGCAGCAGCGACCAGTTTACCGTCGATGTATAAAGCAGCAGATGCGTCGTGATTCACGGCGCCAGATAAACCTAAAACTATCATAAGCGGATGGGTATCTTTATGTTAAACAGCGCTAAAGTATATCGCATGCAAAGGCTTAGCACGACTAGTGCTTCTTGGCTTTTTTAGATGTGGCTAGTTTATAAATGATATGTTTGGATTTTGTTGATAGCGTGAATTCATCAAAATAGCGCTGTAAAAAATAAACTTTATCAGCAACTGACCATGCTGAACTGGCATGTCTATTTAATGTTGATAAGTCTCTTTTCATAGCTTGTTTGTAGAACAAAGTGCGTTTCATTTTCTCAAGGTCGATCAATCTAACCTTCCAACCTGACGAGGTTTGTTTAGCGAATAAATGCTTGGGATAAAGTGAGTTATGTTGAAAGCGATGATGGTGTAACTTTCTTAATAACCTTGCTGTGACAGATAATAATTGTTTTCTTTCATCTGTAGTTAGGTTAGTTGGGTCAATATTTTCTAATGACGAATACCCTTTTAATTCTTTGGTAACCAGAATGGCTCGTGATTTAGCAACACCAAAAAAAATCGCCTCTAGCGTAGGAATCGCTTTAGCTCTAAGTTTAACTATATTGTTGTATTCTTTTTGAAATGTTGGGATTCCTGAAAAAGGATGTGCCCATGTTTTTGTAGAATGATTTTCTTGCCGCTTAATGAATACATCAGTTTTAGTGTTATCTACGGGGAGGGAGTATTTAACGACACCACTCCAGCCACCACGTCGATGATTAGGCGGTTCGAACCAAGGCGTTTTGATCTGCCATAAGTCATCGAATGTGTAATCTTGCATGGTGTTTTCGCTACTATTCATCTCATCGCTTTCTATAAAACGTTAACACAAACCAACATATACTGATTGGATTAAAAAATACTTAATCTAAGGTTTTTTTTATAAAATCCATATCCCAGAAAAGCTCAGTCACAGCCTCGTCAGAGAATGTTTCTTTTAATTTTACATATGATGAAACCGTTTCATTGGAGGCAACGCAATTAACAGCATCAATTAATTTGCCACTCAGTGCTTCTTCGTCTGCAAATGGAAACAAGGTCCCTGTCGTTTCAACCACTTCTTTTGCACCACCACAATCACTAGAAATGATGGGTAAGCCAGCGACCAATGCTTCCAACAGAACCATACCAAAAGGTTCATTATCTGATGTCAATATGAAGAGATCAAACGCTTTAAAATAATATTTAACGTCTTTTACATGACCCATAAATTTAACATTTTCTTGAATTTTTAATTCAATGACTAACTGTTTAAGGTCACCTTCGAGCTTTCCTTTTCCAAAGATTAAAAGCTGAGTATTAGCAGGTAGTTCGGGCAATGCTGAACAGAAAGCAGAGATTAAGGTTTTTTGATCTTTGTCGGGATGTAATCTTCCCACATTAGCCATTATAAAAACATCTTCATTTAGGCTTAACCTTTGTCTAGCTTCTGAACGTTGTAAAAGCTTATTTTTACTATCATTGATATTGATGTGATTGTAGATGGTTTGGATTTTGTCATCGGGCCATTGTGGCAGGAAATGTTTTATATCATTTCGAACCGCATTCGATACACCAACCAAGAGAAGGCGCCCTACAAAAAAATTGATGAAAAGTCGCCTTCCCCATCGTTCAAAATCACCAAAAGCATGATGAACACTGATGACGGGCAACTTTGTTGCCAGTAAGGCTAAATATGTTGGTTTTGTCCTATGTGCAATACATAGCTCAAAGGATTTCTCTGCACATAAACTTCTAATTCTTTTTATTAACTTACGCTTTAACCCTTTGAGCTTCTTTGTAGGTGTTTCCAAGAAAATGACATGATCAGAGTCTGTGAGTTCGACTAGGGATTCATCCGCTTTGCCAGTCAAAAATACTGTCGTAACAGCAAATTCTGTCTTTTTAAACAGTGTGGCGTATTGTCGAGCACAATCCAAAAATGGTGGAGAGTAACTATGACAAATTTGCAGGATTTGACGTTTTTTATTGGCCACGATCCATCACCTGATACACCACGGCTGTATCACCTCGCGTATTTTGTTTTTTGTAGACAGGTGTTAATGCCCAGTTTTCATAAGCTATTTTACGTTCAGGATGATTTGCTTTCTCAATGGTGATGAAATAATCAAATTTTTGATGGTCTTCTTCAAATGTTCTATCGAGTTGTATATTGGCTGATGGATTTGTATCACGGACATAAAAGTCGATAAAAATATTACTGGTAAGTACGATACTGTTGTCTGGTAACTCGTGGCCAGCCCATATTGCCGTTTCTCTTATGTACCCTTTTGATACTGATGAAGTAAACGTATCAATAACACTCACCAACAATAAAAAACCAATGACGGCTAGAGTTCGTTTGTGTCTTAATCGCCATTGCTGCTCTAAGAAATAACTAATGGATGGGAGTAGGAGTAATGCCAGTACAGCAATTAACATCAGGGCATAACGTGTGCTGACAAAGTAATGCCTGAACAAAAAGGCACATAAAATAATGATGTTCAGCGAGGCAAAAAAGTATAGATAGGATGTTGCTGATGTGTTTGGTTTTATTTTTACACCACAGTATTTAGCAAAAAGATAAACACCAAGATTGTTAACGCCAAGGCCGCTTACAACCTTCATCATAAGCATTAACACTAAACCAAAAGTAAGAATGTCACCAGCATAACGCTCCGAATACTCACTTAGTGCTTGCTGCCCTATGATGTCTGCTCGGTTCTGGAACTCATTGGATAACTCTATCCAGTCTAAAAAGTATGTGACACTCAACAATTTACCAAAAGCGGCTTCTATGCCCTGTTGTTGCATAAAAATAATCACAGTGACGATCGCTGCAAAGAGGTAGAGGTAAGTGAGTTTTATGGTGGCTTTCAGACCATCTTTAAGATGAAAGTGCACACACATGAATAAAGGGCTTGCCACCACAATAACAATACCTTCCACCCTGAATAATACCGCTAACATTGTGCTTAACTGCCACCAACTTCCATTCAGCCAAGAGGGTTTTTCAATGAAAATGAGCATTCGATATACTGCAACAGTCATCAATGCCCAGTAGCCGATGTCACGAATAATATAGCTTCGATAGTGATTTATGGTGAAAAAACACAATAAAAAAACGCTGGCAATAATGAGCTGGATTTTGTTTTCAAGCAGACGACTAGTGATCAACACCAAGGCATCGGTAAAAACAACAAATAGAAGGGTGTTAATAATTTGTCCTGAACGCTCTAAGCCGAATCCTGTAAATTGATGCATTTCTGCGATAAGCATTGAGAAAAAGGGCCAGTCATATAGTTCGGCCGTTGCTGATAGGCCGCCCTGAAGATAAGCACTAGCCATATTCAGGTAAAGAATGCCATCACTGTTGATGAGATCATCATGTTGAAAAGCTAGAACTGATAACAGCAAGCTAGTTAATGCTGCATAGAAACGTATGCTACTGAGCTGACTAATATCAGTGTTTTTGGTTAATGTTGAATTCATAAATTTGCTGTAATTAAGTGAGTGACGCTTTCGACCGAAAGCTCAGTCATACACTTGTGATGACTCAGTGGACAAGTTCTGGCAAAGCAGGGACTGCACTCGATATCGATTTGTGTGATGTGAGCATTATCTGCAAGTGGCGGTGTAAAGCTGGTTGATGTGGGTCCATAAACGGCAATTAAGGGAGTGTGTAATGCCGCAGCAATATGCATCAAACCTGAGTCGTTTGACACGACATAATCAGCCGTACCCAATAAATCAATGGCGTCTTCTAACTGCGTTTTGCCTGCAAGGCTGATTAAGTTGCCTGTGCTGTATTTGGTTTTGCTGATTATCTCTTCCGCGGTCTCTTCATCGGCTTTTGAGCCTAGGATTAACACTTGCCAGCCAGTAGCAAGAAAGTGAGCAGCTAGGCCTGCATAATGTGACGTTGGCCATTGTTTGGCGGGTCCAAACTCAGCGCCTGGGCACAAAATGAGCCTTTTTTGATCAGGGAAAGAACGTATCTGATCAATGTCAGCCTTTGGTGATTGGCTAACCATTAGCGGTGGTCGATAGTTTAGTTTTGAATCAGCTTGTGCGGCAGGATTGGCCAGCGAGACAAAGCGTTGCACCATCATCGGGAGAGTATTTTTGTCGAGATGTCTTATATCGTTTAATAAGCCGTAACGAAATTCTCCGCGCCAACCAGTTCGAACAGGGATTTTGGCAAACCAAGGGATGAGTGCTGATTTCCATGAATTCGGTAATACGATTGCTTGGTCATAGTGATTTTTTCTTAGGTTTGTACCTAATTGTTTACGCATACGCCAGCCAAATATACCGTGCGATATTGGCATGCTGATAGCGTGATCGACTTCAGGCATACGCTGCAATAAAGGTCTGGTCCAATCCATGGCAAGCACATCAAGAATCACGTCAGGATTAGATTCTTTTAAGGCAATGAACAGCGACTGCGCCATCACCATATCACCGACCCAAGAAGGGCCAACAATCAATATCCTTTTGCTGTTAGCGTTTGCCTCCATGTTTAGTGAAGTGTGCTATGCGTGAGATAAATAAACGCCACTCCTAATACAATTAAGGCGATTTGCTGGAGGGTCTCTGTAAATTTAACTTTGGCATGTAAGCCAGGAATCAGATCGGCTACAGCAACGTAGATTAGACTTGAGGCAGCGAAAATCAGCACATAAGGTAAAAATTGCTGCATATCGGACAAGGTATAGTAAGCTAACAATGCTCCGAAAATCGTTCCTAAACTCGATAATATATTGTAATAAAGAGCTTTTTTTCGACTAAATCCACTATGAAGCAAAATAACAAAATCCCCGAGTTCCTGAGGAATTTCATGTGCTGCAATAGCTAAAGCGGTGACAACGCCAAGGTGAATATCCGTCATAAAGGCAGCAGCAATCAAAATACCATCGATGAAGTTATGAATGGTATCGCCAACTAAAATGAGTGGACCAGCCGCTTTATGTTTGTGATCATGACCACCATGATGATCGGGACGGTCAAGTTCCGGAATGTGCTCATGCCCATGGTGACTATGGCAATGGCGCCAAAGCACCATCTTTTCCAACATGAAAAAAGTTAACAGCCCAATTAGTAGGGTTAAGCCGATTTCATGGGAGTCGATGGCATATTCATGCTCAATAGCATGAGGGATTAGACCTAGGAAAGATGCACCCAATAGAGCGCCAATAGCAAAACTAACTAGATGGGGGACAGCAAAAGCACGTTGTTTCTCAGGTAGTAGTAAAAAAGAGGAAGCAACAAATACGCTTAATAAACCGCCAATCAGGCTAAAGCCAATTATCCAAAGAAGTAATTCCATAATGTCTCAATAGTGCAAATTTAAGCTGACAATCATACCTTATTTCGACGGAATCCAAATAAGTGAGACCATTCGTCCTGTCTCACCATCACGACGAAAAGAAAAGAACCTTTCTCTATCTGATACCGTGCAATATTGACCACCACTAATCTGCTGGATGCCAACTGTGATGAGTCGTTGTTTGGCTAGTGCATAAATGTCTGCTAAAAAATGTTTATCATCTGTCGATGTAAACGCGCTAGATGCCTGATGATCATGAGCATAAAAATGGTCAAACACATCTTGGCCTACTTCAAATTTTTCAGGTCCAATGGCTGGACCAAGCCAAGCAAAAATTTCTTCAGGAGGATCAGTAAAGCAACGAACCGTTTTTTCAATGATACCGTCAGCTAACCCTCGCCAACCTGCATGAATCGCTGCAACTTCGGTACAAGAGCGGTTACATAACAAAACGGGTAAGCAATCTGCCGTCATCACGGCACATACTTGATCCACTTGATTGGTATAGATGGCATCCGCTTCAATTCCATCCTGCCAATCTTTGGCATCAATGACGATGGTGCTGTGAGTTTGATTCAACCATAACGGGGGGGTGGGGAGTGATAGGTGTGTGATTAAACGCTGACGATTTTGCTGAACTAGCTCTGTTTCATCATCGACATGAAAAGCGATATTCAGACTGTCATATGGTGAATGACTTAGACCACCCTTTCTGGTGCTTGTGATTGCCGATACTGATCCAGCTAGCGGCCAATTTGCTTGAATACATGAAATAGGTTCAGGCATCCATCCTTTCCTCAATATAGCGTTGCCAGTCGTCGAATAATGTTTTGTCGATGGCGGCACAAGATGACCGTGGCTCTAGAGAAGATTCAAAAGAAGGTTTGCCTCGTAACGTTGATGAAAAGCCACCTGATTCACTTAATATGAGGTCGCCGGCAGCATAATCCCATAAGAATTGACCGCCATGCAGATAGATGTGGCCTCGACCCACTGACAACCAGCACAGTTCTAGAGCGATAGAGCCTAGGTTACGTTGTGATGCGTAGGGGCGCGACGTTACTAGCTGTGCCGCTAATGACTGTGGTAGACGTTTGTAGTCAACAAAGGCGATAGTCTCACTTAATTTTAAGCCGGGTGATTGAATTTCTATCACTTCATCATTAAGCCATGCACCTTGACCTTTCGCTGCAGTAAAGCTCTCATCGCGGCTAAAGTCATAGACAATACCAAAGGTGACTTCCCCTTTTTCAATCAGCGCTAATGAGATCGCAAAAAAAGGCAGATTAGCGGCGAAATTACTGGTGCCATCAATCGGATCTAAACACCAGATAGGACGGCCTGATGCAATTAATGCCTGCTGTTGCTCGACAGTCATCTCCTCACCCAGCAATTCGATATCAGGATATATCTCTGCAAGACCATCGATAAGTGATGTTTGCACTGCCTCATCAGCCTTGGTGACAATGCTGCCATCTTTTTTATAACGCCTGCTGACGTTATTAATCAATGGTGATAGTGTTCGATTAGCGACATCCCTGACAAGTTGCTGAATTTTTAATCGGTCTATTTGCATGGATTAAGTATAACCGCGAAAAGTGGAATTAGATTCAATCTAGTGTCGACAATCTGTAAACTTCATGCAACTCTTTTTTAGTAGATATTTTTATCATGCGGACCTTACGTTTTTATATGGCTTCAGTGAGTGGCGAAATGACCGAGTTTTTGCTACCAGAAGAAGTACATCGTCATGCTGTACAAGTCTTGAGATTAAAGTCAGGGGCACGAATTTCATTATTTGATGGCCAAGGGCAAGAGTTCATGGTTGAGTTAATCCAAGTGGAAAAACGCCAGTCATCTGTGCGCTTAATAGAACCGGTAGCCGTTGATAATGAGTCGCCTTTGTCGATTACCCTATTGCAGGGTATTTCAAGAGGTGAACGGATGGATTTTGCTATTCAAAAAGCGGTCGAACTAGGCGTAAAACGAATCGTGCCTGTAGTGACTGAGCGATGCAGTGTTCAGTTGAATGGTGAGCGTGCTCAGAAACGACTCAAACACTGGCAAGGAATCATAATCAGTGCCTGTGAACAATCAGGACGAGCATGGCTGCCAGAGTTATCTCCCGTCACAGACTTGCCGAGCCTGCTAGAGCAACATGATGATGAGATGAAACTGACCTTGGCACCTAGTTCTGTTCAACAGTTTTCAACCTTACAAGCGGCTAAGTCGTTGAGTTTGTTGATAGGTCCGGAAGGGGGCTTATCTGATCAAGAAGAGCAATTAGCAAATAATAACGGCTTTACATCAGTGCAGTTCGGGCCACGAATTTTACGCACAGAAACGGCCGCCCTAGCCGCCTTGTCTGTGGTGCAGACATTATGGGGGGACATGGGATGAATGATAGTGTGATTGCCTGTCTTATACTATTGGTCTTAGCCTGGTTTTGGTGGGAAAGTAGAGGTGTCGCTGAACGTGCAACTAATGCTGCCCGAACCTACTGTGCTAATGCGGGTGTCAGTTTTTTAAATGACACTGTTTTTTGGCAGAAGATACGTCTGAAACGAAACCGGCAAGGTCGAATAGTGTTACAACGATTTTATCGCTTTGAATTCGCCAGTGATATGCAGCAACGTTATCGCGGTGAAGTTATCATGCTGGGTAAGCAGATCGAGTCCATCAAGATGGATGTATTTCGTGCCAGTTAAACAATGAGTTGAGGACAATGATGCAGCATTTCTTAGCCTTAGTAGTTGACGATTCTCGCGTCGCCAGAATGACATTAAACAAGTTATTACAGGCACATCGGGCCGAGATTGTAGAGAAATCCAGTGCTGAAGAAGCCATTGACTGGTTAGCAAGCACGTCCACTTTACCGGACATTATCTTCATGGATGTGATGATGGCGGGTATGGATGGACTCACTGCAAGTAAACAGATAAAAGCCCATGATAGCTGGAAAGATATTCCTATCATCGTCTGCACAGGCAATGAGACAGAGGCTGATTATAATCAGGCTCTTGAGGTAGGCGCTCAAACGGTTCTGAGTAAGCCACCGAATGCCGATGCCATATCAGCGATTTTGACGGCTTTACCTTCATCACCGTTCGACTTGGATGAGTCAGCCATATCATTACAACCATTTATCCAAGATAGGGCTATTGGTGGAGACGCTACAGAATTTGATATCGAAGCGATCATTACCTCATTAAAACAACGCTTGATGCCTGAGCTTGAAGAGCGTCTGCAAACTATTGCACAAGAGTTCAAGCAAGAGCTTCCTAAAATTGAAACAGGGCAAAGTCCTGAGACAATAGCCTCACAAGTGCATGACATTACGCAACAACAATTTGCGGACTTGAAACAGTCTTTATCATTACAGTTAAATGAACTCGTGATGATTACGGCTGAACCCGTATTGAAACGCACGCTAAAAGAAATGGACCTGACGGGGCTATTAAACGAGTCTTTAGAAAAACAGTCGACGAAATGGCTGGAAATACAACAGGATCGCGTACGTGATTCAGTATTGAGGCAACTTCAGCATGATCTTAATCCGCTGGTGGCGAGAAACCTTGAAAAGCAGGTCAACGATAGAGTTTTGCCGCTTATCCGTAATCATGTCGGTACTATGGAGCATGACTTTGATAATCGATTACAAGAAAAATTAGATGCGATGAAAGCCTCACTGTTTATTCAGCGAAACATTGCCATGCTTGCCACCGCTGTCAGCATTGTCGCTTTAATTGTGGCCGTTTTATAAGTGATGGCGACCCTTGCTGAGGCTCAGTCTATTGGTCGACAGAAACTGACATCCTCACTCTCTGCCGATGTTGATGTGCAAGCATTGCTTTGCCATGTAATGGACTGTGAATCATCCAGACTTTACCTTTCGCCAGAGCAAGTCATGAGTGATGAACAGTGGCAAAAATTTACACAGTTTATTGAGAGAAGGCAGCAAGGTGAGCCTGTTGCTCATATAACCGGTTCACGAGGATTTTGGTCGTTAGACTTGGCTGTTAACAGATCGACACTCATTCCGCGTGCAGATACGGAACTCTTAGTCGCACTAGCATTAGAAAAATTACAGCCAGAGATGACGGTAATTGATTTGGGCACAGGTACCGGTGCGATTGCGCTGTCTATTGCCAAAGAGATTGAGAATATAAAGGTATTCGCGACGGACTCTCAGTCAGATGCCATTCAATTAGCGAAGAAAAATGCTGCGCAGAATGCACTGTCATCTGTCAGCTTTATACAAGCGTCATGGTTAAACGCATTCCAGACTCAGAGTTTTGATATGGTGATTTCAAATCCTCCCTACATTGAATATGACGATCCACATCTACAACAGGGTGATGTGAAGTTTGAGCCTTTAACAGCTTTAGTATCTGGTGACGATGGACTAGACGATATTCGTGTGATTACACGGCAATCTCGCGCTTGTTTGAAATCAAATGGCTGGTTGATTATTGAGCATGGTCATGAACAATCGCAACAGGTACAAAGGTTATTTAAACAGGCTGGCTTTACCAATATTTCAGCCCATTCAGATTTTGGTGGCCACAATCGCGCGGTTATGGGACAACTCACGCTATAATCAACGCCTGTAATGAAGGTATTTAGTTTTAATGAATGATGAACAGTTATTACGCTACAGTCGCCATATTTTGCTGCCACAGCTTGATATTGAGGGGCAAGAAAAATGGCTAAACAGTCATGTAATGATTGTTGGTTTGGGGGGACTGGGCTCTCCGGTATCGATGTATTTAGCGGCTTCGGGTGTGGGGCGATTAACGCTTTTAGATGATGATGATGTTGAGCTGGCTAACCTCCAGCGACAAATTG
>LAZR01002289.1_pt1 | contig 11251 bp, 10 predicted proteins | sample 329461 | NCBI WGS metagenome assembly LAZR01 (sample SAMN03002196, study PRJNA259156) | marine sediment metagenome | biome: sea floor; feature: Hydrothermal impacted sediments; material: marine sediment; isolation source: Loki non-amplified sample from Loki's castle hydrothermal vent sediment ...
GTAGCTCATCAATCATAGAATAATTTTCTTTTTTGACCTAAATCCATATTGAAAATAATTTGATTTTTGAACTAAAAATAGTATAAAAACTAGATGTTATACGCAAGCGCAAAGATGATGTCTCATACAGGTGAGGCATTCGACCCATTTTGTTTAAAGGTTTTAGTTGTCTGGGCTTGGTTCATGTACAAGAATTTGATTCAGGTGTTGTAGGGATTTGATGAATAAAGCCCCTACAAAAAAGAAAGAGATTGCCGCATTGCGTTCGCAATGACATTTTATTCCATTGTTTACTTATTGAGGGTTTGATAAATTAAACCTCAACAGGAAAAGAAAAAAATGAAAGCGATTATTCTTGCAGGTGGAAAAGGAACACGTCTGGCTCCGTACTCTACTATATTACCTAAACCACTCATGCCCATTTGTGATATGCCTATCGTTGAAATAATATTGAAGCAGCTTTCAAGCACAACTTTTAATGATATTGTTTTATCCGTCGGTCATTTAAGCTCACTCATAAGGGCTTATTTTGACTCTGTTACTATTCCTGGAATTTCACTTTCCTATTCGCTGGAAAAAGAGCCTCTTGGCACAGCCGGGCCTATCAGACTTGTTCCCGAACTGAATGAAACTTTTTTATTAATGAACGGCGACGTGTTAGCCAATATCGACTTTTCCAAATTATATGCATTTCACAAAAAAAAGAATTCTATGGCAACTATGGTAATCAATAAGCGGCATATAGACATAGATTTTGGTATTATCACTACTGAAAAGAATGAACGTGTGCTTGAGTATAATGAAAAACCAAAATATGAATATTTTGTGAGCGCTGGCATCTATTTATTTGAACCGGCAGTCCTTGAATATATCAAATCAGATAAACATCTTGACTTGCCTGACCTGGTCAAACGCCTGAAACAGGATGGACAGACTGTCCATGCCTATAATCACCTAGGATACTGGTTAGATATCGGCCGTCCCGCTGATTACGAAAAAGCCGTTCAGGACTTCTCCTCAAAAGAAGCCCTTTTTAGCAAGCTGCTAAATAAATAGATTTTATCATTTAATTCTAAAAGGCTAAACAGAAAACATTTATGTTAAAATATGTTTCCTGAAAAAGACAGATGATGTTTAGTTAAGATGAGATTTAATAAAATTGTTCGAATAGGCAATCGAGAGGTTGGCCATGGCAGAATCGCTTTTGAAGACTGGAAAGGTAAAGTTAGATATAGATGAAGAATGAATGAACAAGAAACAAAACCCAGAATTTTGATTAGTCTCAATAATGGATGGATCATCCGGAACTGGATTTACACAGGCATCCTTGACGACCTTGCAGAAAAGTTTGATGTAATGGTTCTTACTCCTGTTAAAGATGACCCGGAATTTCGCGATATCCTCTCAAAAAGAAAATTATCTATCAAGGTTTCTCTTCTACATGAGCTCGAAATTAATCCCTTCATCAAAATGATTCGGGGGATAAAAGATAAATTATTTTACGAGATTCATGGCCTGGAAACTCAAAAAATAAAAAGATTTGATAGACGATATAATCTTTTTTTAAAGGGAGCGTCTTTATTCATCCTGGCTTTATCCAAGCTTCCTGGGGCAAATAGAATAGTCCTTCTGCTTGAACGATTTGATAATCTTCTCAACAGAAAAAAAATATATGAAGATGCTCTACACAGTTTCCATCCGGACTTATTTATCAGCACCCACCCATTCAGCAATACAGAACGTAAGGTAATAATCGAAGCCTATAGAGAAAAAATCCCAGTTTTAGCATCTATTTTGAGCTGGGATAACATATTCAACAAAGGGTTGCTTCCCCTCTTCTTTGACAAAATCATAGTATGGAGCCAAATTCAGGAGGACAGGATTCTATCCTATTACCCTGAATATAATTCCAAACACATAGCCATATCCGGGATTCCTAACTTTGATATATATCGTTCAAAAGAATTTGAAGACTTTAAAAGACATGATTACCTGAAATCCATAAAAATCGATCCCGAATACAGAGTGCTGGTGTACTGTACTGGCCCTCCCAGTCTTTTCCCTAAAGAGCCTGAAATAGTGGATATTTTAATCAAGAATATGGACAAAGGGTCCATCCCTGATAACTGCCATTTGCTGGTCAGGTTACATCCCCATGATGATTTTGAACGATATGAGCCATTTCTCAATCACAAAAGAGTGACAATATTCAACTCAAGCCTTGATAAACAATCCCGCGATACTTTTACATGGATTCCTCCTGAAGATGAAATATTTGGCCTTATGGCCATGTTGAAAGCCAGTGACCTTTGTATCAATATTGCTTCAACAACTTCATTGGATGCTGCCGCTTGTGGAATTCCCATCATTAATGTGGTTTTTGACGGGTATAAAGATGAAAAATATTTAGGTTCTAACAGACGCTTTTATGATTTTACCCATTATAAAGATGTTGTAAAAACAGGAGCTGTAAAATTAGTTTACAGCGAAAAAGAATTGATACATGCAATTAATCATTATTTAAAGAATCCTTCTTCAGATAAAGAAAAAAGAGGTAAATTGGTATCTGAACAATGCTGGAAACTGGATGGCAAATCATCAGAACGGGTCGTTAAGATCATTTCCGATTTCTTAACCAAATAAAAAAGAATGAAAATTAAGTTTAACAAAAATATTTTATTGATTTGTTTCTTCTTTATTGTTGTTTTCGGTACTGGTATTTTCTTGCTCCGTGGTTTTTTTTCAGGATATTTAACAGGGATTCGTGGGGGATTGATATTTATTTTATTAACTGCAGGAGTATTATTAGCAGTCATTAGCCTACCACCACAGTTGCTAAAGCGCCATTTGCCACACATCTATTTTATAGCAATCGTATGGGGATATTTCTATCAAGTAATTCTGCTTTATGATGCCCCTCTTCATGCGTCTTTTTTCCGGTGCCTTTTTTATATCCTGTTGATTATAGGCATGGTACTTTTTCTATCAAACAAAAAAATTGATTTAAAATATTTATTACTGTTCTTCGGCTGGCTTTTTTTTAATTTATTTTCATTACTGGGGAAAAAGGTTCCGGATGATGTCATAATGCTCTATTTTGTGGGTGTTGTCTTGCCGGGGCTTTTTGCTCTGGTGCTACATGTCTATTTTAAAACAGAGGGTACTTTCGAGCTCTTCACACGGGCAGTTTCGCTGGGAACCATTGGGATCCTTGGGGGGATGCTTCTGATTATGTTCCTGGCGACAGTTCTTAAATGGGGCGATATAGCCCTGGCACGAAATGCCGCTAATCTCAATTATGGTGCAGGACTTTTGTTTCTCGCCTGGCCATTTATTACCTGGAAGCTCTATTCACATTCATTTCTTTCAAGAATTTTTATTATTCTGTTTATCACAGCCGTAGCCTTTTTTTCTTTCTCTCGCACAACCTTTTTCTTAACAATAATGCTGATCATATTTACTTTCTTTATATCACAAAAAACGAACAAGAAAATCATAGTATCTTTTTTGTTAGCATTTTTGCTCATTGCGATATTTGCTCCTCAATCCATACTTTCTCACTGGTTAGCCAGATTCAACATAAAGCAATGGTCAGAAATATTACATCCGGAGAGATGGAAGGATATTGCTCTGACAGATCGAGCTAAAATATGGAGTTTTGCCTTAAATGCATTCTCTCAAAGCCCTTTAATTGGCCATGGACTTGGCAGTTTTTCTACTCTGGTATCCGAAAAGACCGCAGGGGTTGAAGAATATTCCGAAGCCCACAGCCTTACACTCACTGTGATGGCAGAGCGAGGAGTGATTGGTTTTGTCATGATAACCGGGATGATTTTATACATTTTGTTCAATTTATTGCTACGGTGGCGAGTAGAATCAGGGGTACGGAAGGAGTTCTTCATTCTTGCTCTTGTGAGTTTTTTCTGTTTTTTGGCATTTGCTCATACAACCGGTGCTGAAATAATGAGGAGCGGCACTCTGTTTGTGGATGGAACATTAAGTGCATATCTTATGGTTTATTTAGTAATCACCATGTCATGGTCTCAAATTAGAGAAAAATCTCTACAACATGGAGATAAATAATCAAGTCAACATGGCGTTTGACTAAAGCATTACTAAAATAATCCATATATTGTACAGATTATATCATCCTCCAAAGGTTTTATAAGATATGAAAAAGAGTAATTCCTTCTCCGGGCGAGTCCTTATAACGGGCGTGGGCGGTTTTAGCGGGAAATATCTAAGCTCATATTTACACAAAGAATACCCAGAGGCTGAGGTCTGGGGGATAGATATAAGCGAACAATCCCTTTCACTATCTTCAATAAACTTCATAAGGTCAGATATAACGGATTACGACAACATCAAGAGAGCTATTGCCCGAATTCAGCCCGATACAATATTCCATCTTGCGGGAACCTTTGATTGCGGGAACTTGATGTCCTTGTATCAGGTAAATGCTATAGGAACAGAGCATCTTTTGAGGGCGACTACCTGTCTTTCGAAAAAAATACGAATTGTACTGGCCAGTTCGGCAGCTGTTTACGGAACAGTCCTCCCTAAAGAAAACCCAGTCAAAGAAGAAAAGAAGGTAAGCCCGGTCAGTCATTACGGCCTAAGCAAACTCGCAATGGAAATGATCGGAACCATGTATGGACAGAGGGAAAATAACTTAGAGATCATTATTGCCAGGACCTTTAATCTAATCGGTTATGGACTTTCGCCTTTACTTCTGCCGGGAAAACTGGCAAAAGAAATCCAGGAACTATCTAAATCGCAAGAAAGAAAACCGTTAAAGGTCGGTAACACAAATACAATCCGGGATTTTATTGACGTTAGGGATGCAGTTAAAGCTTTAGCCCTGTTAGCTATTCATGCTAAAGAGAACAATGCCTATAATATCGGTTCAGGAGTTGGCAATAAGATAAAAGACTTAATTAAATTATTTATTGATAAAGTTGATCCAGACATTGAAGTATTGACAGACCGAAATCTTTTTAAAAAAAGTGACCCTGATATAGTAACGGCAGACATTTCAAAAATAAAAAACCATACTGGATGGAAGCCAGAGATAAAGTTAGATAAGTCTGTTCTGGATATTATTAAACTAATAAATAGACAGGTATGAGCTGATGCATTTGTGTGCCATAGCAAATATAGAATCCATACACGTTAAAAAGATTTTGAAATATACGGCGGCAACTGGACATAGGGTTGATGTAATTACATTTGATGAGGGAGAGATCGAAGGAGTAACTATCCACAGAATAAAGACCCCCTCATTGCTCAGGTCACGAAAACTAAGATATTTGTATTGCGTTATTGCAGCAAGAAAGCTAGTTCGAGAAATTAAGCCTGATATTTTGCTGTCTATTTATCTAATTGGCCCGGGAGGGTTAGGAGCAATGTGCAGTTACCATCCCCATGTCGTTATGGCTATTGGTTCGGACGTCTTATTGGAAATGAAAAGATCTTTTTATAATCGTTTAATCACAAAATCTATAATTAAAAGAACAGATCGTTTTATTACTGTTTCAAAAGCTGTAGCGGATAAACTGGTGGAAAGAGGAGTCTATCCTGAACATATTTTCACCAATCCAATCGGTGTCGACTCAGCCCTATTTAATTATTCCGAGGATGCAGACAAAAAAGGAAAACTCCAGATAGTCAGTACAAGGAAACTCGATCCTCTCTATAATGTCAAACAGTTTATAAACAGTTTGCCTGGAGTTATTGAAAAACACGAGGGTTTTGATGTGGTTATCATTGGCACGGGTACTGAATATGAAAGCATAAAGAGAAGCATCGATAGCTATAGCATAAAAGAAAATGTTAAACTTGTTGGAAACGTATCTCAATCTGATCTTGTCAACTATTTAAAAAAAAGCCATATCTTTATATCCATTCCACTTTCAGACGGAGCCCCTGTTTCTCTGTTTGAAGCAATGGCATGCGGATGTTTTCCGATTCTATCTGATATTAAAGCGAATAGAGATTGGATTCAGGACGGCATAAACGGATTTCTCATTCGATTGGGCAACCATGAACTGCTGGTAAAACGAATCCTGGAAGCCATGGAAAGCCCCTCTTTAGTGAATAAAGCCAAATTAATAAACCGTCAGATTGTTGAAGAACAGCTTGATTTTTCAAAAACATCGGACAATTTGATACAATACCTTGATTCTATAATCAAGATTAAAGCCCATAATACCCAAGGCAATCCAACGGTATCTTAATTTTCAAATTATTATGAATTACTGCTACAAAAATATAATATAATTTTAAAATTGTATTAAGCAAAGTAAGAAACATTGAATATTTGGCTCATCCAAACAGGAGAACCTTTACCTATAAGGGAAGGGATTCGAAAGATGAGAACGGCCATTCTGGCAGATAAGCTAATAAAAAGAGGACACAATATCTTATGGTGGGCAAGTTCTTTTGACCATATTAAGAAAGAAATGATATTTAAAAAAGATACTGAGCTAACAGTAAAAAGAAGCTTGAAAATTCTCGCCTTAAAAGGCACTGGCTATAAGAAAAATATCTCTTTATCAAGATATGTCGACCATAGAATCATTGCCAGAAAATTTAAAAAATTAGCGCTTAAAATGCCAAAGCCGGACATTATAATAACCTCAACGCCTCCCCATGATTTGGCATATGAAGCAGTTACTTTCTCAAAAGGCAATAATATACCTGTATTAGTGGACATCAGGGATGAATGGCCGGATCTTTTTTTAAATGTTGTGCCCGGGAAGTTTCAGAAATTAGTAAAAATCTTGCTTTTTAATGATTATCGAAAGTTAAAAAAAACTATGCTCATGGCAGATGGCTTAATTGCAATGATGGATTCACTTCTGGATTGGGGTTTAAGATATACTGAACGATCCAGAACTTCTAAGGACAGAGTTTTCTATTTAGGAAGTAAAGGAAATGCTGTCAATAATAAGTCAATGACAAAGCATAGTTTTCTTCAGGGTATAGAAAATAAATTTATTGTCGTATTTGTTGGAACCTTTGTTAAAAACAACGATCCTTCAATCCTGATAGATTGTGCTAAAAAGTTATTAGATAAAAATATTCATTTCGTTATGGCCGGTGATGGAGAATTGTTTAACCAGATAAGAAAAAAAGCTTCTGGATTATCCAACATCTCTATGCCTGGGTGGTTAAATCAAGCTGAAATTTCAAATCTCTTGCAAAACTCTCATGTTGGTGTTTGTCTTACTCCAAAGATAAGGGATGCGTTCCCCAATAAAGCATTCACCTATCTCTCAGCAGGACTTCCCCTGATATCCGCTTTTCAAGGTGACTCAAAAGAAATCATAAAAAAATGCCATATTGGATTATATTATCCTCCTAATGATTTAAATGCCCTTGTGAGCTGCATAACTAGGCTTTATGAAGATAGTGCCCTTCACAAAGAGATGTCAAAAAATGCATGTAGAATATTTAATGAAATGTTTGATGCGGATAAAATATATGAAGAATATGCAGAACACATAGAAAGGGCAGTAGATAATTATAGATAAGGAGTAAGTTCTTTATGGAATCAAGGAAACAAAGTGAGAGAGAGTTTCATAATCTACTTAGAGATAAAAAGTTGGAATCTTCTGTTCACTTTGAAAGCCTCACAGCTAACAAAAAATACTATTCAATTACTCGCAAAAGCCTAAAATTTGTCGAAAGATGGTTGAGTCAGAAATGTTTGGGCAAAAAAGTTCTGGACTATTGTTGCGGAAATGGGGGAAGGTCTCTTAGTATAGCTAACTTAGGAGCAGCACAAGTTGTTGGGATAGATATATCGGATGCTTCAATAGAAAATGCAAAAATAAATGCCTCCAATGAGGGAATTAATAAAAAGCTTCAATATTTCGTTATGGATGCAGAAAATATGAAATTTGATAGCAATACCTTTGATATAGTTTATGAAGCTGGAGTCCTTCATCATCTCAATCTTGAAAGAGCATACTTTGAGATCGCAAGGGTTCTTAAACCAGATGGCCATTGTATTTGTATTGAAGCCCTTGGCCATAATAAAATCGTACATTTCTATAGAAAAATGACACCCCATTTAAGAACTGGATGGGAGCTAGAACACATCTTGAAAAAAAAGCATATTTCTATGGCTAATAATTATTTTTCCAAAGTAGAGATAATCGGGCTATTTCATTTAGCAACCCTAGCTGCAGTCCCTTTTAGAAACCTTCAATTTATCTTCAACCCTCTGTTGAAATTTATGGAATTTCTTGATTCCCTTATTTTAAGACTTCCATTGATAAAATGGCAGGCGTGGCAAGTTGTATTTGTGCTTTCAAAGCCGAGCAAAGATTCAAATAAGGTTGAACAAAATAGTGTCAAAGCGATTATTTGATATTGTTTTTTCTTTAATTGGTCTGACATTGCTAACTCCTTTACTGTCAACAATTGCAATTCTGATAAAAAAGCAAGACAGAGGACCTATGCTGTATAGGGGCATAAGAGTTGGAAGGTACGGAAAACTTTTCAGGATTTATAAATTCAGAGCAATGGTTGTTAATGCAGAAAAGCTTGGTGGCTCATCAACACCGGCCGATGACCCCCGAATTACAAACGTAGGTAAATATATCAGAAAATATAAGTTAGATGAATTGCCCCAGCTAATTAATGTCCTTATGGGCCAGATGAGTTTTGTAGGTCCAAGGCCTCAAGTTCCTGAAGATGTCGCCTTATATACTAAGGAGGAGAAAAGTATCCTAAGTGTGCGTCCTGGAATAACAGATTGGGCTTCCTGTAAATATCATAATGAAGGAGAAATCCTTCGAGGTAGCCCAGATCCTGACCAAGCTTATATAGAAAAAATAAGGCCGGGAAAGATTAAGCTTGAATTAGAGTATGTTAGAAACCATTCATTCTGGATTGATTTAAAAATCTTATTAAAAACCGTAAAAACTCTATTTTCTACTAGGTTATAAACAAAGAGAAGGATAGAATGAGAATTCTCATAGTAAAATACAAAAAATAACATGCGACATTATGAAGACATAGCGAAAAAGGTTAGAAAAAAAATACTGAATATGATTTACCGGACAAAAAGTCCTCACATTGGTTCATCGTTTTCAATAGTTGAAATATTAGTTGCTTTATACTTCAAAATCCTTTCAGTATCTCCAAAAAGTCCTGAAGCAGAAAATAGAGATAGATTCATTTTAAGCAAGGGACACGGCTGTCCTGCACTTTATGCAGTTCTCTCGATTAAAGGTTTTATTAGCCAAGGCTGTATAAACGGTTTTGCAGTAAATGGAGGCACATTAGAGCATCATCCTACTCGCGATATAAAACGAGGAATAGAAGTTTCTACCGGCTCATTAGGTCACGGACTTTCAATAGGGACAGGAATGGCAATCTCAGCAAAATATGATAAGGCTTCTTATCGAATATTTGCTCTTTTAAGCGATGGAGAAATGAATGAAGGCGACGTTTGGGAAGCCGCTATGTTTGCTGCACACCATAAACTTGATAATCTTGTCGGCATAATTGACTACAACAAGATTCAAGCATTAGGCAGGATAAATGAAGTAGTAAATCTGGAGCCCCTTGCTCAAAAATGGAGTGCATTTGGGTGGGAAGTAAGAGAGATTGACGGCCATAACTTTGAAGAAATAATAAACACCTTGGAAAATATTCCATACGGACAAGGGAAACCAATTGTGCTTATTGCTCATACTGTAAAAGGGAAAGGAGTTTCATTTATGGAAAATAAACTATTATGGCACTATAGATCTCCAAATAAGGAGGAATATACAAAGGCATTGAAGGAGCTTTCTTAAGATGAAATCTGCCTTCATCGAGACTCTTGAAAAACTTGCCTCAGTTGATAATAGAATCTTTTTGCTCACAGGAGATTTAGGATTTAAAACATTTGACAGATTTAGAAATTCCTTCCCTGAAAGATTTATAAATGTTGGTGTAGCCGAATCGAATATGATAGGAATTGCTGCAGGATTGGCACTATCAGGAAAAAATGTTTATTGCTACTCTATAATTCCTTTTTTAACTATGCGCTGCCTGGAGAGAATTCGAGTTGATCTATGTTATCATAACTTAAATGTAAAATTGGTAGGTGCAGGCGGAGGATTGGTTTATGGACTCGAAGGTATGACTCATCATGCAATTGAAGATATAGCCATTATGAGAACTCTTCCTAACATGACCGTAGTTGCTCCTGGAGATCCATTAGAAGTAAAAGCAGTAATAAATGAATCTCTTGCTTATAAAGGTCCGTTATACATTCGGCTCGGAAGAGAGGGAGAAAAATGTGTACATAAATCTTCTCCTGAGCTTAAAATTGGAAAAGGAATCATTATAAAAAAAGGAAGTGGTATAAGTATTATTGCCACAGGAACAATACTATGCGCAGCTAAAAGTGCTTCTGAGGACCTAATAAATGAAGGTCTGGATGTAACTTTGATAGGAATGCATACTATAAAACCTTTGGATAGAGATATTATTGAATATTGTGCCAAAAATAGTAAAGCAATATTTACAGTGGAAGAACATAGCATTATAGGTGGGCTTGGTTCCGCCGTATCTGAGATTTTAATAGAATTAGATTATAAAAAGCCATTCAGAAAAATAGGGCTCCAGGATGAATATTGTTCATATATTGGGAGTCAGGACTACCTTTGTGAAAAGTATGGTCTTACTCCAAAAGGAATAAAGAATTTCATTTTAAAAGAATACAACCAATTTTCCAAAGCTTGATTAATAATAAAAGGAGAATATTATGAAAGCCAAAATCGCCCCCGAAGGAGGGTTTCGATCTAAAATAGAAAAGGAGGTTGGGAAAAAACTTGAAAACATGTTTCTAGCTTGTCCAGATAGTGTTGAAACAAAATTAGAAAATTTTACAAAATATGTTAAGCGACAAAATCTGACAAGGCTATTTGCTTTATACGAAATCTTTAAGAAAATCCTACCTGTCAAGGGTTCAATTATCGAGTGTGGTGTCTTTCGAGGATTTGGGCTTATGGCCTGGGCTAAAATGAGCGCTATTCTGGAACCGGTTAATCTAACCAGACGAATATATGGATTTGATACTTTTGAGGGTTTCACCTCCATTAGTGACCATGATAAAAGTAAATATCGCGAAATAAAATCCAGTGAACTTTCTTCTGATTCTTTTAAAGAGCTGAATGAATTAATAAAAATCTACGATTCAAACAGGTTTTTAGGACATGTAAATAAAACTTCAATAATAAATGGAGAC
>LAZR01002290.1_pt1 | contig 11247 bp, 7 predicted proteins | sample 329461 | NCBI WGS metagenome assembly LAZR01 (sample SAMN03002196, study PRJNA259156) | marine sediment metagenome | biome: sea floor; feature: Hydrothermal impacted sediments; material: marine sediment; isolation source: Loki non-amplified sample from Loki's castle hydrothermal vent sediment ...
ATCTCTCTAGACCCATCCAACATGAATTTATCCAACAAGAGTTATATGAATTTTTACGGGATAATGGTTATGATACCTATTTTGAATATTACCAAGAATATTATCACAAATTTAGAGGAACAAGACAACAAGGGAAAACAAGGCTAATTGAAAACGGTAGAGTAGATATTTATGCCATTAAGGATATTGAAGCGATTGCAATAGAATTCGACTCAGGAGCTACTTTGAAATGGAAAAGTATAGAAAAATTATTACAAAGCAATGCACAGTATTGCTTCGGAATTGTCTCAGGGGCTAAAAGTGATAATCCTATTAAATTAGATATGTATGATGAGAAAACTTTATGGAAATGGCGTCTTTGTTTAGAAGAACATCTTCTGCTATACGATGAGCAAAAGGAATTTAGTAAACTATATTCTCTTTTAAACAAGAAGTTTTGGATTGGAAATATTAAAAAAAAAAGCCTAGTATTGATTAATCCTTTAGAGATTATAACCTCTAAGATAACACTTAAGAACTTAAAAGCGAAATCTAAAGCCATTGTAGATAAATTCCCCAAAGAAGTAATCAAAGTAAAAGAAAAAGGAAAGTTAACTAAAAATATTATTGTTATATTTCAATTGGAGAATAATAAATGGTATATTGGTCAAACTAATGATTTAGAATCATATGTAAAGCGCATTAAGCGAGGATACGGTCCTCCCTGGATTCAGATACATAAGTACGTCTCAGTTTACAAAACTATTAAGAACAGTGATCTTAAAACCGTTACATTAAATTATATGAAAAAACTTGGTTGGCAAAATGTCCGAGGTTATGCATGGCGCCAAATAAATATGAAACGTCCACCAATAGCACTAAGAGAAGGAAAACTCAAACATGCTGTAAGCAGCGAGAAATTTGATGATACAGTTTATATTTTGAAATTAGAACAAGAAAAATGGTTTCTCGGTAAGTGTCTTGACGAATACATAGATAAAAGAATCGAGCGATATGTCAATGGAAAAGTGAATCCCTGGATTAAAACATATAGAGTAATTGATATCCATAAATTAATTAAAAACGGTGATTTGAAAACATTGACGTTAGAATATATGAGGAAGTATGGTTGGGAGAATGTTCGAGGACATTCATGGATTACTAAGGATATGAAAAAACCACCTAAAGAATTAAGAGATTTCATATTGAGGTAATTTTGTTTATTTCATTATTAAAGATAAAAGTTGTTTTTGACAGTTAGATAAATACTCTAATTCAAATTTTAAATTTAATAACCGTTTCACGAAAGTTATTATTGGAAATTAAAAATTTTAGTACCATCTATCGCCAGACCTATTTTTTGCAAAAAGTAGCCTTTTATTATTTGGATTAGTTTGATCTCTTCTTAAAAAAGCCTGATGTATCCAATTTTGAACTTTATTACTATCCTTTGACCAATCAAAGATACTTGCATACTTACATTCAATATTATCATAAAGTCGAGGAGGAATCAAATAACGAGTGTAAGTTTCCTTTCCATAATTCGAGTGAGTTGGTAAAATTATTCCTAAAAGCCCAGATCTTGGACTTATTTTTGTTTTACGAATACTTGCAGATATTTCCCAATCAACATGTTTTCTTTTCCATGTTTCTTTTCCTACTAAAACAACGGTAACAGAAGTATCTCCTAAATACTCTTCCCTTATCTTTCTTCTCACAGTTTCAGTATTCAGATTTGGGTCTATATCCCCTATATCCACAGACTTCGACACATAAATATTGTTAAATATTCGTTCAAACTCTTTTCTATATTCTTCATCATTTTCATGATGATAACTTACAAAAACTTTATGTTTTATTGTCATAAATTACCCTCTTATATTGTTTAATTCTTATTATCAAAAATAATTTCTCAGATAATATAAATAAATACAGTCATTGATTTTATTTAAAAAATTAAAGTGCTTTAATACCATCTTAAACCACTACGATTATTTTTAAACATTAGTCTAGAGTTCTCTGGAAGAACTCTATTTTTTCTTAAAAATGCGGTATGTATCCAGTTTTGAATATTATAATTGTTTTGAGTCCACTTATTTATTTTCGCATAACCACATTTTATATTATCTATTAATCGAGGAGGAATTATGTATTGATTATACGTGTTTGTTCTATAATTAGGATGGGTTGGTAGGATAATTCCCAGTAAACCAGATCTAGGATTTAATTGTGTGTGACGTATGCTTGAAGATATCTCCCAATCAACATGTTTTCTTTTCCATGTTTCAGATCCCACAAGAACAACAGTTACTGTTGATTCTCTTAGATATTCATCCCTAATTTTTTGTCTTATTGTTTCTGTTTTCAAATTAGGATTTATATAACCAATCTCCACGGATTTAGAAATATAACTTTTTCCAAACAGTTTTTCAAAAATCCTTTTGTAATTTTCATCTCTTTTATGATGATAGCTGATAAACACTTTATGTCTTCGAGGCATTTTTTATCAATATATTATTTTATAGAATTATTCTCCGCTTGAGTTTACAAAAAAGCTGAATGCAACATTCAAAAGAATTAAGACTATATTTATTATTAATCTATACTATTAATTGATAAATATTAATTATTTCTATGTATGACCTAAAAAGGATATTATATCTGACATTGTATCATCACTATTACAAGTAAAATTAAAGGGTGTGAAGATGAATTAGACAAGTGGGTTTTTTTCATAAGATATTTAGATTTTTTAAACCTTTAATAATGAGAGAAACCATTTCAAATAAAAATTTTGTCTCAAAGATAAAAAAAATGCTATTACAGCGTTAACGTTATACTTAATCACAAACAATAGCAGATTAAAAATAATCAGGAATGTATGTGAATTCCATTTCGAATATCGTGGATGTGATATCATCTTAAAAACTATCCAATTAGATTTAGGGACGAAGGTAGCTCGATTAAATCATTATTTTCTTTAAAATTATGAGATGATGAAGCTAAATTTCATAAGAATTTTAAATAATTCTTCATTACAACAAAACAGAAGTTATAAATAATGGTTTATTCAGAATACATTTAATTTTCTGATAACTTTCAAGTTGATGAAGTTAAAATTTAAAGTTCTAATACCTTTTGTAATCATAATCGGAATGGGTTTAACAATATATTTCGGACTTTTTCTATTACCGAATTTAATCCATGGACAATCAACAAGAGTTGTTTATATTGCTCCATATATTTCTTATACACATGAATGCCATACTCACAGTTCTAGTTGTACTGGAGAATTACCAAATCAAGCGATTAACTTTACTGTTAGAAACAACGATGAGATTATATTTTCAGGTGAAAGTATTACTGAAGAAAATGGATTTTTTCAAATAGATCTAAATCTAAATGCTAACTATACAATACAAATAAGGACATTTATTGACGAGATTCTTTACTGGGGTTTTGTAGAAGTTGAAACTTTTGTCGGAAGTGCAAATTGTATTACTACCGGTCAATTAGAAGCTTACTCCTAAAGTTATTACTAGAAAGGAACGAAAAATATCTCAGCTGGATTTCTGGAAGAAAAATTCTCATTGGTAGCAATACTCTATTTTAGTTAATTATTTTACTCCTGCTCCTGAACGGATATCTCTATCTGGTTCTAAAATAGAAACATTTTCACCTTCATCAGCAGCTAATAGCATTCCTTCACTTGTTATTTGTAAAGAAATTATTTATCTTATTGAAGATTAATTGGAAAAATACTTAGAAAAAAATAAGGGAATGACATGAAAAGTAAGAAAAAAACGATGTAAAATCATTTATGCTATACTTATCCATTTGCTTCATCTTGAATAAGCGTAACAGTACCAGAATCACCGTCAACTGTGATTTTTTGGCCATGCCTAACGCGTTGCGTAATATTACCGGTTCCCACGACGGCAGGGATACCGTATTCTCTCGCAACGATGGATCCATGTCCTAAAATACCACCCATATCAGTTACTAATCCGGTTGCATGGGCAAATAATGGTGTCCATGCAGGATTGGTCATGGAACAGACTAAAATCGAATCTGGTTGCATTTGATCAAATTCTGCTGGTGATTTAATCAAGCTAGCTGGACTGGTGACCGTGCCGGGACTAACCGGAATCCCTCTCAATACATCACTGTTGGGATCATTGCGTACCTGCGTTTCTTTGAATGCGACACCGGGATTATTGCTTGCGTCTTCTGGAATAGTTCCTGGGGGATGTAGTCGTTTGCGTGCTTCTCTCAGCTCTCGGCGTTCCGAGGTTAATTGCTGATATTCTGATACCGCTTTGTCCTCTTTACGAGCGTTTATGGCTTTAGTCAATTCTTCTGTACCAAGATAAAAAATATCATCAGGAATGTTAATTGTACCGACGTCGACAAGGCGTTCTCCGAGTTCCAGAGCTAACAGCCGAAGAACTGGCCAACCACTGGTTAAATAAAACATCACATCCTCACGGATGAAATAAAATCGATGAGTAAACCAATTGCGATAACAAAATTGCCAATACTGCAGTCCATCAAGAAGCTGCTCAATCTCCTGCATCGCTTGTTCACGCTTGCGGGCAGCCACAATTTCGTGCTTTTTCGGATTGTAATCTTTGGCAGCTACCATGGTTTTCAAGGTGCTCAGGAGTCCTGAAGGATCTTCAATTGGGAGTGATTCAACAAAGTCCAGGCTATAACCTAGGTGTCCATAGATCTTGAGATACTCTTCAATAGCTTTAACCACTGGACCGCTGTCTGGATGATTTTGTAGAGCATTCATCATTTGTTTGGGCGGTGTTGTAACCACCAATTCATAGAGAGCTTCATCGGCCTGGATCTGTTTGGCAATCTTATACATGTGCTCATTGGCTTCTAAAGTTTTCGATTTAAAACCACTCAGGAAGTGACCACTGGTGAAATGATGATCTGGTAGGTTTTCTCGTAGAAATGTTTGCAACTGGTCGTCTGTTGATTTTGCCACACCGAAAGTATGCGATGCATTCGATGACCAATATTGGCCTCCAGCGATGGCCAATTCGGAAATTCCTCTCAATAACTCCTCATCCGGTGCTGTTTTATAATCAATCTTTTGCCATCCTTCCACCGTAGCTAGAAGTTCGGGCATCGCTTTATCCCTCCACCCTTTAATTTGGTTCTCATTGACCTGGGTCTTGTTGAAGGCGGCATAAGTTGGATTTTTGCTTTCGGGCATGGTCAACACATGTGCAAGGTCTTTGATATCTGCTTTTTTGGCCCATTCATTAAAAGTTTTAAACTCTTCGGCTGAAAGATCTGACAAGAATAAGTCTAAGTCATGCTGTTCCATCTTGGGATCGCTTTTTTTCATTTTCTGTATCATTTCCTCCCATTTTTGCTCAATCCTTGCAACGTATTCCTCCTTCGCTTCTCCTGTTGTTGCCTTTTCCATTTCTTTCTGTATGCTTACAACTTGTGGAAAATCAAAACGTTGATAGGCATAACCATTTACTGTAACAAACAAAGGACCACCCCCTTCCATAAAGCTCTTACGTTTCACACCTTTTGCACTGGTTTCCAAACCTTCAGTCAGATACAATTCATCAAATAACGGGCTACAAGGGTCAGGGATATTCTCTACGATCTGACGCCGAGCGAGAATCTTTGCTGGTGGAGTTGGTTCCCAAGAAACCTCTATGGGCTGTGGGGGAAGATTCGTTATAGGACGGGATTGTAGCATCCAGAGTTTACCGCCAGAAATGGCCCATTCGATATCCTGAGGAATTCCATCAAAGAGATGTTCTATTTTTAGTGCAATTGATGTCAAATCTTTGAGTGATTTTTCTGACAGTGATAACTGGTTACGCTCATGTTCAGAGACATCCTGCAATTCTGTTCCTTGTTTATCACTAGAAATAATCTTTTGCGTCTTTGGGCCGATTATACTCTCTTTCACAGTCAAAGTTCTCCGATCCACTACAAATGTGTCAGGTGTCACTTGTCCACTAACTACTGCTTCACCCAAACCAAAGCTTGAATTGATAATGATTTCTGATCTTTCACCATTAACTGGATTAGCAGTAAATAATATCCCCGCTATATCAGATGGTACCATGATTTGGACCACTACAGCCATAGCGACTGCCTCTTGTTTAATACCCATTTGATGTCGGTAGCTGATTGCTCGCGGTGTCCAAAGAGATGCCCAGCAATCACGTATAGCCGTTATCAGTGCCTCATCACCACGGACGTTCAAATAAGTATCCTGTTGTCCGGCAAAGGATAGATCGGGTAGGTCCTCCGCATTGGCAGAAGAACGTACAGCTACAGCGGGATTCTGTCCACTCAATGCCCTGTAAGCCTGCTTGATTTCATTAACAATCTCGTTAGACAGTTCCACCCCGTTTATCAGCTCTTTAATACGTTTTGATGCTGATTCGAATGATATAGTCCTACCGATGATTTCAGGTTTTGCTTGATTAATGATTTCTTCCTGTAAGTTATTCATTTTAACAAAATCCTTGTATGCGGATGTCGTTAGGTAAAAGCCTGAAGGAACCGTCATTCCTGCAGATACCATCCTTGCTAGTGACTTTCCCTTACCACCGATCAATTCCAACGAGAAATTTTTAGTGTCAATTGGTTGTATATATTTAGCTATCATTTAAGTCTCCTTTTCGTATTATAATTAGGTAAATCATACTAAAAATATTAAAATTACGTTCTATATAAGTAGTGCAAAAAAACCATAAGAAATATCATAGATAAAAATTTAAAGAATTAGTTTTTTGTTAATGATACCGTATCTGAAGTCTTAATAAAAAATTTAATTATCAACTTAATATTTAATTCAATAATTTCAAAAAAAAAACCAATTAGATATAAAAGAGGATTATACATACAATTTGGAGCGTTATTATTTAATTATTTTACTACATGGGAAGAATCGCTTCCAACGATTAAGTATGTAGATGTCGGACCGTGGCACAGTGATGTTTAAAGATTAAAATAGGGATATAGAATTGTGAATTGATAATCAAGAACAAACAACTTTATTTTCTAAATTATTTATACTTTTAAAAGAGATAAAAGGCATTCTTACATGAACTCAGCTCGAATGATATTTAAGTATTGGCTAAAATCGAAGAATAAATTTATCGGTGAATCTATATTACATTTGTTCTCATCAATGTTCTATATTATTTACCCAATTTTTATTGGTAGGATGGTTGGAACCTTAAATCCGAATAGGTCTATTGCAGCCAATGTGAGTGAACTACTGTTCAATTTTTTTTTTGTATTACTATTTGCTTCTTTAAGATATATTTTTAGCAGAGCAGCAAGACTTAGAGGAGCTGAAGTATCTTCAAGTGCAACATATCACCTAAGAACAGATATTAGTAATGCGATTTATCGCCAGTCATTTGCTTACTTCGATAAAACAGAAACAGGTCAATTAATAGCGCGTGCTACTAGTGATGTTGAGGAAACAGGGCAAATTTTTGGATCGGGATTAAATCTAACTCTTCAATCCTCCTTTCAATTAGCAGGGCTCATAATAGGATTTATTATTTTTGGTAGAGAATTAATGTTTGTATTACTAATAGCAGTTGGAGTTTCATTTTTTCTATCTTTCATCATAGCAAAAAAATTAAAACCTATTTTTTTTGAAACTAGGGAAAGTTTTGGTGAGATAACAAATACTATTAGAGAAAATATTGTTGGAGCCCAAGTTGTACGTCTCTTCAATACTCAAACTAAGGAATACCATAAGTTCCTAAAGAACAACAAGAGATTTTATGAAGCTAGTGTTGATTCTGTTAAATATAATTCATATTATATGCCAATTATTCAATCGCTTATAGGGATTCTAACAATTCTAACCTTATTTCTAGGAGGAGTGAGAATTGTTGAAGGGACTATGGCTTTGGATGCTTTAATTACATTATTGTCTTATGTAGTAGCTCTTAGCTTTCCATTAATGATGTTAGGACAATTAATGTTAGTATATATCCAAGCTGATGCAGCTCTTACTCGCATTGGAGAAGTTTTAGATTCTGTTCCGGACATTAAAGACTTACCGGATGCAATCCCAATTACATCACTAAAGGGTGATATTGAATTTGATAATGTATCGTTTGGGTACACTCACGACCATAGAATTTTAAAGAATATCTCATTTAAATTGCCCTCGGGCAAAATTTTAGCTATCTTGGGGACTACTGGTTCAGGTAAATCTACGATTATTAATTTGTTGCCCCGTTTTTATGAACTTAATGATGGTTGTATTAAAATTGATGAATTGGATGTTAGGAAATATATTATAAAGGATCTTCGCAAAAATATTGGTATAGTATCCCAGGAGACCTTTCTATTCGATAAGAGTATTGCAGAAAATATTGCCTATGGAGTAGAAAATGCTTCAAGAAACAATATTATTGAAGCAGCAAAAATTGCTAATTTACATGATTTTATTGTATCCTTACCAAAAGGATATGACTCTATTGTGGGGGAAAGAGGTACAAGATTATCGGGAGGACAAAAACAACGTCTCTCAATAGCTCGTGCATTGATAATAAATCCTAAAATTCTAATATTGGATGACTCTACAAGCTCAGTAGATGTAGAAACGGAATATAAAATTCAAAAAGCACTAACAGAAATTATGAAAAAAACAACAACAATTATCATTACTCAAAGGATTTCAACTATTAGAGGAGCAGACTACATTTTAATTTTAGATCGAGGTAGAGCTGTGGGTTTTGGTACTCATGATAAATTACTTAGTTCTAATGTTCTGTATAAACAAATTTACGAAACCCTATACCAGAAACAAAAAACAAAAGTTTAATTAGAAGGTGGAACAAGTTGGGAGGTGTTAAAACTGGTTAAAGAACTAAAACATGTCGAAGAGGATGAAGAAGAAAAAGTAATTATACAACCAAGTGCAAGCTCACGTCATAAATTCATGTTAGAAGGAGAAAAAGCAAAGTTGGAACACCCACGAAGAATTTTATGGAAATGGTTGTTTTCATATTTAAAGCCTTTTCGATTAAAATTTACCTTGTTTTTATGTTTGTTGCTAATCGGAACTGTAATTACATCTGTAACTCCATTATTAACTGCTAGTATAATCGATAATGGTATTATTAAAGGGAATACAAATTATATTTGGGGAATGAGTAGAATTTATTTGTTTTTAATGATATTTATGGCTATTTCCAATTATATCTCACTATTTGGTATGGGAAAAATATCTCAAAAAATAACTTTCTATATCAGAAATGACCTATTTTTTAAATTACAAACATTTTCTCTAAATTCTTTTGATAAAAGATCATCTGGAGATCTAATATCAATAGCAACTAACGATGTAACAATACTTAACCAATTAGTTGGTGGACAGTTTATTCAAATAATTACTAATATAGTTTTAATAACCTTAACAGTCATTTTTCTTTTTATACTTAATCCATTTCTAGCTCTAATTAGCTTACTTATTTTTCCATTATCCTTTTCAATTGGAGCTATATTTAAAAAAGTTGCGATCAAGTTATTCAAAGCATCAAGAAGAGCAATCGGAAAAGTTACTTCTTCAATACAAGAAAATATTGCGGGAGCAAAGGTAATGCAAGCATATGGCCAAGAAAAAAGAGCCTCCTCTGAATTTGATGAAGCAAATAAAGAGAATTATAATATTATGATTAAAATTCGTAAATATATGGCAACTCTCTTTCCACTACTCACATTAGTGACTGTTATCCTAACTGCGATCGTTTTATTAGCAGGAGGTTTTGCTGCTTTAGGAAATGTCTCAATCTTTGGTATTACTGTTTCTGTAGGAGTACTTAGTGCATATATTGCCATCTTAGGACAATTATTTAAACCTTTTCTGTCACTAATGCAGATTCAGCAAGTTATTGAAGCAGCAATGGCTGCTAGTGATAGGATTTATTCATTATTGGATGAAAAAGTTGAAATTCTTGATACAAAAAATCCCAAAGATTTTGTCGATATCGATGGTGATATTAAATTTGAAACAATTAGTTTTGGATATACTATTAATAACAATAATATCAAAAAAACGATAAAAACACACCCTTACGTTACAGCACAATCCAAGAGTGAGAACATTAAAAAACAAAAAAATGTTGTTCAAAAGATAGAATCAATGTCAATGGATCGAATAATCACTCCAGAAAGAATCTTGATGATGGTTGAAGGGTTAGAAAGAAATTTGCGTTCAAGCAACAAACCTCAACAAAGTGGTGGAATGGATAATGAAGGAGGGGGGATGATGGGAGGGAATGTGGATCAAATGTCACCTCAAGCTATTATAAGGATGCTTGCGAGCATTTCCATACCCATTGAAATATATGAAGGAATACCGAATATAATTAAGGATGTTATTAATGAACAAAAGAAACTAATTGAGCATGAGAAATCTAAAGGATATATTTTAAAAGATTTTTCATTAAAAGTACCTGCTGGCACTACATTAGCTATCGTAGGAGAAACTGGAGCAGGGAAGTCAACTTTAATAAAATTACTCGCACGATTTTATGATTTAAATAAAGGAAAAATCAGTATAGATCAAATTGATATCAAAAAAGCTCTTAAAAAGGATTTAAGAGAAAAAATAGGTATTGTACCCCAAGATGCATTTCTTTTTACTGGGACTATTCGGGAAAATTTGTTATATGCTTATGAAGATCCAACCCCTGAGATTGAAGAAAAGATGATAAATATCTCAAAATTTTTAGGGTTACACAATTTCATCGAAACTCTTCATAGAAAATATGATACAAAATTAAAAGAAAATGGTTCAAACATCTCAATAGGGCAACGGCAACTAATTGCTTTTGCTCGGGCCTTAATTACAGATCCGAAAATCTTAGTTCTGGATGAAGCTACTTCTTCTGTAGATCCATATACAGAAACTCTAATTCAAGATGCATTAAACAAAGCACGTCAAGGAAGAACTACAATTATAATAGCACATCGGCTTTCAACAATAAAAAATGCGGATTTAATAATTGTATTGAGTTCTGAAAAAAAAGGAATAATAGAACAAGGAGATCATGAGAGTTTAATAGCCCAAAATGGAATATACAAACGACTTATAGAAATGCAACATAGTGATTTTACATATAGTGATTAAATTTTTTAATAACACCAAATTATTGAACTTCCGCATAAGATTAAGATTGTAAAAAGTATCCCCGATACATCTGATGGCACCATAACTTGTACCACTACAGCCATGGCGACCAC
>LAZR01002291.1_pt1 | contig 11246 bp, 7 predicted proteins | sample 329461 | NCBI WGS metagenome assembly LAZR01 (sample SAMN03002196, study PRJNA259156) | marine sediment metagenome | biome: sea floor; feature: Hydrothermal impacted sediments; material: marine sediment; isolation source: Loki non-amplified sample from Loki's castle hydrothermal vent sediment ...
CGGTTAAATTCTTCCGCTGGTGGCGTATCTAGAAGATTGTACTCATTCAACGTGAGTAAGCGTTGTTCCTCATTGGCCGGTAGAGGATAAGTATTTTGTTTCATGATTAAATTTTAGTCCTATTAAATGACTACACAAGCAATATAACTCAGTCCAGTAAAAATCCCAATTCCACTTTGGTTATTTACGCTTCACATTAGAATATAAATATGCAGTCATCAATAGGAACTTAAATTTAGGTAAGTAAATTCAAATTAATTACATCTATTCGATCTGCACGTAAACATAAGGTGAACATTAATTTATAAGCATTCATCACGTCATAGCAGTGATGAAACGGTTCGAGACACATCTTCAGCACCCTGTAATATTTCATTCATCACCGCAGTGACCGCAGTAAGCTGCTCATTACTGACCATCGCCCGTTCTTTTACGCTATCCATTTTTTGTGTGACATCTTGAGTCAACTTCCGATTTTTCTTTACCACTGCTTTAATTTCTTCAGTAGAAGTGCTGGTTCTTAATGCAAGCGTTCTCACTTCATCAGCAACAACGGCAAAACCTCGACCCTGATCACCTGCCCGTGCTGCTTCAATCGCAGCATTCAGGGCTAAAAGGTTCGTTTGTTCAGCAATATCATTAATTGTTGAAACAATTTTTTCAATGCTCTGTGATTCGCTATTTAATTGCTCGATATTAGCCGAGGTCTCTGCAACATGTTGTAATATCGTATTTGACATTTGCACTGAGGTTGCGAGCAATTCACTACCATTTCTAGCGATTTGTGAGGTTTCCTCAGCCGTAGAAAACGACATTTCTGCTGCTTTCATAATTTTATTGTTTAATTCAATTTTCAGCGTAATATCACTGGCAAATTTAATGACCTTTATAACCTTACCTTTATCATCAAAAACAGGGTTATATGACGCTTCTAACCAAATAGCCTTACCATCTGCATTTTTCCGCTCATATTGACCCGTAAAAAAATGACCCGAAGCAATGTCTGACCAGAAATTAGGATTTTCATCATAAAATCGATCAAAACAAAGTATACGATGCGGTTTGCCAACAATCTCTTCTAAAGAATATCCTACCACTGCTAAAAAGTTTTCATTTGCCTTTAAAATCTCGCCATCTGCAGAAAATTCAATAATTGCCATCGAACGATTTAATGCATTAAAAGCAGCATCAAGATCGCGCTCTTTGTTCACGGAACGTGTAACGTCAGAGGCTATTTTAAAAATTGATGTCACTTTATTTTGCTTATTGGTAATCGGAAAATAAGTCGCTTCTAACCAAAGAATATCTTTGTTTTTACTTAGCCTTTTAAAGGTGCCTGCTTTGGTTTTTCCTTTATTTATATCTTCCCAAAATCCTTTATATTCAGCTGATTTTATATAATCTTCATCACAAAATATTTGATGGTGTTTACCTATAAGATCAGATCTTTCATACCCCATCGTCGATAAAAAAATGTCATTTACCTCTTCAATAATCCCATCGGAATTAAACTGAATTGTTGCAACTGATTTTTTGATTGAATCAATAGTACTGACAATATCATCATACTGAAGACGCGTATCCAATAACTCTGTTTTTAGTTGTTTATTAAACACCGTACATCTCCTAAAAGCTCAGCAGCATCATTAAGTGCATTAACCGCTAAGTATGTTAATAAATTTAATCCGCGTCAGAAAATTAGAAGCATTGAAGTGAAGCTTCTAATGAACAATATATCGACGGCTTGGCGTAAATAATGAGCTTTATTTATTGTCGTTCTAAAAGTGTATTTTTAAAATTATATATTTGCGCTGATAGTCAAAACATAAGCTTGATTTCTTCAAAAGCTAACATGATTCTATTAAAAATATTAGGTAAATTGTGCAGTTCATTAAGTTTTTTTCATGGTTAGTGTTTTAAGAGTATTAAGTTACAGGAGGTAGCAGCCTAAATACCTCTCATCAGCGATGAAAGCTACTTTATACAAACTGAGCGCTAAGAGTGATTTTTGGCCCAGAAACAACACTAAGTAACAATATCTCTAATCAACGATTGCGGAGATTATAAGTATTTCTGGCCAACTCTTACTCTTATGAGAGACGTATGTGTGTCATTCAAACATCGGTTTGATTTATAAGTTGATAAATCAAACCGAATCACCCCCGATTATTCTACATGCAGAATTGCAGCGTTTAATCAACGCATCGGAAAAGGTGTGTTTGGTATTAGTAAAGAAAGTTGCTTAGGGAAGTAAGCCACGCAAAATTCCTGAAACCAACAAAAAAGCCCCAGCATAATAAAATGCTGGGGCTTTAAATCTGTTGGCTCCTCGACCTGGACTCGAACCAGGGACCTGCGGATTAACAGTCCGATGCTCTACCAACTGAGCTATCGAGGAACAGAAAGATGGTCATTATAGAGCTTTATTTTCTTGGGTCAAGCACTATCGTGATTTTATTTTAAGCAATAAAATCTGCAATGCGTTTTAAGGCATTTTCAAGATTTTGTTCACTAGTTGCGATTGACAAACGAATATGATTTTTAAGGCCAAATGCCGTACCAGGAACAACGGCAACACCTTTATCAACCAATAATGCTTCGGCAAAATCGAGATCATCAGTGAATTGTGGCATGCGTTCTAACACCTTGCTGATGTTTGGAAAAACATAGAACGTACCATCACTTTGTAGTGATTCAATACCATCCATTGCATTTAATTTATCCACCACCATGTCATGACGCTTTTTAAACTCTACCAACATCGTTTGAATACATTGTTGATCGCCATTGAGTGCTTCGACAGCTGCAGCTTGTGAAATTGATGCAGGATTTGATGTACTTTGTGATTGAATTTTTTTCATCGCAGCAATCAATTTCGCTGGACCTGCGGCATAACCAATCCGCCATCCCGTCATTGAATACGCTTTAGATACCCCGTTCAATACAATCGTACGATCATACAATGCAGGACACGCCATCAGAATGTTATAAAAACCTTCTTCCGTCCATAAGATATGTTCATACATATCATCGGTGGCAATTAATACATTTGGGTATTTAAGCAATACTTCACCCAAAGCAACAAGCTCCGCTTTGCTGTATGCGATACCTGACGGATTCGATGGGCTATTAATCACAAAAATACGTGTTTTGGGCGTAATCGCAGCTTCAAGTTGTTCTGGCGTTATTTTAAAATGCTGATCTTGTCCTGCTTCAATAATAACCGGCACACCATCAGCCAATAACACCATGTCAGGATATGAAACCCAATACGGTGCAGGAATAATCACCTCGTCACCTTGGTCTAACATGGCTTGAGACAAGTTAAAGAAACTTTGTTTACCACCCACTGACACTAAGATTTGGTTAGCTTCATAATGCAGGCCATTATCACGTGATAATTTGTCGATAACCGCTTGTTTTAATTCAACGGTACCATCTACAGCGGTATATTTTGTCTTACCCGCATTAATAGCCGTAATAGCCGCGTGCTTGATATGGTCAGGCGTATCAAAATCGGGTTCGCCAGCACCAAGACCAATAATGTCTTTACCTTCTGCTTTTAATTGAGCTGCTCGCGCAGTAATCGCCAACGTGGGAGACGGCTTAATGCTTTGCACGCGCTGAGAGAGCTTGATATCCACAATCATTCCTTCATTTATAGTACAAGTTGAAACCTGTGCACGATTAATTATGTTCATCATTGCGATACAAAATAGTCGACAGACAGGTGTTTTGAACAAATTTGTCGACTATTTTCGTCCGGCTCTGACAAAAATACTTTTCGTACATACGGTCTTAAGTTAATTAAATACGAGATAATATACGCCAAACCTGAATAATGCAGAAGAACTATGGCTAAACAACTTGAACTCGTAAGCGAATTTGAACCCGCAGGAGACCAACCGACGGCGATAAAATCCTTGGTTGAAGGTCTTAACAATGGTGAAATGTGGCAAACCTTATTGGGCGTAACCGGATCAGGTAAGACCTTCACTATCGCCAATGTTGCGCAAGCAGTCCAACGTCCTATGATGATTTTGGCTCCTAATAAAACTTTAGCGGCACAGTTATATAGTGAGATGAAAGAATTCTTTCCTAATAACGCCGTTGAATATTTCGTGTCTTATTATGATTATTATCAACCCGAAGCTTACGTGCCTTCGTCCGATACGTTTATTGATAAAGATTCCTCGGTTAACGAACAAATAGAGCAAATGCGTTTATCGGCTACCAAAGCCATGTTAGAACGACGTGATGCGATTATTGTATCTAGCGTGTCATGCATTTATGGTTTGGGTGATAAAGACTCTTATTTGGAAATGGTGTTACATCTGGTGCAAGGTGACACGATTAATCAGCGTGATATTTTAAAACGTCTCACCGAATTACAATACAAACGCAATGACATCGAATTACATCGTGGGACTTATCGCGTACGTGGTGACGTGATTGATATTTTCCCGGCTGAATCAGAGCGTGACGCAGTGCGTGTGGAATTATTTGATGATGAAATTGAACAGCTCTGTTATTTCGACCCTTTAACCGGCGAAGTATTACAACGACTTAGTCGCATTACGATTTATCCTAAAACTCACTATGTCACACCGCGCGATCAACTATTATCAGCGGTTGATGCGATTAAAGACGAACTTAGAGAACGCTTAGCGGTATTAAATAAAGACAATAAACTCGTTGAAGCTCAGCGTTTAGAACAACGCACACGTTTTGATATCGAAATGATGTTGGAACTAGGTTATTGCAACGGCATTGAAAACTATTCGCGTCATTTGTCGGGACGTGGTACCGATGAAGCACCACCGACTTTATTTGATTATCTACCTGATGATGCATTACTAGTTTTAGATGAAAGTCATGTTATGGTGCCGCAAATTGGCGCAATGTATAAAGGTGACCGTTCACGCAAAGAAACCTTGGTTAATTATGGCTTTCGTCTGCCATCTGCACTTGATAATCGCCCATTACGTTTTGAAGAATGGGAAAATTTAGCACCACAAACTATTTTTGTATCGGCGACACCTTCAACCTATGAGGCAGAACACGCCAGCTCGATTGTTGAACAAGTAGTGCGGCCAACGGGCTTAATTGATCCCGAAGTTGAAATTCGCCCCGTCGCCACACAAGTTGACGATTTATTATCAGAAATTAATAAACGTAGCGCGATTAATGAACGCGTATTGGTCACGACATTAACTAAACGTATGTCCGAAGATTTGACCGATTATTTACGCGAACATGGCGTTAAAGTTCGCTATCTCCACTCAGATATTGATACTGTTGAACGTGTCGAAATATTGCGAGATCTTCGTTTAGGTGAATTTGATGTATTGATTGGTATTAACTTATTACGTGAAGGTTTAGATATTCCTGAAGTGTCATTGGTCGCCATTTTAGATGCAGATAAAGAAGGTTTTTTACGTTCGGAACGCTCGCTCATTCAAACCATTGGTCGTGCTGCGCGAAATCTAAATGGTAAAGCAATTTTATATGCGGATCGCATGACAGGTTCGATGCAACGTGCAATAGATGAAACCGATCGTCGTCGTGAAAAACAAGTCGCTTATAATACGGAACATGGCATTACACCTACCGGCATCAAGAAAGCGATTCGTAATAGTATTGATGATAAACAAGAAGAAAAACGTAACGATAGGCAGCACATAGTTAGAGTTGCAGAAGAACATGCTAAATATGGTGCGTTAACGCCAAAACAGCTCGCAAAAAGACTACAGCAAATGGAGCAAGCAATGTATCGTCATGCTCAGAATTTAGAGTTTGAAGAGGCAGGAAAACTACGTGATGAAATGGAACATATCCGCGCTATCGCCTTCAAGCTGAGTAATGACTGAACCGGAGAGAGAGTCCCCATATATTAAATCAAATGATGAGATTAAGCTGCTGGCGTCTCGCCTTGTTCAGCATCCGGCCAGTTTTGAATATAATTTTTCAATAATTTATTTTCAAATTTAGCTTTTTTGAGCAATTCTTCGACAATGTCTGTTATCGACAACATTCCTTCCAGTTTTCCCTGATAAACAACAGGTAAGTGGCGAACATTATTGTCTACCATTATGTTCATCACTTCTTCTAAGGTATTGTCAGGCTCACATACAAAGGGAACCGGAGTCATCGCATCAGCAACCGTAATCGGTGACCACATTGCCTGTTTTTTATGCAACACTTTTAATATATCTCTTTCTGACAATATCCCAATCAGCTTACCATTCTCAGTCACGACAAGAGAACCGATACGATTATCCATCATTAAACTCACCGCCATATCAAGTGAGTCACTAGGAGCCAAACCAAGTACAGGCTTACCTTTATTCTTAGTAATCGCTCTAACTTTCATCGCTCGTCCCTCTTTGTTGAATAAACCGCTTAATTGCTATTCTGCTTGAGTAAGTCTAATAAAGGCAAATCAATTGTTATCGCTAGGTATGTTCGCGTGTTGATTTAAATTCTATATCGGGCCAGCGTTCCATCGTTAGATCTAAGTTAACTCGAGTTGGTGCAATATAAGTCAATCCACCCGAACCATCTAAGGCTAAATTAAGCGCCGCTTTTTGTTTGAATTCTTCTAGTTTCTTAGCATTTGAACAATACACCCAGCGCGCTGTATAAACTTGCACGGCCTCATAGCTGCAATCAACACTATATTCACCTTTCAGACGATGCGCAACCACGTCAAATTGTAAAACACCAACGGCACCTAAAATTAGATCGTTATTAGATAACGGTCTAAATAACTGCGTGGCGCCTTCTTCGCTCAATTGCTGCAAGCCTTTTGATAAAGCTTTCATTTTGAGTGGATCTCTTAAGCGTACTCGGCGAAACAATTCAGGTGCAAAATAAGGAATACCGGTAAATTGCATATCTTCACCTTGGGTGAAGGTATCGCCAATTTGAATCGTCCCATGGTTATGTAAACCCAAAATATCACCGGGCCATGCCACTTCAGCTTGTTCACGTTCAGCCGCCATAAACGTAACTGCATTTGCAATAACGACATCTTTGCCAGTTCTCACATGCCGTAATTTCATACCTTTTGTATATTGACCCGAACACACTCGCAAAAAGGCGATCCGATCGCGATGTTTCGGATCCATATTGGCTTGAATTTTAAAAACAAAACCGCTAAATGGTGTTTCACTGGCAGCAACTACACGTGTTTTTGTTTCACGGCCTTGTGGTGCAGGCGCAATATCAACAAACGAATCCATTAATTCCGTGATGCCGAAATTATTCATCGCAGAACCAAAAAATACTGGCGACAACTCACCAGCTAAAAAGGCATCATTATCAAACTCATGACTAGCACCACGGACTAAATCAATCTCCTCACGTAACTCTCCGGCTAAATCACCAAATAATTCATCTAGTCTCGGGTTATCTAAACCTTGGATTATTTCTCCGACTTTATCACTATGCGGCTCAAATATATGGACGCTATTATTTTGTAGATGGAAAATCCCTTTAAAATTTTTCCCCATCCCAATAGGCCACGTAATAGGCGCGCATTGAATATTAAGGATAGATTCAACTTCATCCAAGATATCAATCGGCTCACGACCTTCACGATCCATCTTGTTGATAAAGGTCAAAATAGGCGTGTCACGTAGTCGACAAACTTCCATTAATTTAATAGTGCGTTCTTCAACACCTTTAGCAATATCAATCACCATCAATGCTGAGTCAACCGCGGTTAATGTGCGATAAGTATCTTCCGAGAAATCAGCATGGCCCGGCGTATCTAATAAGTTAACGATGCAATCATTATGCTCAAACTGCATCACTGAAGACGTGACCGAGATCCCCCTTTCTTTCTCCATTTCCATCCAATCAGATGTAGCATGGCGATCTGTTTTGCGTGATTTAACGCTACCTGCTTGTTGAATCATGCCACTAAATAACAGTAGTTTTTCTGTCAATGTGGTCTTACCGGCATCGGGATGCGAAATGATCGCAAAGGTGCGGCGCTTATTGATTTCTGCTAATAACTCAGCCATGGAATAATCTGATTATGAAAAACCGACTATTCTACATTACTCGGCAGAAAATGGACGATGCATGTTATTCAGGCATCAGATGAATGGTGATAGCGAGGAAGGATTATTGAATATAATATGAGCTGCGCTGGATTGTTCTTTCGGCGGAAGGCTATAAATCGTTTAATACAGTCTTTTGTTCATGGTTATTAATCACTTGAAACGATAGACCATCTGCTCAATCAATAGCTAAAAAAAAGCCCCGATTAACGGGGCTTTTTTGTTACTTCAGAAGCGAACTAAAGTTTATGCTTCAGTTGCTTCTTCATTAACTGCTTTCATGCTTAAACGAATACGACCTTGGCGATCAACTTCAAGTACTTTAACTTGAATCAAATCACCTTCCGTTAATTTGTCGCTCACATTTTCTACGCGTTCATCAGAAATTTGTGAAATATGCACTAAGCCATCTTTACCCGGTAAGATTGTTACAAACGCACCGAAGTCCATTAATTTAGCAACACGACCTTCATAGATTTGACCCACTTCAATCTCAGCAGTAATTTGCTCGATGCGACGTAACGCATCTTGACCTGCGTTAAAATCAGAAGAGAAAATCATCACTGTGCCGTCATCTTGAATATCGATCACAGCACCCGTTTCTTCAGTCAAGGCACGGATGGTTGCACCACCTTTACCAATTACGTCACGAATTTTATCTGAATTGATTTTGATCGTAATAATACGTGGTGCAAATTCTGACATTTCTTGACGATGTGTTGAAAGATTTGCATTCATTGTTTCAAGAATCGTTAAACGACCATCACGCGCTTGAGCCAATGCTGTACGCATAATTTCTTCATTGATACCTTCAATCTTGATATCCATTTGCAGCGCGGTTACACCTTTTTCAGTACCCGCTACTTTAAAGTCCATATCGCCTAAGTGATCTTCATCACCCAAGATATCCGTCAATACAGCATAACCATTTTCTTCTTTGATTAAGCCCATCGCGATACCAGCAACTGGTGCTTTAATAGGCACACCGGCATCCATCAATGCCAAACTTGTACCACAAACAGAAGCCATTGAGCTTGAACCGTTTGATTCTGTGATTTCAGAAACCACACGAACTACATATGGGAATTCTTCAGCAGAAGGCATTACAGCTTGGATACCACGTTTTGCTAATTTACCATGGCCGATTTCACGACGTTTAGGTGAACCAACAAAACCAGTTTCACCCACGCAGAATGGAGGGAAATTGTAATGTAACATGAAACGATCACGGTATTCACCTTCAACCGCATCAATCATTTGCGAGTCACGTTCAGCACCTAATGTTGCAACAACAATCGCTTGTGTTTCACCACGTGTAAACAACGCAGACCCATGAACGCGTGGTAACACTGTTGTTTCAACAGTCACTTTACGCACTGTTTTAGTGTCACGACCATCGATACGTGGCTGACCAGCAATGATTCTGCCACGTACTAATTCTTTTTCTAATTTAGCAAAAGTGCCTTTAACTTCATCAGCTGAAAAATCTGAATCTTCGCCCGCTAAAGCTTCAACAGCAGCAGTGCGTACCACCGCTAATTGATCTTGGCGTTCTAATTTATCGCTAATTGTGTAAGCTGCTTCGATACCTGCATAAGCGTTAGCTTTAACTTCATCGTAAACACTGCCATTTTTAACGGGTGCAGACCAATCCCATGGTTCTTTACCTGCTTCTGCTTGGAGTTCTTTTACAAGGTTAATCGCAGTTTGTAATTGTTCATGACCAAACATTACTGCGCCTAACATCACTTCTTCAGGCAATTCAGCCGCTTCAGATTCAACCATCAATACTGCACTGTCAGTACCGGCAACCACTAAATCTAAATCACTTGTTTTTAATTGTTCTTTGCTTGGATTTAAAACAAATCCGCCATCAACATAACCAACACGCGCACCTGCAATTGGACCATTAAATGGAATGCCTGAAATTGCTAAAGCAGCAGAAGCACCAATCATCGCAGGGATATCTGGATCAATCGCTGGATCTAATGCTACAACAGTCGCAATAACCTGAACTTCATTCAAAAAGCCTTTAGGGAATAAAGGACGTAAAGGGCGATCGATTAGACGTGATGTTAACGTTTCTTTTTCAGAAGGACGACCTTCGCGTTTAAAGAAACCACCAGGAATTTTACCTGCTGAATAAGTACGTTCTTGATAGTTAACGGTTAAAGGAAAGAAATCTTGGCCTGGCTGAACATTTTTTTTGCCGACAACGGTAACTAATACAGAGGTTTCACCAAGGCTAGCAATGATTGCACCGCCTGCTTGACGTGCTACTTTACCGGTTTCAAGACTTAAAATATGGTCACCATATTGAACTGTCTTTTTTACTGAATTCACTATTCTGTTCCTTTCTCTTGACTATTATTAATGCTAACGGCTTATTCCGCAGCGTCTGATAATTTTAAAACCTAAAAACAAATATGCCCCTGAAACCATGAGGCTTCAGGGGCATATTTTAAACGATCAGCCTGCTATCGTTACTTAACGAGAGCATTATCACATTCATATTTTGTATTACTGAAAACAATGCTTAGCGACGTAGACCTAGGCTAGCAATTAGATCACGGTAACGAACGATATCTTTCTTTTTCAAATAATCCAACATTTTACGACGACCACTTACCATTTTTAATAAACCTTGGCGCGAATGGTGATCATGGATGTTTGTTTTGAAATGGTCAGCAAGATCTAAGATACGTGCAGTTAATAAAGCAACTTGTACTTCAGCAGAACCTGTATCTGTTTCTGAACGTTTGTATTTAGCCACAATTTCTTGTGTTTGTTCTAGTGTTAATGACATTAAAAACTCCAACTTTTGAGTGTAGCATTTCTATTTTTTGCTACGAGTTAAATTCTGGATTACCTCAGCACTCAATACCAAGATATCCAACCTTTTAAAAGGATGACATTCTACTCACCTTTTTCAATACAAACAATATTTTACTGTATGTCTGGTACTACAAATACGCGTTTTGGCTGTACCATCCCATCATCAGTCATTTCGGCTAAACCAATGAATTCGTGCAAAGGATTAAACAATCTCACATTTGCGCGTTCGAATGCTTGTTCGACCTTAACCGCTCGGCCTTGTCTTATCGACGCAACCAAATAATCTGATAATTCTACTGATGGCCAATCTGACTAAGCATCTTCTGCTGGCAATAATAATTC
>LAZR01002293.1_pt1 | contig 11244 bp, 10 predicted proteins | sample 329461 | NCBI WGS metagenome assembly LAZR01 (sample SAMN03002196, study PRJNA259156) | marine sediment metagenome | biome: sea floor; feature: Hydrothermal impacted sediments; material: marine sediment; isolation source: Loki non-amplified sample from Loki's castle hydrothermal vent sediment ...
TCGTTATTGAAATCTACAGACAATCCCTCACTGTCCTCGCCGTGATACTCGTATACTGAGCCCGGTGTCAGCGAGTAGTTCATGCCGAAAAACCTTGAAAGTTCAGCAGAAACACGGATATGGTCTACTAACCAGGAATAAACTGTACTCTGACTTACCAGAACAATACTGGATCCGACGATAAGAGAATGCTTGTCAATTATTTCTTTTGCCAGACTGTTATATCCTGTAAGCGAGAGGATTTTTTTATCCCGGAGAGGATTTTTTCTGGTAAAATTTCTCTTCCGAATTGAGCATAGAGAGCAGGAGAAGGTATGGCGACTGTATGGCGGAACTTTGCGAGCTCTCCAAAAGGATCTGTTAAAGGGACGATAGCACCATGAGGACAAGCGGTGATACATTCTCCACAATCGATGCATTTCTCTGCGATGATCATGGCCTTTGCATTTCTGACCCTGATGGCTTGAGTGGGACACACCCGCAAACATTTCATCCGGCCTTCGCACTTTTCCGGATCAATGCGGATAGAATGAAAGTATTCTTTCATTTATTTTCTGTGCTATCCAAAGAAATTGTTATCTTTATTGTCGTTCCTTTGCCAGGAGTTGAAGAAATCTCAAATTCATCAGCATTTTTTTTAATATTGGGAAGCCCCATGCCTGCGCCAAATCCCATCTCTCGCATTTCATCAGTGGCGGTTGAAAAACCTTCCTTCATGGCCAAATCTATATTCTCAATCCCAGGCCCTTCATCTTCAAGCTTAAGATGAAGTTTCTCGGGAGTAACGTTTAGAGTGAGAACTGCTCGGCGCGCATACATAACAACATTCATTTCTGCCTCATAGGAGGCGATAGCTGCGCGGACGATGATCGAGGAATCGATGCCGATCTCCTGGAGAATTTCTTTGATACTTGTGGATGCCCTTCCTGCATTGCTGAAATCACGCCCATTTATTTCGAAGCGATGAGATAATTCATTCTCGTTGCTCATTATCTTTTTTTAGACGTGAGGCCACTTACTCCCGGAAGGCCGTGACTAAAAAGGAGGCCACAAGCTGAGAACATCATGTATTTGGTTGATAGAAGGGGAATTCCTTTTTCCCTGGCTTCCTCGATTCCCATTTTATCTGGTTTTTTACCCCGGACATACACAATGGCTTTGGCATCGATTATATTTGCTGTTCTGACCGATTGAGCATTGGATAAACCGGTCAGAAGGAGGATCCCTGGTTTGCCAAAGGCTAAGACATCGCTCATGAGGTCAGATCCTCCTGCAAATTCGATTTCTAGGTCAAGACTGTCAATCCCGATGATGACCTCTGCCTGAAGGAGTTCCTTGATTTCTTTTAAGGTCATTTTAGTTTTTTTTGGCATTTCTTTTTAGTGTGTATATGACATCGGTTATTTTAACATAAAAGAAAATTGGGGTCAGAAGTATTCCTCCGCAATTTTTTTAGCCATTAGACGAACGGCTTTTTTAACTGGTTTAGATAATCCAGATTGCATTGTTTCTGGTATTGTTTTAGTCTGGCAGACCATTATTCTTACTTTAACCGAACATAAATCCTGCAATTCCTTTAAGAGATTTGAAGAAGGGACTTGATGGATTGAAAAGTCGTCGATTTTTTCTTTTGGGATTTCATCAAGAGAGATATCAAAAATTTCACCTGGCTTTCTACCTTTATCCACAGCATCAATGATAACTATAACTTCCGGTCGAGCTTCACTTAAAGAAATAGTAAATAGGATTTTTCTTACGCCTGTGCCCACGTCTAATAAGCAGATGTTTTCTGGAACGTTGTAGTGATTCGTTAGGTATTCAACGATTTCGGGTCCGAATCCGTCATCACCGAAGAGCTTATTCCCGACCCCAACTATTAGGATTTTTTTTCGACAGTAGACAGGGAGTTGTTCCATTCTTAGTCAGGACTTATATCCAGAAAAGGACAAGTAGAGAAAAGTGGGGCCAGGTCTTGTTTTTTGCCGACCTGACCCCAAATATTGGTATTAAGTCTATTCTCGCGTATCAATTGGAAAACGTAGCTAAAGTATTCCCTTCGGGATCAACAATATCAATCTTCACCCCGATTTTGCCATCCAACCTGTGCGTTGCGCAGGACAAACAGGGATCATGGGCTCTGATCATCATCTCGATCTTATTCAGAATTCCCTGGTCATATTTGCCATCTTTGATCAAGTCCATTGCTGCACTTTTAACAGACATATTGATGGGAGCATTATTGTGCGTGGTGCCTACAATCAGGTTAACATTTGTTATGAGCCCATTTTCATCTGTTTCATAGTCATGAATAAGAGTTCCTCTGGGAGCTTCTACACAACCAATTCCTCTGGCTGCTCTCACTTCCACCTTTTTTCTGATATCAGTGCTGGTGATCTCAGGATCGTCAAGGAGTCGGATAGTATTTTCTGCATTATGGAGCAGCTCAATTAGCCTTGCCCAGTGATAGAGTAGAGTCTGTTGGGCAGGACGGCCGAATTTCTCTCTGAATTCTTCAAGTTCAGCTTGAGCTAAAGGCGTATCGATCTTATCACAGACATTGATTCTAGCCAGTGTATTGGTCCGGTAAATCCCCTTTGGATTATCCAGATCCATTGAAAACTCGCCTGCTTTCTTCATGTATGGGAACTTCAAATAGGTCCAGGGTTCAACATGCTCACTGATATAATCGGTGTAATCCTCACACTTGAAATCTTCATAAGAACCGTCGGCAGACATCATTCTCAGCTTTCCATCATAAAGATCCATAGAACCATCTTCCTTCACAGTGCCTAGAAATCCTGTGTTTATAACACCCAGGGATTTTACGACATCTAGATATTTAGGAAAGATGCTCTCTTTGGCAAAGGACATTGAGAATTTTGCCAGCTCAAGACATTCATCTGCCATCTGTCTCAGTTCTTTTCTTTCCGATTCTAATAAGGGACGGCTAAATCCTCCAGGAACAGCAGCAGCAGGATGGATGGCTTTTCCAGCGATCATCTCTAACATACGGGCTGCCATGTGTCTGACTTTAACCACTCTTTTAGCGATATCAGGAGCTGCAGCTATAATGCCAATAACATTCCTGACTGAATAATCCGCATCCGGTCCAAGTATAAAATCTGCTCCAGCTAAAAAATAGAAGTGGAGTATGTGTTCTTCCATGAAAGCAATGCTGTTACACAATTCTCTCAGTTTTTTCCCAGCAGGAGGTGGATCAACTCCAAAAACTGCATCAGTCGCTTTGGCCGAAGCATTATGATGAGACCAGGGACAAACCCCGCATATCCGGGTGGTAATCCTCGGCATCTCTTCGACTGGTTTTCCAATACAGAATTTCTCAAAGCCCCTTAACTCAATGACATTGACCTGAGTATCACTCACATTTCCAGCGTCGTCGAGCTTTATAGTAATCTTAGCATGTCCTTCGATTCTTGTGACGGGTTGAATAGTTAGTGTTTTTCCCATGATTTAGCTCCTCTTGGGGATAGGTCTTAAACGACCTGCCCCAGAAAATCTGTTAAAGGTTGCCGCACGGTCTGGTATTTGTTTGACATCGAGACCAATAGAGGACAGAGCTCCCATCATATCAACCAATGGGTTGGCATCATCTGAGAGAGGGCCAAAACATCCCCGGCAGGGCATATAGGCCTTTATGCATCTGGGTGTTTTCTCTGCTCCCCCGCAACCTGATCTCGTAGCAGGGCCGTTGCACAGGAAACCCTGTTCCATGAAACAGCGAACAGTATCCAGAGGTTTCCCGGGTTCAAATTCAACGGATTCAAGGGGTCTTTTCAAAGTTGCCACAGCTTTCTCTTTTCTGATAGTCGGGCAATCATCACACACACTTTTTTCTGGAAGTTTGATTTCTTTTCCTTCTAGAAGTGCGGTAAGTGCTTCAGCGACCATCTCAGGCGTCGTCGGACAACCGGGCAATTTGAGATCAACATTTACCACCTCATGCAAGGCATAGACTCTATCAGTTAGGGGTGGTACTTCTTGAGAGGGTGTATCTGCCGAATCCGTAGAAACACAACCTCGATAGACTTTTTCATAAATTTCATCAACCATGAATTGATTAGCCAGGGCTGGGAGACCGCCATAACAGGCACAGGACCCCAAAGCAATAAGCGTTTTACACTTCTTCCTCATTTCTTCAGCTAATTTTTTGTTTTCTTCGTTCCGTATTCCTCCAGTGATAATTCCAACATCAGCTTCAGGTATTTCTGGGCCTGGCTGATCGCCTGTCTGTCCAAATAACTTATGATCCATAATGACCGGCATATGGACAAACTCAATTTTGGATAAAATGTCAAGGAGCGGCTCTCCGATATCAAGGATGGTTATTTCACATCCTGCACACATGGCAAACCACTCTTCAGCTACTTTGAGTGCCATCTTTCACCTCCTTATTAAATTTAAAGACAAAAACTAATACAAAGATTTATTAATCACTTCTCTTAAGCAATTAATGAAACTCAAGTTGTAATTATAAGACGCTAGAGAGGACTTCAGCTGAGTATCCTGTTATGAATGCATACTTTCATTGAAGCAAGAACCTAGCGTAACGATAAGGATTAGAGTAACTATAGATAAAGTATTGATTTTCTTATAATTACCTTAAATCTTATTAAGAAAAACTCCCTTTGTCAACAGGAAAATGAAAAATTTTCAAAATTAATTTTTTGGCTAATATCCTATATAATTCTCGAAAAATGGAGCCGAAAATAGATGTTTAGCATATTAGCGCACTTGCCTAATTAAAATTGACGAAAGAGAAGAGATCGCTTTCAGAGGGAAAAAAAAGGGGACAGGCTACTTTTTCTGGATAAGTACTGGGATAAGGCTTTATCCGAGGGAATGCCATAGTGGCAAGAGTGCGGGAAAATATCTTTTCTTGATGGCAAGACCTGATCCCAAAGAAAGTCCTCTTCCTCACAGAAAAAGTAGCCTGTCCCCTTTTTTAGAAACAATTGCCATGTATGTCTCAGATATGCTTACAGCGCCGGCCAACCTCGCTGGAATTCCAGCAATTTCTATCCCCGTTGGCTTACGCCAGCAAGAGCTGTCCTTGGGAATTCAAGTTATGGGAAATTTTTTTTAAGAATCTCCATTATTTAAGCTTGCTTTTTCACTAGAAAAAAAAGTAATATCTAAAACAAGTAAATTAATTTTACATAGGAAGGAGGAATGATGAAAAGAAGGAGTCTTTGTGTAATCGGTGTTGTTCTCCTTGTATTTGTCTTGCAAAGCTGCACGTCGCACCCTGAAGAAGTCCTTTTAAAAAGATATTTTAATGCAATAGCCTTGAATGATGTGACCACGATGTCGACCATGGCTGTGGAGCCGATTTCAATGGATGTAGAAAGCTGGGAGATAATAAGTGTAAGTGAAGAGAAAATTGAGCCAGCTTCATTGCCTGAAATGAACAGATTGGAGCTGGAGTTAAAGAAGAAAGTAGAAGAATCTGTCGGGATAACCCTTGATGCGAAAGATGAACTGCTTGATGCTGAGTATGAACGGGACAAAGCTCGAACAAGGGCGGCGAGAAGAGCGGCCCAGAATAAGATCAAGGGACTTCAGGCCACCTACGATGAAATATATGCAGTACATCAGCAGTTACAAACAGATTATAATGAAGCTAAAGCGGCTACGGCAAGAGAGGAACAGATTGCCAGTTTTTCTCTCGGGGCTGGCGATATTACTAATATAAGAGATTTAACCGGAGAGGTTCATTCTAAGGAAGTCGACATAAAAGTAGTAGGAAAAGAAGCCACTAAGAATTACAGGCTTTATTTGAGGATATTTAATCTCAAAGACGAAGTTTTGAATGTGAACCGTCGGGGACAGTGGAAAATCATTAAGTTTGAACTTCTCAGCTGATATTGACTCTTTTATTTCTTATAATTGTCAGTACAATTTTGCTCTTTTTGGGCCGTTAGCTCAGAGGGAGAGCACCGGCCTTTTAAGCCGGGTGTCGCTGGTTCGAGTCCAGCACGGCTCACCAACCCTAAGCGCCCCTGTCGTCTAGCCTGGTCTAGGACACCGCCCTTTCAAGGCGGCGACACGGGTTCAAATCCCGTCGGGGGCGTTTTTTTTATCTCCGTTTAGTTTTTTCATCAGAACTTTTCCGGTATCTTATTCTGAGATGTCAAAGAAAGGCATAACCGTTCTTTAGCGCTTTCGTCTCCTTCGCCTTCCTTTACCGAGGATGCCGCCTGATAAGAAGAGCCCAGCGCCGAGAACAAAGCCGAAATTATACCAGAATCCGCTATTATGAACTTCGTAGAAGCGCACTGTCTTGGTGAATATAGAGATAATAAATGTTATAGGTGCGATAAGACCGTTCCACAAACCCTTCCAGAATCCAGCTATCTTTCCTTTCTTATCTGGTGTTTTCTCAAGCTCATTCGGACCTGCGGCACAACTGGAAAAGACAAAGATTAAAACAAGAAGAATTCCAAAGATGCTAACTATTTTCACATTTCTTCTCCTTTTTTCTTTTTTTGCCTTCAGAATATAATAAGTTATCTTCCTGCTTTTTACTAGATGGATCAGCGAATACCTCATAAGCATTGTAGAGAGTAGATATTTCTTGGGACAGGTCTGAAAATTCTATCAAGTGCTTCTCACAGCCTCGGCGCGAACAAATCTGGACTTTGCCACCTTGTAATAATTCAAAAAATGTCATCGGAGCACTGCATTTATCGCATAAATCTTTAATTAAAAGAGAGGATTGACAATCGGGGCAAAAAAACAGGATTATTTCATCCAGGGGGATATTGAATTCTGAGATAATGTTATAGCTCCCATAAATAGAGCTCAAGTAGAGCATTCCACGCTTATTAGAATTTTGAATAATCACTTTTACACTCGGATAGCCGTCAATTGTTTTATCCTCATCCATAAGACTTTGTTTACAGTAAGGACATCTAATATTTACTTGCAGTTCATTCATTTTTTCCTCCGCTGAAGGAAAAACAAATTTTTAACATTTTTTTAACGGTGGCCTTTTTGGAGGACTTTCAATTCCACTGCCTCAACTTTTCGGTAAACTTGATTGAATGAGCGGAGTTCACCATTCGGACTTAATAAACGTTTTACAGGAATCTTGAAGAGTCTTTCATTCTCTTCTAAGTAGGGAAGAATAAGCTCCCAGTCTTTTTCAGTTAATTCGATAAGCCTGCCTCCGTTTAGCTGGCCTTCTTCAACTTTTAAAAATGGATCGCGGATGTAAATAGCACCACCAGAAGCTAGCGAAAAGAGATTTCCTCCAGGGTAGGGAGCTTCTAATTCAATGATTTCTCCTTTCTCACTGAATTTAAGTCCGTTAAGAATGACAAACCCTCCACCTTCCAAGGGATTGCCTGCCATAAAGGATTCTGCCAGATAGTCCAGGCATGTTCCGTTTATGATAACTCTAGGTGCTCCTACAGCATTAATAAGAGGTCTTCCGGCTGCATTTCCAAGAACATAGACTTCGCCACCTTTAGCTCCATACATAAAGGTCTGTCCGACATCCCCGTAGACTACAAGTTTTCCGCTTTTCATGATCTGAGCTATTTGATCCTGAGCGCTCTCGTGGACAACAATTTCTGCTCCGTCAAGACCTGAAGCAAGATAATCGCCTGAACTCCCGAACACGTCTATTCGGACATCGTTAGATTCCGAACCCAACCCGCACGCGCAAAACCTCTGGCCTCTCCAGTTAAAAGTTATGAAATTTTTCCAGCCTAGCTGGTAAGCCTCCACCATAAACCTGGCAATTGATCCATTCCCTTCTGCAGGGAATTTTTCACAGTTTATCACCAGAATCTCTTGCTTGCTTTTTGGCGGTGATAATGAATCTTTTTTCTCCCGGTCTGTATAGCGATATAGATTTTCTGCTTGTTTTTGGGCAGACATTGATAGGAATATTTCATTGAGATATTCCTCAGAATTTGATAATGCGCTTGCTCTGTCTTTGATCGGGATTCTCCATCTCTGGTCGATTGTTTTAGTGAATTCTTTTATTTTTTCTGTAGGATCTACATCCTCAGATTTTCCGGCTGATATATGCACAGATGGACAGTCATGTTCTTTATTTACTGAGATTCGTCTCCCGAATTTATCGGTTATTACCAGGTCATTTCCTTTTACCGTAAAGATGAATGCTCCTCCATCTGTATAACTTCCGCCTCTTGCATTCCAGTAAAAATCAGCATAGGGTAAGAATCTTTTATCTTCCTGGTGCAAGCTGCGCAGCGTTGCATCTATAGCCTGCTTTTCGCTGGCCACGAGTCCAATACTCACGCCATTCTCCTGGAAGGCAAAGACCTGGGGTCTGAGCATCGATGTATCTGTTATTCCCAGGAGTTGAAAACTCTTTTGTTTGATATTATTTTGTCCGATTATAAAAAACCAGGGTCCATCAGGAGAGCTATGGATATGAGATGTCTGAATAGCGCGGTATATCTTTCTTTTTTCCTCGGGCAATAAATAAAAGTCCCTTTCCGTCGTCGGAGCAATGGCTTCGATTATGTACTCAAGAGGGTACTCGTAAACTCTGTTGAGCAGGTCAAAAAGAAGTACAGCTACTTCTGTATCAGTCAGAAAAAGAGGGTAAATGTTTCGCTGGCTGAGATACTCGGCTATGGAATAATAGTTTGCAAAATCTCCGTTATGGATCAGTGCTTCGTTCATTCCCATAAAGGGATGAGCCCCTCCAGGATGCCAGACTTTTCCTTTGGTGGGATATCTTTGATGTCCGACCCAAATATGAGCTTCTAAATTTTCAATTTGATAGTACTCTATTAACTGTTCCGCATAACCTACGATTTTAAGAATGATCATATTACGCCCATGCGAAAGGACAAATGCCCTTTTTTCCCCGAGAGATGTATAAAATTTATTATTAAGTTTGTAGGTGTTTTGATAAATGAATTCATCTTCAGCTTTTTGTCTTTCAAGAGCATCTAAATTATTTTTAAGAATAAACTGGCTCAGGGCATTGTCTTTAACCCGGCAGAAATATCTCCATACTTCAGGTGGTTTCATATCTAAACCATCGACAGCTCTATAATCTTTTAGAGTGGGAAGTGGATAGGATGTATGAACATCCAGGTTTGAGATTATGAATTCCTTTTCCACCTGATGTCTTACGCTTGGGTCAAGATAAGCTACCTGGATCAAATAATCTTCTTCAAGTATTTTTTGGCTGACACCGCATTGGGAGGAGTTTAGCCCAAGAGCCGCAATCCCTCCGCCTTTGCTGTTTCCCCTGTTATGCATCTGAATTAGAGACTGCATGATGTGCTTTCCTGAGACTTTTTCATTGCAGGCTAAGCCAACAACTCCACAGCCTCCTTCCATTTCCAATTTTTTAAGGCTGCCCGGAGAAGAAAACTCGCGTCTTGACTCGATTAATCGAATTACGTCTTTATTTTTCATCGATATGCTTTAAAAAATCTGTTCGACCTCTCAGTTCCTTTATGTCTTTGAGGCCAAGTTTGTAGAGAAGTAATTTCAGTTGCTTTTGCCAGGAAGCGTAGAGATTTATTATCCTTTGAGCTCCCCAGGACGGATCGATCTGTTTTTCAAGCTCAGGATCAGTTGTCGCAATACCGCGGGGGCATCCTCTACCGCTCTCACAGTTGCCGCATCTTACACATCCCAGAGCAACCAGCTCTGATGTTCCTATGATTGCACCGTCTGCTCCAAGAGCAATTGATTTTGCGATGTCAAAGGCGGTTCTGATTCCCCCGCTTGCCAGGAGGACGATTTCCTCTCGGACGCCCTCCTCGACAAGAAATTTATGGACTTTCGTTATCGCATATTCTATGGGCATGGCAATGTTCTTCTTGGCAATCTCGGGTGCAGCACCCGTTCCACCGTAGCCTCCGTCCAGATGGATAATATTTGCTCCAGCGTAGTAGCTTCCTACGGCGACCATATCCACATCCGAGGGAGTCGAAACCTTTACAGAAATGAGTGCATCGGGATTTATGGTTTTTACCCAATCAATGTGCTTCTTATGGTCTTCGATTGAGTAGACGCTGTGGAAAGGAAAGGGAGAGAACAGCGATGTCCCCTGAACGGCTTCGCGCATTTTCGCGACGACGGGTGTATTTTTGTCTGCAAGCAGATGTCCTCCAAGACCGGGCTTTGCACCCTGGGCATATTTAAATTCGATGATCGGTGTTCTTTTTATTGTCTCTTCACTTACTCCAAACAATCCAGTGGCTATCTGGGTTATGACGTGGTTTCTGTAGGGAATGAGTTCATCCGGATAGCCGCCTTCTCCGCTGCATGTAAAGGAGTCAAAGGCTTTGTAGGCTCTGGCTCTTGCGATGATAGTGTCAAGGCTGATCGAGCCGTAACTCATGCCGCCGCCATAGAATGGAATTCCTATTGGGACTTCGGGCCGTCCGTCGTTGCGTTTATTGAGCGTGATGCCGAGTTCGACATCTTCCGGTTTGAATGTTGTATCAGGTGCTTTGTCGGGGAAGACAATGTTTATCCTGTCGAAACCGCCTCCCGATTCGCCTTTCTTGTATTCGATGTCCCTGTCGGAGGGCATGCCGGTTTCGGCTTGGTGCCATGTACTTAGCAGCAGTTCCGATGTCCATCGCGGATCGCCGAATGCTCGCCACATAGGATCGGGGCCTATACGAATGGCGTTTGTCGGGCAGTTGTTTCCGCAGAAAGAACCTTGCGTGCGGCACAGTTGGGAGCCGCGGCAAAGATATGATTTGGGAGCGAGCATTCTTTTTCCTGCTTTTACATGGACGCCGTACCTGCAGACTTCGGCGCATTTGCCGCAAGCGATACAATCGGATGTTCTTACGACTTTATAGACCGCAAGGGCGTTTCTGAATCTCGATGGGCATGGTGAAACGAAATTTTCATCTATAGGTGGATAATCGGCTTGTATCTTCGCCTCTTGTGCCATGTCAGTGCCTTCTTCATTGGCAGCGGCGTCAAGTGACTCTTCAAGGGTGCGTATCCTCTTACCGAAGAACGGCCCTAAGTTATCGCGTTCGAGATCCTCGAAAAACATGACCCTTCCGAGTTCGCCCCGCAAGCGTCGTACTTCTCGAAGGCCCATCGCGCCCAGGACCTCTATCAACTGTGAGTGCCATGCACCGATGAGATTCGTTATTCTTTGCGCAGCCCAATCTATCGGGGCCGTGTCGATCTTTACGGGGCAGGTCATTCTATCGGAGCAATCCTTGCAAAGCCTGCAACCTAACGCTACCAACTCAG
>LAZR01002294.1_pt1 | contig 11243 bp, 10 predicted proteins | sample 329461 | NCBI WGS metagenome assembly LAZR01 (sample SAMN03002196, study PRJNA259156) | marine sediment metagenome | biome: sea floor; feature: Hydrothermal impacted sediments; material: marine sediment; isolation source: Loki non-amplified sample from Loki's castle hydrothermal vent sediment ...
ACATAAAATTCTAAGAAAAATCTATTTTATAAATCTTTCTAATTGTTCTTACTCAAAAAAAGTAACAAATAAGAAGATTTATAAAACAAGCTTGAGATTGAGTCATACTATGGGAAAAAAAGAAAAAATAAAAGATTGGATAAAAAATAATTCAAAATTATAACAAATCGTTTTTATGTATTATACAAATAATAACAAAGATTTTATATTTAAATTTTTATTATAAGATTATTTTTGTTATTATAAAAAATATAGATTGTTTATGATTTATATTTCAATTTTTTTTATGGCAAGAAAAAAAAGCACTTTAACTTTTAAAATTTCATTCAACAAAAGAAGTAATATTATATTGGATTGTTGTTTTCTTGAAACTCATAGTAAATTCTTGTCTTTCACAATTTTTAGATAATGGTCACGTTCTCGTCTTATAACTTTTATTTCTTTTTTTAAATCTACTAACTCTCGATTAATATTTTCTTTTTCATTAGTTAACCTAATATTTTATCTTTTAATTTTTTAATTTCGAGTTTTAGATTTGTAATTGAATTTAAATGAGATTCATTTTCCCGTTTTGATTTTAATTCTTGAAATTTTAGTTTTTTATGAGTCTCATTTAATTCTTCAATTTTTTTATTTAGATTTTCGTTTTCAAGTTTAATTTGTTTTATTTGTTGAAGTAATTTTTCAGCACCGTCTTCAATTTCTTCCTTATCTCTTATGATTTTTCTTAACTTTGTAACCTGGTCTTCTTTTTGTTCGAGTTCTTTTTTATTTTGTGTCGTCAATTTTGTTAAATCCTTAAGTTTCATTGTCAATCTTGCATTATATTCATTAAGTTCCGCCATCTGAGCATACCAACTATCCATTTTTGTGTATAACTCATTTGTTTCGTCCTTTAAAGCTTGAACATTTCTAAGATGTTCAGATCTATCAGAAACTAGCATGGAGACTTTCTGGGTTAGATCATTTATTCTATTCTTTTTTGCACCTAAATCTTGTTCAAGTTCGAGCATTTGTTGATAATAAGGATCTAACTCTCCATTTTTTAACAAGTTAAAGCATTTTACGAATTCCTCATAGAAACGGGGTTCTTCTCTTTTAGGAAGTAATTCAAAAGCAATTCTTCTTACTTGTCCCTCAAAAGTTCTCGGAAGAACATCATCATCAGAGAGAAAAATTGTAATAGCGTGATCTGGTTTACCAAGAAAACTTTTGGAAGAATGACCTGTAAAAAAACTTGCTACGCTAACATTTCGTTTGATTTGCATTTCAAGATAATTAGGACCTGTCTTCACGGTTTTATGTTGCTCAAACATACTTATTAAACCAGAAGTTGATATATTTAATTCATCACAAATATCTTCTGGATATTGGACATCAATGTTCGGTTCAGATTTCTCATTTAATTTTAAAATCACAATTCCTTTCAAGATATATTCCCTTTAGAAGCTATTATTTAAGAAGAATTATGTTTAATAATATAAATTAGTATAAAGTGATATAATAGTTCTTTTGTTAATACAAGTAGGGTAAGTATAAATATGTATACAAAATTTATTGAGTTCTGAAGATTTGTAGATTTGAAAATCTTGAGAAATGTCTTACAGCTTAAAATTTAAATATGAAGCCTGTATTTATTTTATTGTATTTAATATAATATTTTTAATACAGGAGCTTCACATGGGAAAGACTTTAACAACTCGTTTGCCAGACGAAATGGCCGAAAAAATAGAAGAAATTGCAAAGATTGAAAAGCTAGACAAATCTAGTATAATAAGAAGATTACTGGATAAGGGGATTGTTCGATGGAAAGAAGAATTTGCATTAAAGCTTTATCAGAATGGAGAAATATCATTAGGAAAAGCTGCTGAAATAAGTTCATTAAGTATTTGGGAGTTTTTAGATAAATTGGCAGAAAAAAAAATTCCATTAAATTATAACATTGAAAATCTTAAAAATGATTTAGAAACCGCGAAAAAATTATGACGGAATATTCTTTTATTTCTGATAGCTCGCCCTTAATCGCATATATAAGAAAAAAAGAATTAAATCTGTTGAAGATACTTTTTAAAAAGATAATCATCCCTGAAGCTGTACATGAAGAATTAATCCTAATACCAAAGAAACAAGAGGAACAAATTAAAATCTTAAAAGAAGCTATAAAAATTGGTTGGATAATTGTTAAAAAACTAAAAAACGTTAAAATTAAAGATCTGAATCTAGGTAAAGGCGAAAAAGAAGCAATTAACCTTTGTTTTGAAGTTGAAAATCCCCTTTTATTCATAGACGAGAAAAAAGGAAGTTCTATCGCTAAAGCATTTGAAATACAGACCCTAGGGACCTTAGGTACATTAATTTTAGCAAAAAAGAGAGGATTAAAAACAAGAAAAGACCTTTTGGAGATTCTTGATATCTTAATAAAAAAGAATTTTTATCTCTCTAGCGAAGTAATAACAATGTTTCTAAAGAATCTCGAATCTTAGAAAGTAGAAAAATGAATTTTCTAGAATTGAAGTTTTTCTGTAATTTTAGAAAAATTTTTAGCGAATTTCTATTTAAGTATAAATATGTGAAAAAGTCTCTACTGTTTTCATAACATCTGTTGCTAAATAATTTTGCTTAAATAATGAAGCAAAGAAAGCGCGATCTCCAGGATTAAAATACTTATATCCAAATTTTTTCCATCCAACACTAGATTGTAATGGAGCAAAAAGAGAAATCTGTTCTTTTACTAGATTCATCAATAATAAGTCTCTTTCTTGTTTATCCTTATTTGATATAAAAGTTAATAAAATATCCTCATTAAAAGTATCCCATGAATCTTTAAATTGAATACAAAATTTCTTTATGTCAAATTTATTTTCAACGATTAATTTTGCCAAAGCCATTATCGAAATTTCATAAGTGCTCCTCTTATTTTGATTGTATAATGGATTAGAAATGATTAAACTTGGTGCTGATTTATGTTCTTTCTGAATCTGAGTATTATTATATTCTGGTATTAGTCTTAGCTGATTTAATCCAAGTATATTTCTAACATCTTGAATAGATCCACCATTATCAAAGAATTGTCTATTAATAACATATGTGAGAAGTTTCTGCGCATGCACATCTCCAAAATATGGGTAATCTGTTGCAAAAAGCAGGTATTCAGACCAAGTACGATTATATGCTCTCTCTTTATTATTTGAAATAAACCATTTTCTAAAACTCTCAAAAAAGTTTCCTGCCCCTGCCCCATGCAGCATAGAAAGATCTCCATAAGTATTCGGCTGAACTATTGTATTGTAAACCTCATAATCATCTATATTTCCCTGAGCAAAGTGGGCAATTATAACTTTAAAATGAGGTAATAAATTTGGATATTTTGATTTGAGAATATTTCTTGTTGATTTAATTAAATCTCCAATTTGTAATATTGAACCTCTCCCTCTTGTATCGAGAAGTATTGGCATTGAATATTTTGCTGCTTCAATAAGAACATTAATTACTCTCTCTGAATTAATTTTATCAATCCACCCTTCTGAACGTGGATGTAACTTCAACCCACGAAGACCTAACACTTCTCTCGCGTATTTTACTTCATTAACAGCTTTTTCACCTTCTATTGGGTCACATCGACCATAGCCTATTAGCTTCATTGAGAAAGGAAACCTAGTGGTAAAACGTGAAACGTTTATATTACTTGCCCTATACAGTGCTTCGGGATGTTTATTTCGAAAAACATCTTGGAATGGAAAGCAAACAGCTTGATCAATAAGCGAATAAAACTTAGATTTTTCTTTTAAATCTGAATGCTTTTTTCCTAGCTTTTCAAGTTCGGTATATAATTTATCTGTAAAAAGGTAAGGTGTAAAAGACCATGCTATTTTTGTAAATTTTCCATTCATGTTCGTTGTAAAAGACTGTTCTCCGGTTTTCTCCCAATCAGCTTTAATTCTTCCTTGAATATTACCCCAAAAATCGAAAGTACCCTCCCCTGGAGCTAAAGGGTTCATCATTCTTGCCCCATCTACATCTTGACCAAGGTGAGAATGAGCATCGATAACAAATATATTCTCTATTCGAGTTTTTCCTTCTTGCTTAATAGTTGCTGTTAACATTTTATCTTCATTTATGTATAGGTTTATCTTTGATAATGTTTTATTTAAAATAGTTTACCATTCAATTTCCTCACCAAAACTTTTTATTGGCCAGATCCAATAATGCTTTTCCTTTTTAACACCTTTTTTTTTCAATTCTTTAAACAAAAGAAATGAAAATTCTTTTTAAATAATTGAGCAAAGTAGTCTTCCAATTTATTCGAAAAATACTCACTTTTTAGAAATTTAATATTTATATCCATTTTTTGTCATATTTAAGCTTTCCTTAAGAAGCTGCAAATAAGAATTTACAATTTTTTGAAGATTTATGAGGAAATCTCTAATATCACTGTAAGATTGATAAATTTCTTCAGCAATAATTAATCTATTATTTTTTATTGTTCCATATCTGGCTTGAGCCCCTTCATTTTCAAAAAACTTTGAATATTTTAAAATTTTTTCAAGTATCTTTTTTGTTTCAATGTTAATAGTTAAAGAAGGCTTACTTTTAAGTATATCTTCTAATATATCCGTGGGGGTATGAGTTTTTTCTATTTTTAAACCCATAAAACTTAGAATGGCTTTATTTAATTTTTCTACGGCAAATTGGCTTCTAAATGCTACAAGAGAATAATATTCATTTTAAAGGCTATTTAACACTATTTTTATATCACTAATAGCTGATTTGATCCAACTTTTTCCTTGAGAAAAATTAGTATTCATTTTTCAAAATTTATTAACTCAATTACTCTATTAGTTGAATAGTGTTCTTATCTTAAATTCTTATATGTTTTAACAAACATTTAAATCAAAAATATAAATAACAGATTTTAATATCACTTTTAAAAAGTAAAGTTAAGCTGAAAATGTAATTATGAAACAGTATATATTTTGGATTTAAATTCTTCGTTTATTTTATTAATCATATCTTCTGGTAATTCTCTTTCTTTTAGGAAAAAAATCGGGCAATCTTGAAAATGTCCTAAAGAGATAGAAAAACAATCAGAAAATGCTATGGGATATTTACATTTAATTTGTCCCGCTTTTTCGAACAGCCACGATTCGCTAATTATATTTATTACATTCTCTATTTTTTTTAAAATGTCTTTAGCTTCATTACTGCCTTTTTTCCGACAGACAGTATAGTAGACCTCCGTTTTTAATAGATTATGTCCATATAAAGTGATTGATGAGTTCTCATTAAATATATATTCATCTAAAAGAGTGATAATCGATAATTGTTCTTCCATGAAATATCCTATTAATACACTTGTATCTAATATCAAATTACTCGTTTCGCTTAAAACTTTTTCAATTGACACTATGAATCATCTTTTTTTTTGATAAGAGGATCTCTTTCTTCTTCCATGATTAATTCTTTCCGCTTTTCTTCTAAGTACATACTCATTGCTGATTTGGGTAGAATCCCCTTCAACTTTCTGAATTCAACTAAATCCTTTTTTCTAATAATATTGGTTGATTGATGATTAATTAAATATTCGATGATTTCATTGTATGTTATAGCACTTCCTTTTTCCTCTTCTAACTTTAACTTTATTTTAAAGAGCTTTTTTTTTATCTCATCATCAATTTGGATTGTAGTGGTCATTTTTGTATTCAATTTATTCTATAAGTCTATATAAGAAATAGTTTTATAGAATATATATTTTTTAGTTTTTATCAGTGCTATTTTATTTGATAATGTTTCAAAGCTAAATTGAAATTTCAATTTTATCATTACTGCTTAAGAAAACACCCCCATTTATGGGAGTGATGAATTAAGCATGATTTTTGTGAAAAAAAAAATCAAAAAACCAGAGCACTATAATCTATTTAAACAATTCTTTCTTCTTTTTGAATATCAATGATTCGAGCTATCAATATTCGGATATATCCGAATAAAATGCAAAGGATTCAGATTCATAAAACAATAGGATGTAGTCGTTTCATTTACAATCAAATGTTGGCAGAGAGAAAGAACATCTATGAACAATTAAAGCAAAATAAAGAAGCACTTAAAAAGCATACTTATAAAACTGAAAAGGAATATAAAGCTCAATTTCCATATCTTAAGGAAGCAGATTCCATTGCATTACAAGCTTCAAGAGAACATTTGTTTGAGGCATATCAAAGCTTTTTTAAAGGGTTAAAAAAAGGGTATAATGTTGGTTTTCCTCACTTCAAGTCAAAGAAAGGAAAAGAAAATTATACAACGAAACAAACGAATGGAAATATTAAGATTGATTTTGAAAGAAAGAAATTAAAGTTACCAAAATTAGGATGGCTCAGATTTAACGATAAGAGGGAGTTTTCCGAAAAGATTAAACATGCTACAGTCAAAAAAACAAAATCACACAAGTTTTTTGTTGCATTAACCTTAGAAGCTCAAGAAGATGTGAAGGAAGTAAAAGAAATACATGAGAAGGATATTGCAGCATTTGATATGTCAGCAAAACATTTTCTGGTGAATTATATAATTAAAATGGAGAATCCACGATTTTACCGTTTAGAGCAAAAAAAGACCAAGAAACTAAATAAGGAACTTTCACGAAAAAAAATTGGTTCTAGGAACCGAGCAAAAGCACGTTTAAGGTTAGCGCGACATTATGATACACTATGCAATAGAAAGAAGGATTGGACCCATAAACTTACCCGAAAACTAGCAGATACATTTGATGCTATTATTTTAGAGAATCTAAATACGAAAGGAATGCAGAAGTTCAGTTCTGGATTAGCAAAATCCATTACGTTAGATTTTTCATGGTATCAATTCACTACTTATTTACACTATAAAATGGAATGGTTAGGCAAGCATTTCATCCTTGTAGATAGATTTTTTGCTTCCAGCAAACTTTGTTCATGTTGTGGTTGGAAAAACAACAACCTTACTTTACAAGAAAGAGCATGGACATGTTTAGATTGTGGAACGTCTCATGATAGAGATGAAAATGCTTCCCTTAATCTGAAACAAGAAGGAATGAGAATTTTGCAAAAAGAAAAAAAAATCACAATCATTCATGATGATACATCTACCGTTGGAACGACGGGAAGTCACGCCTTTGGAGATTATGTAAGACCTAAAGAGATGCTTCAGAGTCTTTTTGGGCAATTTTCGAGGAAGAAGGAATCCATCACCCTTTAGGCTGTGGTAGTTCAAAGTCTTATTCTCTCATTTCTTTAGGCAAAACTAAAGTTCCAGTTAAAGGATTATTTAGTGGATCTTGACAATATTGAATTGTGAAATATATTAAATCGTTCAGGATATTTGGATCTTCACCGTTGTCTAGTTTGTATTGATAAAGACTTAATTGATACTCTGCTTCAGTAATTGGCGGTTCTGCGTAACTAATGTTTCCAAAAACAGATTGTAAAACTGGTTTCATGAAAGGTGAATAAAGGAAACCAAGCTCTTTTAACTCATCCTTTAGATAAAAAAACATTCGCTGCACAGCTTGGCTCATATATCTTATTGGTTGATCTTCTGGTCCTAAATATTGTTTTGCAAATTCTGGATCGTACGTGGCAAGTTTCTCTCGATTAAGGTTTTGAGGGCTGAATAATGAAATCAGACCTCTTTCAATGGCTGCTTTCCTATTATAAGCAATTGTCTCACTACCTGCGTCAGGAACCCAAACACCCCGCTCAAGTAATTTCCTTGTTTTATAGCACATAGCTTGGATTAGCATTCCTACTCCAATTCTACGACATATAGATATTTGAGCATCACTAACCCTTACCTCAATAGTTCCCCAATCTGTAAAAGGAAACACATCTTGGAAGCGACCATCCTCCAAACTTGCTTTTTGAATCAATTTTAAGAAATAATTCTGCGAATTTTGATCTGTTGAAGTCAAATATGGAATAAAATGTTTAGGATCATTATTACTAAGCATAGTGGTATTACTTTTCAATCTTAATGAACGTACGCAATTTGGTGCTGTAATCCTATTATTAATAATTTTTACTACATCAGTGGGTTTATTATTGATTATTGGTGAATTGCAAGTAAGGGCTATCAAATGAGGTAAGAAATTTCTAATCATACAATAAGCTTGAATTTTTTCTAAATCTGATTGAAAAGTACCAATATGGCTGTGATCCGCTTGTGATACTCCACGCATGTATTCTTTCGTCGCTGGGTTTATAGCAGAAGCAATAATGTGCATATCTTTTGGTAAAGTAGTTTTTGCTAATAAGAATAAAGTACTCGCCCAATAGGCTAATTCTTCCACAAATTCAGCAGGTGGAGTTACTAATTCAAGAATATATGTAATTGCTGTTACATTTCCATCTCGCCCAAATGTGTCAATATCAACAGAGGTCTCACCAAGCTTATATCTAATATCCATTACATAGCCTTTCTCAATATCATCTTTTCCATATGGTTCTACTAATACTTTTGAACGGATATAATCAGGAATAGGTAAAAAATCACCTCTTCCTTCATAAATAATTTCAGTCATAATTTTTATGGCATCCTTTACAATTTCTTTCATGCGGAAGACCATTTCCTCCCCAGGAAGATAATTTCCATCGTCATCAGCTATGATTAACTCCATTTCAATGCCATGTGTAAATGGTAAAGAAGTCCAATGTTCTACATCAGCTAACATTTCAGCCCAAGATCGCTCGGGGATATTAACTTCTCGATGGTCTGTCCCTAAAAACAATTTGTCTCCTGATCTATCAATACTCTTCCCTAATGTTACAATTAAAGATGCTTTTGCTTTCCCTTTTTTAGTAATTAATTCTGAAAAAGTATCAATTTTCACTTTAGCTTTCTTTTTCTTTTTTTCTTTCTTTTTCTTTTTTTTATCTTTTGCCATGATAGGTTTACCTTTAAAACCAAATTACTTTATTGTTATATAAATAAGTTCCTTTCTTCGTCTAACATATTATATAAAAAAAAACCAAATATTATAATTTTATAATTTTAACTTATTCACTCCTTTTTAGAGTAATAATTGAACAAATCTCTTAAACAGATTATAATCATTGATAAACTCATAAGATAAAACTAAATTTACGATTTTAATGTTATTAGAGGGAAATATTTGTAGTAAATTTTCATAAATTTTCCCACCCTTGAATTTTGAATCATCTATAATTAGGTTAATAATATCTCCAATTTTTTTTATTCTAGAATCTAGTAGATTATTTGTTTCTAGATCAGACGATAGTATAATAGTTGGTTTACCTAAATATGGAATAAAATCCAAATTGAAAATCAATACTTGACTTGGAACATTTAGCAAGTTTTTAAAAAATTGGGTTAAAGTATTTTTAAGTATTTTATCCTCCTTTTCATCATAATTATCTTTTGAGGGAAAAATGTAATATGCAAGAGATTTGTTTTGGTTATATTTTAGATCATTATATACACGATCTATAAATGGGAAAACAGTGAAATCAAAACTAAACAAAGATAAAAACACAATATTAAAATTAAAATCGTTTACAAGGACATTATTACTTAAATTTCCACCAGTTAAACTAAAATTTTCAATTTCATTATTAACGCTTGAGACATAAGTATTTAATAAGAAAAATTGAGAAAATACTAGGTGAGATTCTGTTTCAGTTCTGATCTCCTCAACTATAACATAAATATCATCAAACATATCTTTGACTATTCTTTCCTTAAGCTCTTTAATAGTTATGTTTTTAATAATAGAATCTGCTGCCTTAGGATTCTTTATTTCCGCAAGAGCATAAAGGGCATCTTTGAGAAAGGTATAACTAAGTTTTTGAAATTTTTTCTTTTTACTATTTTTTTTAATATTATTTATAATTTCGCTAATAATCAGGGAGAAAACATCAATTACTTCAGATTTTTCTTTTTTTTCCAGCATTCTTCTTGCTATATTAAATAGAAAATTAAGTTTTAGAATATCATCATCAATTTGCTCTATTAGCTTTAAAGCAGATACCGGTTTTAATTCAATAGTTTTAATAATCATGGTGTTTAAAAGATTTTTTTGTGTCACTCCATTTTTAATTAAAAATCCAATATTTATTGCCTGTTCTGGATTAATTGATACTTGATCTAGCGCTAAAATCTTAAATAAATTTTGCTTGTTATCCGATTCCTTTAAATTTTTGATAATTTGAAGTATTTCATCTAAATACCTTAATCCATAAGCTCTAACTAAATTGAAATAAAATTTTTCTTGCTCCTTCTTATCTGATAGTTTTAAGGCTAATTCTAATGCCTTTAATGGCTTTTTGATTGAAAGGTATCCTTTTGCAAGTGTTTTTATATTTAAATCTATCTTTGCAAGTGTAATTTCAGGAGAAGTCCCAGAATTCGCTGATTTTGATGATTTTAATGATTCAAATTTATTCTTCATTAATTCTAACTTTTTTTCAGTTTGATTTATCTCATCTTCAGACAAGTCAATAAAAAATTCCTCAGGGCTCAGCTCTTCAATCGGTTCTACGATAGTTAGGACTTGTTTTTTAAAAATCTCCTTGATTCTGCTTCTTTGGACATTTTCTCTTACTTTTTGTTCCTTAACCAAATATTCTATGATCTTAATCCAATAAACCTCTATAATTAATTTACCAAAACCATCAATTGTGGGTTCTAATTTTAAATCTATATTTTTAGTTTCCCCGGAACTAAATTCAATCTTATTCTGAAACTTATCTGAATCTGTTATGATCTTTAAATTTTCACCTTCAAAATTAAACTTAAAATTCTCTGATTTATTTGAATTATTAATTGCTTGAATCGTAATCTGATTCTGAACATTTGGAATTAAAAGATTTTGGGGAAACTTAGTTATATTTAAAGAGATGATTTTATCCGAATTTGACATATTAAAAATAGTTTATTGGTTCATATTCACTACTATGATCCTCAATTTTTTATTATTTTTTAGGTTTAAGAATTTTTAAGTTCTTTCAATTGGGAAAAATAAAGAGAATAAACAATTTATATCTCTTCTATTAACTATTTTAACTATGAGAGAGTAGGAATTTTTTAGATTTTTATAATAATATTAGAATTTTTGTAAGTACTAAGTTTTTTGATCATTCTATCTGTTAAAAATGTTCTGATTTCATAGAAAATCTTCATCGCATTTGCCTAAATTTTGAGGTAAGAATCGAACAACTCTATAAAATCAAAGAAAATTGCCCTTAGCAAGACAAAAATGA
>LAZR01002295.1_pt1 | contig 11242 bp, 7 predicted proteins | sample 329461 | NCBI WGS metagenome assembly LAZR01 (sample SAMN03002196, study PRJNA259156) | marine sediment metagenome | biome: sea floor; feature: Hydrothermal impacted sediments; material: marine sediment; isolation source: Loki non-amplified sample from Loki's castle hydrothermal vent sediment ...
TTTTATAATGATTTCACTAAACTAAAATATTCTGACGAGGATTTTCACATCCCTTATTTTGTAAACGGTGAAAAGGATTCCCTAAAGAAACGGCTCCAAGAGACAGCTACATATCTCTGTGCGTCGCTGGGATTGAAGAATGTGTTTGAGAAAATAATCTACCGCACCGAAGTTGGCTTTTTAGAATTAAAAGGTAAATTACCTGAATTCTTTCTGCGGTTATTAAAAGGCGTCGAGATATATATCAAGAAAAATCCTTATGGACCTGAAGAACAGGCTAATTTATTGCAAGTTTTCAGGAATCGAATGAATGTATATAATGAAGATAAAATCCAAAACGTTTTAAGATTGAGAGAAGAGAACTTACCAACCTGGGTGTCTGATTGGCTTAATGGTAAAAATATCTTCTTAGATTTATCATTATGCAGCAAGTTCATAAAGCCTTTGATTGTAAATGCGATATTCCAACTTGTTAGGACTGTTACTAAAGATAGCGAAGCGGAGGAATTAAAATATCTCATTGTTATTGACGAGGCTCATGCTCTATTAGTAAAGCCGATAACTACAAATAGCGATGATGCTGATTTCATCACGAAAGAGCAAATGGCTAAAATATTTTCGGAGTTATTGAAAGAATACCGAAGTCGCGGAGTTGGAATTGTAATTGCGGATCAATCTCCCTCTCTACTATTCGATGATGTTACTTCTCAACCAAGTATAAAAGTAATTTTTAGAGTGGATTATCCTAATAATCTCCTTTTTTCAGAAGATCCTCTTGAAAGGCAAATCTTAACACAGTTACCACATAGGCTTGCATTGGTAATTAATGGGGCTACAGGTGAGAAGTATCTGATTGAAACATTGGATTATATTTTATGAAATGACATTATAAATTGAAAATCTATTGTTAAATAGTTCGGATGTTCTAAAATTTTAAAGATTTACCTGTTAAAATTAGTTATAAGTATTAGTTTTAATCAAAATTGTTAAATAAAAAGATATTTCATAAAAGCAAGGGATTTTGATTTTATGCGATTTCAAGCTCAGAAAAATAATATTGAATATATAATAAAAAGTTTAATATAAACGTGTGCAAATATAAAATGATAATTCAATAGTATTTAAAATTAATAATTTTACTAAAATAGATACAAAACATTCTTTCCTAATCATTCAGTTGATAGGTGGTGAAAAAACTATTAGTAAAGAACTCATTATTCAAACGAAAAAGTCAATAGCTTTTATGGGAGAATTTATACAAAATAAGATGAGACCATATGCATCAGGTTTCTTTATAAGTGTCCAAGGACTCACTTATTTAGTTACAGCGAAACATGTAATATATGATAATAATTCAAATTCATTAAAAGATGGTAATTTGAATGTTTTTACAGTTTCAAAAATAGAGAACACAATATATCGTGAGCCTTTAAGTCGAATAAAAACTAATTTTAATGTTGATTGGATTTTTCATGAAAATAAAGAAGTTGATTTAGCAATTATTCCTTTTGCATCAGATCCAGGTAAGACTGATGTCTTAAGAATTCCACAAAATCTTTTTGTTAAGATTGATCAGTTATTTGAACTAGATGAAGTATTTTTTATATCTTATCAACCAGGGATAAAATTTAATAATATATTTAATCCTATCATAAGAAATGGTATTATTAGTATAATTAATAAAGATAAAACTTTCTATATAGATGGATTTGCATTTCCTGGAAATAGTGGAAGTCCTGTTTTTTTTAAACCGAAGGGTTTTTCTCTTACTGAAAAAGGTATGAAAATAGGAGGACATCCCTTGAATGGAAAATTCATTGGGATTATTGGGGGGTATTTAACTTATTCAGATATTGCTGTAAGTGTTCAGACAGGAAGACCTCGTATAAGATTTGAAGAAAATACAGGATTATCTATAGTTTGGTCAATTGATTATTTAATTGAAATTATAGAGTCTACAAATTTTAAAAATCAATTGCAAAATCTTAAAGAGAGATTAAAATAACTAGAAATATGCTTTACAATTCGTTAATATAAATTATAGCTTAGGTTAAAAAAAAGGTTGAAAATCAAGATACCTTAGAGCAAAAGATCAAAACTAATTATTTCTATTTTCTTGAACGACAAATCTTAATACAACTACTTAATAGACTTGCAGATGTGATAAATAGAGCAACAGGAGAGAAATATCTGATTAATACTTTGGATTATAATTTAAATAATATTTAAATCAAAAGGATTTTATTTTAATCGTTCTTTAATTTAAGATATATTTTTTTGGTAAAAATGCATAGAGTAATAAAATAATCGAGAGATTTTCTCACATTAAATCAAAAAGTACTAACGCTCTGGAAATTTAAAAAGTATCTGAGATATCTCCTTTTTAACAATTTTACTTTTAAGTCTAATATGCTATTAACTCATAATTCAAATGAAAAAGTTGGTACAAATGTAATAATGTCAGATTTTTGCAATCAATGCGGAGAACCTTTGGGTTTCATACTAAATTATGAATTTTTCTGTTATAACTGTAGCATTTATAAAAAGCTTGAGATTAAAAAATGTCTGAATAGATGTGAAACTGAGTTAACTAATTTAAGGGAACAATTTAGAAATACTATTGTTAACGAAAATATCGAGAGACATTTCTATAATTTTATGAATATGTCGGAGCTTGCATGCAAGTTTCATTCAAGTCCCGATCCTTATGAATTAAATAGTAAAATTGGGCGAGCTTTTGTCTACTTAGATATCTCCAAGTTCGTGGTCACATCGATAGGATTAAATTGGATTTTGGAAGATTTAAATTATATTGGTACTGAACTTCCCGCATTGTATTCAGAAATACCTTTAGAGATTCTAAAAAATTGGTTAATACTTTTTAGAAAAAAGATCTTTCTAGAGAATGGTCTTGGATTTTATATCAAAAATGAAATTGATAATTATTTTTTCTATTACACTAAAGAATGGGTTTCATATGGAAAATCTTTATCTCAGTTTGGTTTCATTGAGCCTGAATTTTTACTGGATGATTTAGATTTGATACATGGATCATTAGATCAAATGGAAAAAATCGAACAGGATAAAGAGGGTCTCAAGAAATTTGTAAAAAAGGATTTCTCTTTGAGGTTAATTTCTGCTCTATATGACGTTTATCCTAATAGAACTGATAGATTATTTTCATTTGATGATATATTATATGATGATACAGGAATGATTCCTTATGCTTTGCAACGAATTTATAATTACTATGATGATAAACGTAGTCATGATTTAGATGAATTTAAGAATACAGGTAAGCCATTGTTTTTTAAAACTAATTATTTATCTTTAACGCAAAATATACCAGAATTACCTTGGTTTGATAGAATGTTTAACTCTTTGTTCTTAACTTCACAATTCAACCCAACTTCATTTCCAATGTTAATTAAAATTAAACAAAATGTTTATATTCTTCCATATAGAACGAGGCTAGCTCACATCTTTATGAATGAAAAACTTAATCATATGAAAAGTCATGGTGAACTAAGTAAACAGTATGAACTGCGATTTCAAAACTTAGTAATGAATATCTTATCAAGAAATGGAGTTAAAATCCAGGATCCTATTTCGAATATTGATAGAATAAATATAATTGAAAAAAAAAAAAATACTTTTGAAATTGATATATTAGCAACATTAGAAGATAAAATTCTAATAATAGAATGTAAATCGATTAGAATGGCTCCATTCTATAATTTAATTCCTTATAGAATAGAACGAGAGAATCAATTTTTACACTTTAGTGATCAATTTTTAAATCGGATTAGACCTTGGATTTATGAAAATTTAAGGAACACATCAGAGTCAAAAGTTATTGAAATAATCTGCAGACAAAGGTATAAAGATAAAATAATTCTTAGCTTTCCTCAAGGATATCACAACTTAAGGAAAGAAAATATTATTGGTCTTTATATCACACAATTAAATGAGAAATTTAAAACCAAATCAAATATTATGCAAATATATTTCCAAGACCTTAAAGAGGTGGTTCGTCTTTTCTCCAGCTCTACCTCTCAATAATAAGTCACATCAAATACATTCCAGTGCTTAGGAGCAGTATTTCAGTTGGTAAGATTTGTGATAAAGGATATTAAATCTTTTATTGTTGATGATGGAAGATATGTCTGAATGATTTATTTTTTAGATTTTAAATATTGAATAAAATTCGTTAGAACCTTAATGTTACTAAGTTTTATTTGATAATCTGGATATCCTCTGGAATGAAAAACTTCATCTGGTTGTTTTTTACTTCCATTATCTAGTTGTCTTATAAGGAATTGATGAATTATATCATTTTGATGTTTTCTTGTAAGATGTATCATATAATTCTTATCTTTTATTGTATCTCCATTATGTAAAACTTTAAATCCATTGTTAATTAAAACTTCGTGTTGAGTGTCTAAAAGCTCACCAATTAGTATTACTATTTTTTTTTCTTTCTCTGAATTATCCTCAATTTCCTTGTATTTCGTGAGAAGATTTGACATTAAATCAAATAATTTTTTATCTTTTCTCACTCGAAATACATGAGAAGCATTAGAATTATCTTTCCAAACTTTATAGACTAATGCAGGCTGAAAATTCTTATAACTCTCTATATGAGTAGCAATTACTAACTGATTATTCTTAAACAGTTTAAGAAAAAGCTTTTTGAAGGCTTCAATATTTACCTGATCAAGGAATTCATTTGGTTCATCTATTAAATAGAATGGATTTTTATTAGATATACTGGCAAATATAATAAATAATCCCAATATTAATTTACTTCTTTCTCCACCACTGAGAATTTTAATAGGGTAGAATTCGTTATTAATAAGACAACTAATTGTTGAAAAATAATCTTTATGTGAAATAATAAACTTTTTATCAGTGAAATATTCATCAGAAAATTTTGATAATCTTCTATTAACGAAGTCAAAAACTAGATTATATAGGAAATCTCTACAATCTCTTTGGAAATCTAATATTTACTTCTCTTTCCAAAAATATATCATCTAAAAATTTTAAATTCAGGGTTTCCAAGTAAAAATCCAACATTTTATCTGGTTGATTAATAACACTGGAAGTCGATTCAAATTCTAAAAAAAAAGACGTATAAATCTCTCTTAAGTCAAATAAACAATTAATTTGCTTGTAACTTTTCCTAATTTCGTCTATAAAATGGTTTATATAATGATTAGCTATGTTACTATCTATTATAAACTCATTTTTTAATGGTTCTGCTTCAATCTCTATTCGATCAATGAAGTTAAAAATTTTAAATTCAATCCCTCCTTTTTCTAAAAGAAAATCATCCATCTCTTCTACATACTTTATTTTCTTAATATCAACGCTTGCTATGTTAAGGATTTTTTCCTTATAAGAACTATTTTCTATTTTGAAATCGGTGTTGTACACAGGTTGATGAATTTCAATTTCATAATCTCTAATATTGATCTTTTTTAAAACTTCCTCATTATTGATATAAATCTGATGCTTCCCATTTTTCCACAATTTCCTTGTAATCTCAATGTCTTCTCTTTCTCCTCTTAAAAGTAATGAAACTTCACACTCATTTTTTCCGAAATGTATAAGGTGGGTCTCCAAACAATCAATCTCTAATGGGTATAATCTTTTTAATTTGAATTCATGAGCGAATGGTTTATGGATAAATAAAGCAAAAAAAATAGCATCCAGTATTGTGGTTTTTCCACTCTCATTTAATCCCCACAAAATATTTACACCTCTTTGAAAATCAATTGTTTCATTTGAGAAAGATTTGAAATTTCTCAATCTTAGACTTTTAAGATAAATAACCTCAGTTTTTTTGGAAAAATTATTTTTTATTAGCGATATGAATTCATTATATTTGTCTAAAAATCCTTTTGAATATTTTTTTAGGAATAGGTTATATTCTTTTAGAAAATCAAGTTTAACATCTTTATCAAATGGATCGAAATCAAAAATAAATCCTAATTTTGTTACAGGCGGCGGAGGGAAGAAATTAATAAACCAGTTTTCATAATTACTTTTTATAGCCTCTATCAGATTTTTACTTATTTTGTTAGAGGATTTTCCTATTTGTAAAAAATTAATATGTTTTAGAAAATCTCTATCAAAATTATAATCAGTTTTCATTAATTCAATTAAAAAGCTCAGAGGGAGATAATTCTTACTTTTCCATCTATATACTGCTTGTCTTGTTATATTTGAGGTTGGTGATACAAGATCTAAAAACTTTTTAACTGATAGGTTAATTTTTTTAAGTAATCCATTCTCACCAAACAGTTGTTCTATATATTCATCATCAAAATAAAGGAAAGCATCAAATTTTCTAAATATTTCTCTTAAGTCTGTTATTTTTTCATTAGGAAATTTGTAACTCAAAGTTTCATCCAGAAAAGTATACACTTCACTTACTTTATTAATAAAATTATCAGAATTATCCCAATATAATAAAACTCTTATTATACTTTCATAATCACCAATAGAGAAATAATTAACTTCTTTATCTTTAATTTTAGTCTTATTAATCTTTACTTTTATAGTGTTAAAATACTCATTTAAAATGGTATAAAAATCTTTTCCACTATAACCTTGAGAATCATCAACTCCAAATAGTCCTTCATCCAAGTCGAGTGAATAGCTCCTTATTGTATTAATTGTTTTTGGGAAGTAATGACGAATAGAGGTAGAACTTTCAGATTTTAGAATTATAAGATTGTTAAATAATAAAAATTGCAGAATCTTTTTTATAAATTTGTCAATTAACGTATAAACTTCTTTGTCTTGATTTTGGCTTTCCGCTTTTTCAATTTTAATAATAATATCTTTCATATTAAATCTAAAATCATAATCCTGTCTCTCTGGGTAATCAGCATAAAAAGTCTTAATATAATCTAAAATTCTATTAAAATCTTTAATTGTATTCATTATAACATAACGAAATTGGTTTGCTAATATAATATATGAATTTAAAATATAAATACTTTTGTAAACTAAGTTTATAATTATGAAGATGGTAATCTTTATATAAAAAGAAAGCCTAGTTTTAATTAGTAAATTAAGTTTATAATTATAAAAGTAAATAACATTATTTAAAGATTAAATGCATTAGGTGATTCAAAATAACTCTTGTTTTAGAACTTGTTCCTGAATTCAAAAAAAAGATATATACAATTGATGTTCCAAGTGTTTGTAATTTGAAGCGCAACTCTAGTAGAAAGCCTACAATAGAAATATTTGATAAAGTTGTACAATATTTAGAAAACCTTGGAGTCCCTAGAGAAAATATAATTGGTTTTTCAGATCTTAGTTTTCAATATTACGTAGATAATCTTAAACAGTATAAAAGGCATATTAGAGATGAAGTAATTATTGAAATGCCAGCCGGGATTAAAGCTGACAAGGCAATTTTAGCTCATTGCTTAAAGCATGAAAACGCTGTCTTTATATCACAAGATTTGATGAGAGAATATTATATTTATTTGCCATATAGAAGCTGGATAGTTAAACGTAGAATATGTGTAGTATTGGTAGGGTCTGAAATTCACCTAATACCAATGCTGGATGAAAAAATTTCTCAGAAATCTTTTAAAAAAAGAGGAGAAAAGAATCAAAGAATCAAGCTAAAGGAAGATAATTTGGGAAATGTTAAGAAGATTTCACTTAGCACTTTAGATATTCTCAAGATTATAGAAGATTCAAATAAGGAATCAGAATTCGAACTTTATGATTAATGATTTATTTATTTCTAAAAATAATTTTTAAATTTTAATGAGTTAAAGGAGGCTATATTAATTGGAGCAAAAACAGACTAATATTGTAATCAGGATTCGAATTTTAGAATTAGAAGACAAGTTGTTGGATTTGATTATAATTTCTAATAAATACGAAAATATCCCCGTTCCTGTTTTTGAACTCGAAATGAACGCAATTCTCAAAGAAATTGGATATTTAGAAAATTTAATTGAATTTAATTTAAAGTAAATGATTCCGCATTAAAACAGGAAATTACTACTATCATAACCTTACCATACTTTACCACATTCCCTTCATACGACCCCTTTCTTCGGGCAACAACTAATTTTTTTTTTTTTTAAAAATAGGAATTTAAAAAAGTTTTATATATATTTGTCTCACTAATAATATATACCAAATACATCCTAAATTTACAAACCAAATACATCCAATTTAATAGTTTAACGGAATTCAAAAATTATATATTTATATTAATCGATTTATTGAAATAAAAAATTTATCTTGAAAGAATTAATAAATATAAGACTCTTGTTTAGAATATTGACGAAAAATTTTCATCAAGAGTTTAGAATGAAAATTTAATGAGGAGAGAAAAAATTAGTAGCCCAATTAAAAAAAAAAATACATGGTTTGGAAAAATAATCCAGAAAATTTTTCCAAGTAAAGAATATCAGGCTTATGTTAATGCTCACGAAAGGAAGCTCACGGATCAATTAATAAAGCAGAAAATACAAGATTTATTATTGGGAGGAAAAGAAAACCTCTTTAAACTTGTTCAATATTATTTTAAAAGCGGTAAAAAAGACAAGGCAGAATTCACAGATTCTATTTGTACCGAATTAGATTTATTTAGAAATGCTGTAAAAAATTCGGAATACGGATTTCATCCAAAAAATCAGTCTATAACTGAAGATTTGGATAAAGATTATTCACATATTATTAAAGCAGACGCATCCATGATTTACTTCGCCGACGAAATTTCAAACAAAACTAGAGATTTTCAATTAAGGGCAATGTCTGGAAATGATATTCAACCTGAGGTAATAAATATTCTTAGTTATTTGAACTCTTTAAAAGACATTTTCCAAAAAAGAAAGGATTATATTAGCGGTATATCACAAATATTAGAAATTAAGGAACCAAAAAAATAGGAGGAGGAAAATTATGGGTGATAAGAAGATTAAGAAAACAAAGATAGATTATCAAACAAACCCACAAGAAATGATTGACGACTCATTTGGGAATGTACTTGGAACAGGTGAAGAGGGGTTTGATTCTCTAGAATGGATTCCAGCTTATTTTTGTGAAATGTATGTTTTAAAAAGTGAACGTTCTAAAGAGTTCATTAATGAAGTTTCTACCTCGTTTAAGAAAAGATTTCGCAAGGAAAAAACCCAAATAACTACTGTAAGATATTCTCTATCAGATATTCGTTCAGGAACCTTTAAAGGTAAGATGCAAATTGAAATAGAAAAGAGTGGATTTGAATGCTTACTACCAAATCAACATGTTTATTTTGGAGGGAAAAAACTTACAACTGGAATAAATTCAATTGGCTGTATGGGCCGAATTATTTCAGAAAAGATTCCCAGGGTTATGTATCACTATGAAAAGAAACCCACTATTAAATATATCTTAGTTCGTGAACATGAGCGTGTTCTTTTTATAAGAGACGGAAGAATTGAGACTGTTTTAGAAGCGGGAAAACATGATATAGTGAGTCGTTCATTGAAACTCGATGTCATTGAACTCTATTATGTAGATGTCGGTAATATACAAACAAAATGGGGGACATCGACAATGTTAACTGAAGGTAAAGGCACAATGACTGCTACACAAGTTAGATTAAGACTTAATGGAAGTTTAATTATTCGAATTATTAATCTGAATAATTTTATTGCAAATATCGTAAAAAACGAAGCAGAATATTACGAAGGAAATATCCAACAATATATTAAAGATAAGTTAATTCAGATTATTAATTCTGAGATGTCTCAAACTGAGCCAATTTCGATTTACCAAGATGCAGAAAAAGTAATGTTAGCGGTTAAAGTAAAATCAAGAGAATTTATGGAGGATGCTGGTGTGGAAATTGTAGATCTTTCTATTGCTTCTTGTAAATTCGATGATGATGTAGAGGAAACGTTTAAGAAGCGATTAGAAAAGATCAAGGTCGAGGGTGCAACAGCAGATGCCGATTCTGAACGAAAATTGATAGAATTAAAGAGATTAAAAGAAATGGGTATAGATATCGCAGATTATGTCTCAAAAGAACAAGAAATAAAGATTGCTGGAGCAGGTGGGATTTCAGAAAAAGAGAAAATTAAGAACGAGATAAATCAATTAGAAAAAAAAATAGAAGAATTAGATAATAAATTAGATGCAGGAACGATTTCTGAAACTGTTTGGGAAAAAAGAGTAGACCGCATCGAGAAAAAAATAGATGAATTAAAAAAGAGATAATAAAGAAGAATAAAATAAAAAATAATTACATAAACAAATAGGTGTATGGAAAGATGGGAACATGGGTAGCATGCCCTAATTGTATTAAAAATTTACCTAAGAAATATAAAAATAAAAAGGAAAGAAAAGAAATCCATAACGCAACATGCAATGCATGTCCAAACAAGGTTGCAAGGAAACATTATGAAATTGGTGTCAAAAGAGGAATTTGGTTAAAAAAATGGAAAAGATCAAGTGATGCATTTACAAAAGCCGCAAAAGAGTTTCAAAATATAAACGAGGGTGAAAGCCAGTTAATCTCAGAATTAATGGGGCTGTTATCTGGACTCTATAATGAAAAAAGTAGAGTGGTAGCACAAGATGTTTTCCAAAAAATTATATCTGGTCGATATGATAGTTTTATTGGTCAAGATTTTAAAATACCAGGATTCGAAGAATTTGATCCATTGTATTATGAAGCAAAAGCATGGAATGAATTTTTAAAAGTAGAGTCTATTACGAACATTCTTAATAAAACTTCTCAGCTAAAAAATACTTCTCATGCTTTTTTCAATATGGGATATGGATCATTATTTTTTTCAATATACATTATGAATAGAAAAATAACTAATGTGGAATTAGCTTTAGAAATAGAAGCTCAATCTGAAGCAGATCTTGGAGAATTTTATGCATCTAGCGGAGATGTTGATAATGCATCAATTCATTTGAGTAATGCTGTGAGTGCTTATACCAGTCTTGAACAAAAGAAAAAAGCTAAAGAATTAAAAATGATCCGACAATCCATTAGGATGGAAATAGCATGTTGGATTTGTGGGGCAAGAAATAAGGGGCATAAAAAAAATTTTAACTTTAAATATACAGGTCTTCATGAGAATTATTATAAAACAGTATTGTCTCTATTAAAACAAAGACAAGAGCGTAATCCCACATTTTTTAACAATACAATATATTCAACTGGAGAACCAATAGAGACTATACAAAATCAAGATGTAAAAGA
>LAZR01002296.1_pt1 | contig 11237 bp, 8 predicted proteins | sample 329461 | NCBI WGS metagenome assembly LAZR01 (sample SAMN03002196, study PRJNA259156) | marine sediment metagenome | biome: sea floor; feature: Hydrothermal impacted sediments; material: marine sediment; isolation source: Loki non-amplified sample from Loki's castle hydrothermal vent sediment ...
ATCTGGAGTCATAGGATATAACCCTCGCCATGTTCGTCTTATTTTTATGTTACTCAAACGCGGTAATAATTGTAGCAGCCTCTTTGAGATTTGAGGTAAAAATGAACTCGTTTCACGACGATCGAATCCAGGAATTTTAGGAAAAGGAGTTAAACAGAATAAAATTTTACCCTCGTTATTTTGATAAAAATAATAATTTGATGAATTTCCAAATATGGTGTCCTGGTATGGTCTAATATCCACTACCATAGGAGAAAAGAATTTTTTTACAGGTTCTGTTATCCCTGCTTCATGTGATTCAGGTTCCACTGGAGTTGGTATACCTACCATATTACCAATATCTTTAGCGTTCCCACCAGCAGCGTTAATAATAAATCTTGATTTATACATTCCTTTGGAAGTTTTAACCCCTAGTATTTCATTCTTTTTTGTTAATATATCGATAACTTTCTCATTAAAATGATATTCACAACCTAAATCGAGTGATTGGCGATAAAATGAATGTAAGGCTAATAAAGGAGATGCATTCCCATCTTCAGGGCTATAAGTGCCACCCAACAAACCACTTTCATTTATACCAGGAATGAGTTCTTTAATTCTTTCAGGATCAACATAATTGATTTTCAATCCATAGTTTTTTTGTATTTTTACAGTTTGTTTTAATAATTTTTCATGTTCTTCGGTATAAGCTAAGAAAGTATAACCCCCCTGTTCCCACCAGATATCTTCAGAATAATTTTCTTCCCATTTAGAGAAAATCTCTATTGATCTTTGACAAATTAAGATTTTTCCCATATGCGAATGCGTCGCTCTAATACCTCCGATTGCATGTTTATTATCCCCTTGAGCAACTGAAGGTAAGAAATCAATCACTAAAGTCTTTAAACCCTCCTTTACCATAGATAAAGCAGTTGGTACACCCACACTTCCTGCTCCAATGATAATTACATCATATTCTACCATCTAGAGCTCCTCTTTATTCTCTTTTAGATTTGCAAATATTCGCATTGGAACCTCAATAAATAATGGACGTTTGGTACCAGGAATAAGTTCTGTAATAGTAACACCCTCTTCAAGAAAAATTGTCTCGATTAAAGGAGTACACGTTTTACCTCCGCAAGATCCCATCCCGATTTTAGTTAAACCTTTCAATTCATTAAAGTCTCTTACACCTGAACGAATCCAATTTCGAATTTCACCCACTGACACCCTTTCGCATCTACAAACTATTATTTCATCTTTGGTTGATTTTTGATATAATTCAGTAGGTAAATTATATTTAACTTCATGAAGTTTAATCGCAACTGCCTGTTTTGCAATTTCAGAAGGTAATTTAATAGATATTAATTGAGTTTTAGGATATTCCTTTAATATTCTTGATCTATATACTTCAAATTGACCTAATTCTGACTCATTACTAACAACATATAGTTTTTTGCCTTTTTCTAGCTTTTCTTTAGTAAGTTCAAAAGGAAAAGTAACTAATGGGTTGGCTTTATCTTTTCTATAATCAATTAAAACAACCGCTAATCCAGGACATACTGCTACACACTTATTACATCCAATACAATCCTTATCCCCTTTAAAAAATGGTAATTGAGTGATTAAATCATCAATTGTCTCAATCTGTTCTTGCTCACAAACCGATGTACACGGGTTACAAGGAATTTCTTGAGTACAATAAAATACTGGATAAATTCCTTCTTCTTTAAATTTGATTTGACCAGTTTTCACTGGTTTAGGCGGTTTTTTCTTCATTAAATTTGCGAATTCTTGAAGTTCTCCAATATTTTCATGTAAATGTTTACCAATATTTTCTAAAATCTTCAATGCCTCAATCTTGCCAGTGAAAATTGCCGCTGAAGCTTCTGCTATTTCTTGAGCATCTCCAGCGCTCCATACTTTAAATCCAAATTCTTTTGCTTTATAATAAAATTCATTCACGGGATTTAAACCTGCAGCAATTAAGATTGTATCGCAATAATAGGTTTTTTCAGTATCAGGAATTAATTTTCCTTTCAGATCAATTTGCCCAATTGTTATAGATACTACTTTTTTATCCCCGTTCGCAGAGATGATTGTATAACTAGTATAAATTGGAACTCCTAAACGTCTAAGTTTATCTTCATGTACTTTATAGCCACCACATTGAGGAAGTGCTTCAACTAAACCAACAACTTCTATTTTTGCTTGGAGAGCATGATAACCTGCTATAAGTCCAACATTACCACCCCCAACAATAAAAATTTTCTCAGCAACTTTAATAAGATCTCGATTAACTAAAGTTTGAAATGCCCCAGCACCATAAACTCCAGGTAGTGTATTACCTGGAAAAATTAGCATTTTTTCCCTAGCACCTGTAGCAATTAAAAGATTTTTTGGATGGATTAAGATATATTCCTTATTGTCCTTTAGAATTCCAATTAGACCATCACTGAATATAGCTAAACAGACACTATTTAACCAGACTTTTACACTTTTTAAGGTTAACACAGAATTGCCAAGAATTTTCGCGATGTCAATTCCCCGTTTTCCTGCATATACATCCTCTTGAGACCCGAAAAATTTATGTGTTTGAAGTACTAATTTTCCTCCAACAAGGTTTTTGTCATCTATTAAAAGTACATTTATATTGTTTTCTCCTAAAATCTTTGTAGCTGAAAGTCCAGCAGGTCCAGCACCAATTACAAGTACTTCAGTTGAAAGAATTTTGGGATCTCTAAAGCTTATAGGTATATTAATCGCGGGTAATTCCGGCAATCCGTTACAACTTTCAATAATCATCCCCTTTTTAAGATTTGTCATACAGGCTTTTACAGAAACCCCATTGACGATTACATTACATTGTGAACATTGTCCGTTTGCACAAAAAATACCTTGAGGGCTCGTATCTTTAACGTGGTGACCAAAAATTTTTATTTTATTAAGAAAAAGAGCAGAAGATATGACCATTCCCTCGTATCCAGTAAGTTTTCTTCCATCAAAACTAAAGGACACTTCTTTTTTTTCAGAAATTTCTAAAATAGGATGACTGGTTATTTCTTCCATAAGGATTCTTCTATTGTTGTTATAAGCTATTCTTTATTATTGAAATGGTTTAATAACAGATAAAATATCATCATAATCGATTCCCAATTCTTTAACTAATTCAATTTTAGGACAACCATTCTGATTCCATCCCCGTTCTCTATAAACAGCATCCTGAAGCTTAGAATATTGTTCTTCACGATATTTTCTAAGAATTTTTATTTTTTCTTCTGTAGATTTGTTGGAAATTTCAATACCTAGTTCTTGAAGTTGATTATCATAACGCTCTTGGCGACTTTCATATTCGACTGGAAAAACTGGCCCCATCGCCCTATAGGGAAGATTAGAGTCACCCTCACGTAATCCTTGTCCTAAACGAATATTAAAAATTCTTTGAAAATTATAGACTCTTTCAGACATTTTGATGAGATCTTCTGAGGTAGATTGTTTCCCAGTAACAGCAGAGAAAAATTTTGCATACCATTCAACATGATAGGGAATTCGGGCTTGAAGCAGCTCACCTGTATCGGGATCTTTTATTGGAAGCTCTTTATTTTGAGGTCCAATAGCATCATTCCAGGGGAGTTTACAAAGTCCATTTAAAGAAAACCAGGTACGGAATTGGGGGAACCATTTTAAAGCTTTAGCTTTATCCACAAAGGTTGGAATTGTATTTCTTACCACATCTTCAAAAATTAGCCACGCTTCATCATGGTGAGGACCTTTAAGAGCTAGTCCATAACCCCCTTGTTGTGCAAGAGATTCTTTTGTAATATATTCGGAAAATTCTAAACCTTTATGCTCCATTCCAATATCTTGGAGATATTGAGGATTTGCCCCATAATGCTCCGCAAAATATTTTTTCATTTCCCTAATACCTTTTCCAACAATTACTCCAAAACCTTCTCCTCGCGCCATTTGATGAATTAATTCTAAAGCGGCTTCAGCATTACCAAAACTTAAGTCCAGACCTCCCGTGATTTCCCTATTTAAAATATCATCCTCAAAACATTCCATTACAAATCCAATTCCTGTACCAACTGAAATCGTATCTAATCCATAAGTATCACAATAGAAATTTGCTTCAAGTACCCATTTTGGATCCCAAACACCCCAATTAGATCCACATCCAGCTATAGTTTCATATTCAGGACCATCTACTGCTACTTTCTGTCCTTTAAGTGGCCCACTCAAGAGTATATGACCTTCAGTATGGTGTGAACAACTCATAGTACATCCAATCCAACATCCATCGGCACCTTCTCTGAGAGTGTAAATTTTACGCATTTCCTCGCGATTATAAGATATATTTTTATCTTTAATCTCCTTGTGAGAACCAAACCTAAAATTTTCTACTGGGAGGAGATCCACAACATTCATAATTTCGGGGAGATATCCAGTTCCTACTCTCCGCATCTCGTTTTGAGTAGGATCAACTTCTACAATTTCTTTACTATGAACCTTTCCTAACTCTCGAGCAGTATCTAAATCAGCAGGATTATTTGATCTGATGGTCACTTTAGGAGTACGGCATACCAAAGCTTTTATTCTCTTATCACTAAAAACAGTTCCAATTCCTCCCCTCCCAGCTTGTTTAAGTGAAGCTCGTTTTCTTGTGGTAGTATACCACGAAAAATTAAGCATACCCCAATTTGAATGTTTGGCCGCTGGTCCCGTGCTTACAACAGAAATTTGCCGTCTTTCAGCATCATCTTTCGCATATTTTTCTGTGAGTTGTTGAGTGAGTATGTGGGAATATTCAGAAAGTCCTTCAGATTTATCAACTTCTAGAATTTGTATTACCCCCTTTATCCCATCAATATAGATAACTACCTCTTTCTTAGCTTTACCTTGAATCTCTAGTGCGTCGAATCCAGAGAACTTTAGATAGGGTCCAAAGTATCCGCCAACATTAGAGTCTATGATAATTCCTGTTAATGGTGAAATTGAGGTAACTAGCGATTTTCCTGAACCAGGGTAGAAAATACTTCCTCCTAATGGACCAGAAGCAATGCAGATTTCATTCTCAGGATCGTCCCAATTAATTTTTTTATCTTTAGGAATTGAATCCCACATAAGTTTTAGGGCAAATCCCTTACCTCCAACGAACTTTTCCTTCATCTCATCGGAAACCGGCTTTATGAGAATCTCGTTAGTAGTTAAATTAATGTAAAGTGTCCGATTCGCGTATCCTTTTTGTATCTCTCGAAGTTCATACTTTTTTTCTGCTAAAATCAAAAAATATCACCTATACAAAAACAAAATAGACATTAATAAGTATTAGTGAAGGCAATATTAAATTTTTTTAATAATTTTTTAAATCTTTTTTAATGAAAATCCAATAGTAGAGAATCCTTAATATTAGCATAATTGAGCAGCTTCACTTATAAATTTTATAAAATAAAATTAATTCTTGATTTTTTTTAAAAGTTGCTAGGAAAAACCAGATTTTTTAAATCCTAATTTTCATAATCAATTCAATTCAAAAAAAATTGTTTAAAATATGTGATTTTTGATTTGCAAAATAGACAAAAAAAAGCCTGGTATACTTTATTAATAATTATATTGATTATTTTTCCTGCTATTTATTCTACGCTCTTTTATTATAATGATTTTTAACAATCAATCCCGGTTCAGGGAAAAAGTTATCCAGAACCTATTATGCTCTTGGGCAGTAATTAGTATTATCGTTCAAAGTACTTCTAAACCTGAAATTTCTGGATATAATATTTGGTTTATAATTGGTGTGATATATGTTTTCTCTGTTCTCTTAATTAAAAAAAGAAAAAAAACAGGTAAGTTCTAAAATCATAAACCTCCCTCCAATAAATTATGTAATTAAAAACAAAAAAAATGTTATTAATGGGTTAATATAAAAATAATATTGCGAGGATATTAATTCTTACATTACTACTTCAAATGTTTTTCAATAAAGGTATCTAAAACTTCTTCTATGGTAGGACTTTTGATCGCTTTAATATCGTAGCTAACTCTTACAATTGGTTTATTACAATTAATAAGCTTGCCAAGATCAATGGGGCTTCCATCAATTATAATATCGCATTCTGAGTTGTTGAGAGTCAGTTCTAAATCTTTTAACTGTTGTTCATTATATCCCATGGCTGGGACTATATTAGCAATGTGTGGGAATTCTTCAAACATAACGATTAATGAACCGACTAAATAAGGTCTAGGATCGATAACTTTTGCTCCGCTATTAATAGCAGCTAAATATCCTGCTCCATATGCTAATTCTCCGTGTGTTAGGGTAGGTCCATCTTCTACAACAATTACATTCTTATCTTTTATATCATGATCGCCCTCTATTGTTACCAATGAATCAGTATAAATTCTTATCGCATCTGGATTTAATTTCTTCAAATTTTCCTCAACAGTTTTAACATCTTCTGGTTTCGCGCTATTCATTTTGTTAATAACAAAAGCATCAGCGTACCGAGCATTCACCTCTCCGGGATGGTATTTAAGTTCATGACCTGGTCTTAGAGGATCTGCGACAATAAAAAGTAAATCAGTTACGTAAAATGAAATTTCATTATTCCCCCCATCAAATACAATAACATCCGCTTCTTTCTCTGCTTCCCTGATAATCTTCTCATAATCAACACCAGAAAATATGACTAAACCCTGCTCAATGTAAGGTTCATATTCTTCTCGTTCTTCAACTGTGCAATTGTACTTATCTAAATCTTCATAGTTTTCAAAACGCATGACATTTTGTTGGATTAAATCACCATATGGCATTGGTTCACGAATTGCCACAACTTTATATCCTTTACTGTTTAAATATCTATAGGTTGCTCGAGAAACTTGACTCTTCCCACAACCAGTCCTCACAGCGCATATAGCAACAACTGGTTTATTAGATTTTATTTGAGTAAATTTTCCCGAAATTAATCGATAATTTGCACCAGCAGCAAGAACTCGGGATGCCTTATGCATAACCTTTTCATGGGAGACATCTGAATAAGCAAATACAACTTCCTCAACTTCTTTTTCTTTTATAATTTCTTCTAGGGATTGCTCGGAAACCATTGGGATTCCGTTAGGATATAATTTTCCAGCTAATTCAGCTGGATATTTCCTTTCAGCGTCTTCTATTGTTCCTACATTTTGTTCTCCTGCAATTGTAAAAGCAACAACATCGTATTCATCATTATCTCTAAAAACTGTATTAAATACATGGAAATCCATTCCTAGAGCACCAATAATAATTACTTTCTTTTTCTTCATAGACATAAACCATTCTAATAGTGTTCTTTACATTATTATAATAATTAATTAGGGATATGTAATAATAGTTATTGGTAGAAAGGGGGAAAAACTAGGGAATGCTCAGGAATTTTTTTTTTCATTATTTAAGTTGTAATCTTATTTGATGTTTTATAATATGGAGACATTCTAAGCAAAGCTAGTTTCGCAATGGGGGAGATTATTTTCATACCAAACCTTCTCAATCGGTATTCTCGCTTTAATCTTTCTATATATTGTTGAAATGTCTCAGTTTGGAAGTTAAGAGTTATAATAGTTATTAATAGCATTATGGGAATAACAACCCACTTATAAATTTAAGCATGAAAATTTGTAAGCATATTGATCATTGTATTATTAAGAAATAATATTGCATAAATTTACATAAAATTGAAAATATGAATAGCAAAAAATAAATATGTGATCTTCATATATTATCATATATGATCATATTGGATGCTTCACCATTAATCCATCTTACTAAGATTGGCAAATTAGAATATATAATTGATCTTTTTGATTTTATTATAATATCTAATGCTGTATATAAAGAAGTCATCGAAAAAGGAATAAAAGCGGGATATAGTGATGCTACACTTATATTAAATTATCTTAAAAATAATAAAATTAAAGAAATCAAGATTAAAAATCCCGATCCATTTTTAAAAGAATATCTACATCCTGGAGAATCGGAATCAATTCAATTGGCAAATCATTTAAAATGTATTTTAATTATAGATGAAAAAAAAGGGAGATTAATAGCAGAGCAGAACGGTATTGAATTTTTAACCACATCTGATTTATTATTACTCTTATTGAGGGAAGGATTAATAAATTTTGATTTTTTTAAAAAAAACCTCGGAAAATATTCTGAAGATGGATGGTTAGGAGCTCCTATATATCAAAAATATTTAGAAAAGGGAAAAAAATATGAGTGAAAGGTTATCAATTGTCATTCCTTCAGAAATGAATGTTGATCTTGAAAAATTACAAAAGATATTAAAAATGGATAAAAGTACGGTAATTAGACACTTACTTTCTAAATCTATCCGAGAAGTAAAAATAGAAACTTTCTTGGATGAATATAGAAAGGGAAAATTGTCTCTCGGAAAAGCCGCTGAATTAGCCGGGGTTAATTTATGGGAATTTATTGAACAATGCCGGAAAAATCAAATTCAATTAGATTTAAGCGAAGAAGAAGCGGAAATTGGAATACGCAGAGTTGAGAAAATTGATATTCAAAAATATAAAAAAACTATGAAAAACTCATTAGAATCACTTGAGAAATGAAAATTAAGAACTTAAGACCGACCGGTAAATTTTATCCATTTTATTAAATAGTCATCAAATTCAAAATTACAAATGAATGTGACCTTTCTTAAACATCCTTTAGTTTACCATAATAAGTAATTTGGGATTTGTAATAATAGCGATTAATAGTATTATTACTAATAATAGAAGATTAGATCAATATGAGCATAAGAATGAAGCCCCATAGAATGCACTTCCTAAAGAGTATTTTAATGTTATAAAACACAGTTTTCGAAGCTCAAATAGAAATATAGTAAATATATAAGTGTAGGGAATTTAATTAAATTATTAGAAAGTTGTAAAAAGATGATTATAAATGATAGGATTTACTGATAGAATAAATATCGATCAAAAGATTTTATCTGGAAAACCTGTTTTTAAAGGAACTAGAATTCCAATTTCTATAGTATTGAAGATGTTACGTGATGGCGCAACATTTCAGAAGATATTGGAGGAATATCCGAAGCTAATTGAAGAGGATATTAAAGCAGTACTTGATTACTCTGTTTTTGTTGTTGATCATCCCGAAGAAGAGATTATTGACATTTAATTATAAACTCTCTTTAAAATTGTAGAAGATGGTTTAAATCATGGAAATCATCGTAGATGAGTGCCTAGCAGAGTCAACAAGATTAGTTTTAAAATAAGCAGGATTTAAAATCATCAATGTGGAAGATATTTTAAATTCAGGTGTTGAAGATGATAGAATATTTGAATATGGAGCAAATCACAAAATACCAATAATCACACATGATCGAGGATTTGGAATACTTTATTATTTTACTCAAATAAAGCCTCCTACAATTGTTATACTCCAAGTTTTATCTCCCCATCCAGAAGCAACAAATAAACTATTAAGTAAATCCCTATCCCAAATTAATATAAATAAACCTCAGAATTACGGCAAATTAATTATTATTTCAAAGTCTAATATTCGAATTAGAACTAAATAAAATCTTCAATTCCATCCCGAATCCATCAAAATGAAACCTCACGGAATGCAAATCTTGAAAAATTTTTCTAGAGTTATAAGCTACTTAGATTTATTTATAGTACTATAAGCTGTTTTGTAATAAAAAAAATTAAAAAAAGTTTGTTAGTTAAAGTATCTTTTCATATTATTTACTATATTCTTTAAAACGATTTTCTAAATTGGGATCTTGTAAAGTCTCCATGATATACCTACCAAAATCTTCGCCAGTAACTCCAGTATCTCGACCGGTAATTACTAATTTTTTCTCGTATGTCGCACATATTTCAAGAGCCATCTCCAATTTCTTTGATTTCTCAGTAAATCCAATGTGATTTAGAAGAATTGCTGCTGCTTTGATAATACTTGAGGGATCGGCATATTGAGCACGACCTTCATCAACCATTCGTGGAGCTGAGCCGTGAATAGCTTCAAACATAGAGAATTGCTTTCCAATGTTTGCACTTCCTGCAGTTCCTACACCTCCTTGAATTTGGGCAGCTTCATCTGTTATAATATCCCCATATAAATTAGGAGCAACAAACACTCTGAACTGGCTTTGACGAGCGGGATCAACCAACTTTGCGGTCATAATATCAATGTACCAATCGTCCCATTCAACATCAGGATATTCCTTTGCTATTTCCCCAGCCATTGCAAGAAACTTTCCATCAGTAGCTTTTACGACATTAGCTTTAGTGACAACAGTAACCTTATTGATATTATTCTTTTTTGCGTAATCAAATGCTAATCTAATTATCCTATCAGCACCTTGGGTAGTTATAACTTTAAAATCAATAGCAAGATCATCTGTAATATTTATTCCCTTTGATCCTAAAACATATGCTCCTTCAGTGTTCTCTCTGAAAAACATCCAATCAATATTTTTCTCGGGAACTTTCACTGGTCGAACATTTGCAAATAAATCAAGTTCACGACGCATAGTCACATTTGCACTTTCTATGTTGGGCCATTTATCTCCTTTACGTGGAGTTGTAGTTGGACCTTTTAATAATACATGGCACTGTTTTATTTCTTTTAAAACATCCTCAGGAATTGCTTTCATTACTCTTGCCCTATTTTCAATAGTCAATCCCTCAATTACGCGAAATTCCACTTTACCACTTTCTTCTTCATCTTTTAATAAAAATTCCAGAATAGCATGAGCATGTTTGGTTATATAGGGGCCAATACCGTCACCACCGATAATTCCAATGATAATAGGTTTTAATGTGGAATAATCGATCCAATCTTCTGCCTTTTTCATTCTTTCGACGCGTTCTAATTGTTCTTGCACAATGCTTTCAAAATGGTTTCTTGCCTTTTCAATAATTTCATTCATTTTTGTTTAATTTCAAATTTTTTTTTTCTAATAATTTGAATTTCGAATCTTTTAAAAAATTTGTATATAGTGATATACTATTCTATTTTCTCCCATAACTATCCCATAAGAAAAATAAAATTACTACAATATCTAGGTATCAGACAACCAAAATGATCAAAGAATTCTGAAATTGAAGCAAAAACAATTAATCGTGCGCTCAAATTAAACAAATAATATATATTAAGTATCTTTTTTAAACTAAGGAGGATATTTAGTAAAAAAATTAAAATAAAATAACTATAAGAAAAGTGATAATATAGTTGGCATTATTTCAAG
>LAZR01002297.1_pt1 | contig 11234 bp, 10 predicted proteins | sample 329461 | NCBI WGS metagenome assembly LAZR01 (sample SAMN03002196, study PRJNA259156) | marine sediment metagenome | biome: sea floor; feature: Hydrothermal impacted sediments; material: marine sediment; isolation source: Loki non-amplified sample from Loki's castle hydrothermal vent sediment ...
CGTAAGTTATTTGGAGGGCTGTACAGCACCATCTCGCGATGAAAATCAATTGCACGCCGCTGTAGTTGAATTGGTAGCGATGGATGATGCCGAAATTAAATACTCAACGGTACAAAATTGGTATCCTGGCAACAAAGAGGGCAAAGGAGGTGTCTTTAACTTTGTTACCAAGAGGGGGCTTTGTGAAAAGAATGCCAAAATTTCTTGGACCCAGGTCGAGACAGGTTCTGCAGTAACCTGGAAATATCCATCCTGTATTCTGAAAGGCGATAATTCCATCGGTGAATTTTATTCTATTGCAGTTACCAATAATTTTCAGCAGGCGGATACAGGGACTAAAATGGTGCATTTGGGTAAGAATACCCGAAGTACGATTATTTCAAAGGGCATATCCGCAGGAAAATCCCAAAACAGCTATCGAGGATTAGTGCAGGTTAATAGCCGTGCCGATAACGCGAGGAATTTTTCGCAATGTGACTCCCTTTTAATGGGAAATGAATGTGGCGCACACACTTTTCCGTACATCGAAGCCAAGAACAAAACGGCTATGATAGAGCACGAAGCGACGACCAGTAAAATTGGTGAAGACCAGATTTTTTACTGTAATCAGCGCGGAATCAATACAGAAAAGGCTATTGCCCTAATAGTAAACGGCTTTAGCAAAGAAGTTTTGAATAAATTACCCATGGAATTCGCGGTAGAAGCGCAAAAATTGCTTGAAATCAGTTTGGAAGGTTCTGTTGGATAATTTAAATCTTCGCTCTACAAGCTAAAATATTGAATCGAAATTAAGAAAATACAATATGTTAAAGATTAAAAATCTACACGCAAGTATAGACGGAAAAAAAATATTAAAGGGAATCAACCTTGAGGTAAATGCTGGTGAAGTACATGCTATTATGGGTCCGAATGGATCTGGTAAAAGCACTTTGGCATCTGTAATTGCTGGGAAAGAAGATTTTGAAGTAACCCAAGGTTCCGTAGAAATGAACGGGGAAGACCTTGATGATACTTCGCCCGAAGAGCGTGCACACAAAGGTATTTTTCTTTCTTTTCAATATCCCATCGAAATCCCTGGCGTATCGGTCACCAATTTTATGAAGACCGCTATCAATGAATCGCGAAAAGCTAAGGGCATGGAAGATATGCCAGCTAATGTTATGCTGAAATTAATACGAGAGAAGGCTGAGCTTCTGGATATTGATAGAAAATTTCTTTCTAGATCCCTTAACCAAGGCTTTTCCGGTGGAGAGAAAAAAAGAAACGAAATTTTCCAGATGGCTATGTTGGAACCTAAGCTTGCTATTCTAGACGAAACCGATTCTGGTCTCGATATAGATGCGTTGCGAATCGTAGCAAACGGTGTCAACAAATTGCGCAGCGACGATAAGGCTACCATAGTAATCACACACTACCAGCGCTTGTTGGAGTATATTGTACCTGATTTTGTGCACGTTATTCACGATGGAAAGATTGTCAAGTCAGGCGGTAAGGAATTGGCCTTGGAACTTGAAGATAAGGGTTACGATTGGTTGAAACAGGAGGCAGCCATTTAAAACAGTCCGAAGTGAAAGCCTCGGCGAGCAGTTCATTCAGATAAATCTGAACACTCTGTACTAATTACTTGGTACGCAATACTATTTTACATGGATTTAAAAGACAAGTTAATATCATCTTTCATGGCATTCGAGAACGACGTAGATGTCGAACACTCTATACACGATGTTCGTATGGCGGCTATGAAAAATTTCGAAACCAAAGGTTTTCCTTCCAAAAAAGAGGAAGGTTGGAAGTATACTTCATTGAACAGTCTTCAAAAAGTGGATTTTAGCATTTTTCCAAAGGAAGAAAATGCACTCGAATACAAAGACGTCAAGAAATATTTCCTTCATGAAATCGACACGTATAAAATCGTTTTTATAGACGGCATATACAGTTCGTATCTTTCTGAAACTACACATGATGGGGTAGATATATGTTTGATGAGCTCGGCCTTGACCAAACCAATGTACAAACAGGTCATTGACGTTTATTTCAACAAAATCGCTTCAAAAGATGATTCTTTGACGAGCTTAAACACGGCATTCAGTAGGGAAGGTGCCTATATTTATATCCCCAAAAATAAAATGCCCAAGAAGCCGATTGAAATCGTGCATTTCGCGACCGGTAATGAGGCTTCTTTAATGCTTCAGCCAAGGAACCTGATTGTAGTTGAGGAAAATGCTGAATTACAGGTCATTGAAAGACATCAGAGTTTGACCGCTAACGAGGTATTGACCAATTCGGTGACAGAAATCTTTGCTGCTAAAAGTGCAATCGTAGATTATTATAAGATTCAGAACGATAACGCTACGGCCAATTTAATTGATAATACCTATATCGATCAAAAGGATAGAAGCTTAGTAAAGATCCATAGTTTTTGTTTTGGCGGAAAACTTACTAGAAACAATCTGAATTTCTATCAGAATGGCGAGCATATCGATTCTACGATGAAAGGGGTTACCATATTAGGCGACAAGCAACACGTTGACCATCATACTTTAGTCCATCATAAGCAGCCTAATTGTGAGAGCCATCAAGACTACAAAGGTATTTATGGTGAGAATTCTACAGGCGTTTTCAACGGAAAAATTATAGTCGATAAAATTGCGCAAAAAACGGATGCCTTTCAGCAGAATAACAATATTCTGATCAGTGATAGGGCCACCATCAACTCCAAGCCCCAATTGGAAATTTTCGCCGATGATGTGAAATGCTCACATGGTTGTACCATTGGTCAGTTAGACGAAGATGCACTTTTCTATCTACAGACGCGGGGTATTCCAGAAAAAGAGGCAAGGGCACTTTTGATGTATGCTTTTGCCAATAATGTATTGGCTAGTGTTCGAATTCCTGAATTAAAGACACGTATCAATAAACTGATTGCCAAAAAGTTGGGTGTTAATTTAGGGTTTGATATTTAATGACTTCCGCCACGCTATCAAGAGTAGAAACTATTGATTTTTTAGGATACTTGATTGGCCAAATTTTACCGGGTTAAAGCTATTTGTGAAGGCATTATATTCTTTACATTAAAACACTCGGCATTTATAAAACCTATGGAAACTACAACTCTCGATATACAGAAAATCCGTATAGACTTTCCTATTCTCAGCCGGAAGGTTAACGGAAAGCCTTTGGTGTATCTCGATAACGCGGCCACTTCACAGACTCCTCAACAAGTCATTGACGCAATCGTTGATTACTATTCAAACTACAACGCCAACATACATCGAGGGGTTCATGCCCTATCACAAGAAGCGACCGATAAATATGAGGCCGCCCGGCATAAAATTCAAAAACACTTCAATGCTGCCAAATCCCATGAAATAATATTTACATCAGGTACCACACACGGCATTAACATGGTGGCAAGCGGATTTTCGACCCTTTTGAAAAAAGGTGACGAATTGTTGGTTTCCGCTATGGAACATCATTCCAATATTGTACCATGGCAGATGTTGGCAGAACGTACAGGTGCTATCCTTAAGGTAATTCCCATGAATATCGAGGGTGAGCTGATGATGGATGCATACGATAAACTACTTTCAAATAAGACCCGTTTGGTCTTTTGTAACCATATTTCAAATGCTTTGGGTACTATCAATCCCATTGAAGAAATTATAGAAAAAGCGCATTCCGCAGGTGCGGCCGTGTTAATTGATGGGGCACAGGCTGCACCACATATCAAAGCCGATATGCAACAACTAGATGTGGATTTTTATACCGTCTCCGCTCATAAAATGTGTGGTCCTACCGGCGTTGGAATGCTTTACGGCAAAGAGGAATGGCTAAACAAATTACCACCCTATCAAGGTGGAGGCGAAATGATTGCCGAGGTTACTTTTGAAAAGACCACCTATGCCGACCTTCCCCATAAATTTGAGGCAGGTACGCCGAATATTTGTGGAGGCATCGCTTTCGGAACAGCCTTAGATTATATGAACAACATCGGATTCGATGCTATCGCTGCATATGAACATGAGCTTTTGCAATATGCCACTCGAAGATTATTAGAAATCGAGGGGTTAAAAATTTATGGAACCGCTAAATCCAAGACTTCTGTGCTATCTTTTAATATAGAAGGAATACATCCCTATGACATTGGTACAATTCTCGATAAATTGGGTATTGCCGTTCGAACCGGTCATCATTGCGCCCAGCCTATTATGGATTTTTACAAGATTCCTGGAACGGTGCGTGCCAGTTTTTGCTTTTATAATACTGAAGAAGAGGTTGATGTTTTGGTATCGGGAGTGAGACGAGCTGTGGCTATGTTGCAATAGATTTGCCGACTTAGTTCATTTCACAGAATTATTTCCTTTATGTTTCTCAATGAAAGTTGATAGAGCAAGTTAAGCTCATAAGCATATTATTGTACGGCCATCTCTTCAAAAATGAGATTAAATTCGTCTCCTTTATCTATACCGAAATTGATATTGTATTATAAATACGCAATCCCATTACTATCACAAACCTTTGAAAGACAACCTGACTTATCGTATTTTTGTATAAATGGCAAGAATGGAAATTAAAGAAATACAGCAAGATATAGTCGATGAATTCTCCATGTTCGAGGATTGGATGCAGCGGTATGAATATATGATTGAATTGGGCAAATCACTTCCTTTGATTAATGAAAAATATAAGACAGATGACAATATTATAAAGGGTTGTCAAAGCAGAGTATGGGTACATGCAGAACTTGAAGCGGATAAACTTGTATTTACTGCCGATAGTGACGCAATTATAACGAAAGGTATAATAGCAATTCTTATACGTTCTTTCAGTAATCAAAGACCGCAGGATATTATCGATGCGGACACCAAATTTATTGATGAAATTGGTTTAAAGGAGCACTTGTCGCCCAATAGGGCCAACGGGTTAGTAAGTATGATTAAGCAGCTGAAATTGTATGCAGTGGCCTATCAAACCCAATTAAACTAGATTTTAATCTTACCTAGAAAAGGTATATATAGTAGATATATACATGCTAGATAGTAGTGAAGCATTTCTATTTTTTTTAAACGAACAAATTTTGAGTAATGAGCGAAGAGACAATAATTGACACACAAGAACTTGGCGAGAAAATCGTTACCGTTCTCAAAACCATATACGACCCCGAAATTCCTGTTGATATTTACGAATTGGGTTTGATTTACGATGTATTCGTAAACGAAGATAACGAGGTAAAAATTCTTATGACCTTGACATCCCCTAATTGCCCTGTCGCAGAATCGTTACCTGCGGAGGTAGAAGAAAGGGTAAAATCTTTAGACTTGGTCAAAGACGCCGAAGTTGAAATTACCTTTGATCCTCCATGGAGCCAAGACTTGATGAGCGAAGAAGCTAAATTAGAACTTGGTATGTTATAAAGGTTTCATGACCTAAGCCTATTTCGTAATGCGATGCAAATTAGTATGCGCAAGGTAGCTTTGATGTAAGTTACATTATTCTTTTTCTCCGGGTTCACATCTCAACCGTCTATGATTTAAATCGGAGAATTTCATACAATTACAAATGGAACAAGCCTCGGAACCCATTTTAAATAGGGTAGCACAAAGTAAAATCATCACATTTAACCTTGAAGATTATTTTCTGGAAGGGAAAAGAATTTCTCTGGATATTAAGAATTGGTTGTATGAAGGCCTTATTCTTAGGGAAAAAGATTTTAGGGAAGCTTTAGACAAACACGATTGGTCACAGTATCAAGACGCCTACATTGCCATGCATTGTTCTTCGGATGCCATTATACCCGGATGGGCATACATGCTTATCGCAACAAAATTAGAGCCTTACGCAGCTAAAATCTTACAAGGAGACCTCACACAACTTGAAACCTCCATATATCAGACCGTTATTGAGGCACTTGATGTTTCGGAATTTAAAGATCGTTTGGTCATTATAAAAGGCTGTACGAATAAGCCCGTTCCTCCGAATGCTTATTTGTTAATAACCCAAAAGCTTCAGCCGGTGGTTAAGTCCCTTATGTATGGTGAAGCCTGTTCTTCTGTGCCTCTTTTCAAGAGAAAATAACTGTTTAAAACTCAGCTTATAATATTCATAAACTACAAAATATTGTTGAAAAAGGTGTTGATTTATTGTTAGCAAATATTACTTTTGCGCAAAAATTTGACACTAATTAACTCTTATTTACTATGAAAAAGTTTTTACTGACCTTTTTAACGATTCTTACATTTAGTATAGGTGCAGCTCAGACAATAGATGATTTAAAAGCTGAAAAAGCTGAAAAGAACGACTCAATTGCTGCCATAAAAAGTAGGGTAGACGCATTACAAAAACAAATAGATACCTATCCGGGTTGGAAAATTGGTGCATTCGGTACCCTTGGCGCCAATATTTCGAGCTTTAACAATTGGTATTCACAAGGTGTACCCAATAACTCTTCCGGTAATATTGGAGTCACTGTGAACGCGTTCGCCAACCTAGACCGCGATACTTTTTTCTGGAAGAATTCAGGGAACGCCAATTTGCAATGGGTAAAGTTAGATAATAAAGATATCGAGACCGATAGTGAAGACTTCGAAGGCACTACGGATGTATTTACACTTACGTCGCTCTATGGTTATAAACTTAGCGATAAATGGGCAGTTTCGGCTTTGGGGGAATACCGCACCTCGCTAATAAACAATTTCAATGATCCCGGCTATCTCGATTTGGGTGTGGGTGCAACTTGGACTCCCCTAGAAAATTTAGTAGTGGTGATACATCCCTTAAACTATAACTTCGTATTTACATCGACCGACAATATTTATGAGTCATCTGCAGGTGCGAAGATTGTGGCTGATTATACCCGAAAATTCGGAAAGCTCAACCTGAAATCTAATTTCTCTACGTTTCAAAGTTATAAGAGTTCCGATTATTCTAACTTCACGTGGATTAACTCTTTGGGTTACACATTGTGGAAAGGTATTGGACTTGGTTTCGAATTCGGTTTACGAGGCAATCATCAAGAGTCGTTAGCCAATGCTTTCGCACAAGCGCCAGATCCAATTGTAGTAACACCTACTTTCGATAACACTGAAAACGATTTACAGACCTACTGGTTATTCGGTCTTAATTATGCGTTTTAGTAAGGGATACGGCTTACATTAAAAAGACATTCAAATTAAAAAAGCCCTCCAGTCTGGAGGGCTTTTCGTGTTAAGTAAGGTTGGCTAAGTTTGTTTACACAGTCAATATAATCAAACTTTAAGTCAAGCGTGTTGCAATGGGGGGGCAACACTAATCCCATCTTCCGATAGGCAATTTTCAAATACAATACGAATGTAGACTAGTATTCGATGAACGGTAAATTTTTGTTGTGAACTTACCTGAAAGTGTGGTGTAGCGTGTTAAATGGTATATATTAAATTTGAAAACATACAGCTGGCAATCACAAAATAAAAAACCCTCCGTTTAAAGAAGGGTTTGTGCACAAGAAGTATTTGGTTAAGTTGGTTTGGTATTTCAATATTTCTTTTGGGGAAAAAGCTTTATTGTAAATTACAAGTACTAATATATAATCTTAAAATTACCGAGATAAATTATTGTTGTGAACTATACTAAACCTGTTGTAAACATCCACTTGTATGCAGAAGCCTTTTTCTATATGAAGAGTATATCCTTTTAAAAATAAGCATTTGCCAATCACCAAGGTTTAAGACCAATATTACTTTTTTAGACACCGATAATACTGTAAACCATTCCACTTATACATCTTTTGATTGACATAAGACCACATGCCATTATATTTGAGTAATTTAGGATAACGGTGTTAATGAGATAATCCGAATATGCATTTAAAAGTATACCCATGTTAGAAGCCGTAATAGTTGATGATGAAGTAAAAGCATTACAAAGCTTAACTTGGGAACTTACCAATTTTAGCGATGAGATAAAGGTCGGTGCCTCATTTACCGACCCATTCGAAGCCTTGCAATATTTAGAGAAAAATACACCCGATTGTCTTTTTCTAGATATCGAAATGCCGACTATGGATGGGTTTCAATTCATTCAAAAACTGACGAATAAAAATTTCCCTGTGGTCATTACTACGGCTTACAACCAGTATGCTATAAAAGCTTTAAAAAACGAGGCAATCGATTATCTTTTAAAACCTATCGATTCTGATGATCTCAAAGAGACCATAGCTAAAATCAGAAAATTCAATGCAAAGAATTTTACGGCCGAGCGGTTAGAGAAAATCCTTTTGACTTTTAACGCTGGCGCTAAGCACAAAAAAATTACATTCAATACAGATGGTAAATTGATTTTCTTAGACAGTGAAGATATTTTGTATGCTGAGTCCGACGGAAATTACACGACCATATTCCTTTCCGATGGACACAAGATGGTGCTTACCAAGAAATTGAAAGAGGTCAATTCCCTTTTACCAAAAGATTCCTTTTTTAGAATTCACAACTCTTATATCATCAATCTCAATAAGATTAAAGAATTCTTAAAGACCGACGGCTATGTGGTGCTAGAATCCAACCACAAAATTCCAGTATCAAGACAAAAAAAATCTGGATTTTTAGACATGCTGTAGGCCATAATGGAATTGCATACCACACATAGTTCGGCAATCAGTGGTGCCTCGTCTCCATTTTTGAGGCTGGTATTGGCTGCTGTTATCTTTTTGTTGTTTATTACTGGAACGACTGCCCAGTCAATCCCCAAAACCTTCCAATATACGGTCGACAGTCTGATTAAAGCAGCACCCAAAACATTTTCCGATATTCACGAGGTGATGGATCAAAAGCGAAGTGACACCTTACTCATGCGTTACTTCGCGAACATTTCAAAAAAGAAAAACTATTTCGCAGGGCTAGGTTATGCTTTGAACGAATTGGGAAGGACCTATAGAAACATATCACAATATGAAACCGCCATCAAATTACATTTAGAAGCTAAAGCGATAAGCGAAAAGGCTGATAATCTAGATATGAGGGTGTATAGTTTGAATAACCTCGGTGTGGTGTATCGAAGACTTTTTTCCATCCGAAGTGCAATGGATTATAATCAAGAAGCTCTTGAACTGGCAGAAACCGTTAAAAACCCGTCCGTAAGCTTAAAGAGAAGTATTAATGTGTCAATTAATTCTATTGGCAATCTTTACCTAATGCTCAATCAATATAGCGAAGCTATTGTCTATTTCGAGAGGTCGGTAAAACTTGAATCCGAATTAGGTAATACGCTCGGGCTTGCAGTTAATTACCAAAATATTGGAAAATGTTTTGAAGAACAGGGAAACTTAGATAAGGCCCTTGAAAAATATCGTGAGTCATTGGCCTATAACGAAGAAATCGATAATAATATGGGCCGTGTCATTTGTAAAACCAGTATGGCCCAAATATACCTGAAACAGAATCGTTCAAAAGAAGCATTAAGCTTGCTTGAGACCACATTACCATTGGCGCAAAAGCTAGGTGACGGCTTTCTAATAGCACCCGTATTTATTGTAATGGGATGGGCACAGATGCAAATGGGCGAATATATCAGTGCTGAAAATAACCTACTGCAAGGTTCCGGCTTGGCCGAAAAATTCAAATTGAGCGATAGATTTTCACAAGCCAACCATTTATTATCGAAACTTTTCGAAAAAAATCAGGACTATAAAAAAGCTTTAGATTATAAGTTGTTAGCTGTTGCCAACGATGAAAAAATGTTCAACGAGGGCACTGTACAATACGTAAACGATATTCTCTTTCGATATAATTCCGACAAAACCAAAAACGACGTTCAATTACTGGCGCAAGAGAATGAAATGATTCAAATGAAATTGCGTACGACCTACACGACACTATTGATAAGTGGTATTGCGTTAGCACTTTTAGCCGGTATATTCTATATTCTGTATCGGCAATACCAGCTAAAAAATGAGAAGAAAATGCTGACCCTAGAACAAAGTATGCTGCGTAGCCAGATGAATCCACACTTTTTGTTCAATTCATTGAATTCCATCAAATTATATATCATCAACAACGAACAGAAAAATGCAGTACACTACCTTAATAAATTTTCAAAACTAGTCCGCAAAATCCTAGAATCTTCATCCGTACGTGAAATACCTCTAGATGAAGAGCTTGAGACTGTCGAATTATATATGACAATCGAAAACATTCGTTTTTCCGAAGAATTGGATTTCACTATTCAAATCGATGAGGAAGTCGATGCGCATACGATACGCGTTCCATCGTTAATTTTACAACCCTTTCTTGAAAATGCCTTATGGCACGGTTTATCGAGCAAGAATGGCGATAAAAAAATCAGGATTGAGGTAACGAAGGATAAAAAGGGATATATCAACATCACCATAATTGATAATGGAATCGGAAGGGTGGCAGCTGAAGAAATAAAACGTAATAAAGTACTCAAGCGAAAATCGGTAGGTATAAATATCACAAAGGAACGCTTGGCCAATTTTGCCAAGGACTATCAGAATTCATTTTATCTTGAGATTGTCGATCTTTATAGTGAAGATGGAGATGCTAACGGTACAAAAGTCATATTACACCTACCTACGGTTTGATGCCATTTGGTATATAACGTATTTTCACGCGCCTGACATTTACCTGTGTTCCGCTGCGACTTGCTCAAGTTCTTTGTACCAAGCCTTTCCAAATTTTCGGATGAGGGCTTCCTTTACAAATTTGTAGACCGGTACCTTAAGTTCTTCCCCTAGTGCACAGGCAGGGTCGCAAATTTCCCATTTATGGTAGTTTACGGCGGTCAGTTCGGTATATTCCCGTACCCGAACGGGATACAGATGACAAGAAACCGGCTTTTTCCATTTTATAGCGCCTTGGTTGTAAGCTTCTTCAATGCCGCATTTCGCCATCCCATTCTCGCTGAAGGTCACGTAGGCACATTCACTATCATTGACCAATGGGGTTTCCCATTCTCCATCATCACCTTTGACGAAAGCGCCACGGTCTTCAATCACGGCAATACCTTCAGGGCGTAAAAAGGGTTTTACCTTGGCGAAGATATCGACCAATATCTCGGTCTCGCTATCTTCTATAGGCGCACCTGCATTGCCATCAACGCAACAAGCCCCTTTACAAGCCGATAAGTTACAGACGAAGTCTTTCTCGATAAGCTCTTCCGATACTATAGTTTTACCTAATTGAAACATGGTTTGATTTTGGGTTTGCAAAAATACGTTTTAGCTTGATGGATTGATGTATTCC
>LAZR01002298.1_pt1 | contig 11226 bp, 29 predicted proteins | sample 329461 | NCBI WGS metagenome assembly LAZR01 (sample SAMN03002196, study PRJNA259156) | marine sediment metagenome | biome: sea floor; feature: Hydrothermal impacted sediments; material: marine sediment; isolation source: Loki non-amplified sample from Loki's castle hydrothermal vent sediment ...
TTTCAGCAGGTCGTTGATGCGGTCCGCCTTCTCATAGGCCGCAGCGATGATGTCGGTGGGGGTCATGCCTTCCTTAGCCGACCGACTCGGCAAACGCCACCGCCATGCGCTTACAATCATCCAGGTCTTTGGCGGTAAAGCCTATTGGGAGACTCATGTCCTCCTCGGGATGCCCCGCCAAATATTCAGCCGTGAAGCCGGACGATGCAGCACAGTCCCCCTCTTTGATAACATCCCCCACCTTGAATCCCCAGATAGCACGGTGGCTCCACCCGTACCACTTCAGCTCTCGGTTGCAGAAGCCTATACTGCAAACTTTGTGGTCGCTGGAGGAGAGCATGGGAATAATCCCCCTCGTAACAACCAGCCGGTGAGCCACCTTACTGTTTCCGATATAGTTTCCCGCAGGATTGAAGGCCGATACCATGATGAAGGGAAGCCCACCCCCTGCATCATCTCCCCACCACCGTACATACCTCAACTCGTACCCAGCCTGGAACTTGCGAACCTTCTTTAATTCTCGTGGCATTGTAACCTCCTCTGTTTATTCATCCCACCCCCGACCCCACCGTGCCGATGAACCGCCTGTAGCGGGGGTGCGACTCGATATACTCATCCCTGGCCTCTATACCCTGCCACTCGGGGAGATACCCGCCATGGGGGATGCACTTTGGCTGGGGACAGGCTTGGCACCTCGGCCCCACCACAATGCAGCCGATATCCTCATAGTAGACAGGTATCGCTACCTGTGCCCTGGTCGCAGCCGACCTCGCCCTTACCTCCGGGGTGTGGAGGTGCGCAGCGTTGTCACTACACCTGTGCTCCCCCTTCCTCGGCAGCATCCGGCCGCACCCCTTGCAGCGGTGGGAGAGGTTGGGGGTTGTCACAGCGGCATCACCGATTGGCTCATCCTCTTGGCCGCTATCTCGCAGTACTTCTCCTCTATCTCTATGCCGATGGCCTTACGCCCCAGGTCTTTGGCCGCCCTCAGCGTGGTTCCCGAGCCCATGAAGGGGTCGAGGATGGTGTCGCCCGCCCCCGTGAAAGCTTCTATCAGTTGATGCAACAGAGCGATGGGCTTTGAGGTGGGAGCGTATGGTATCCCCCCATTAGAGCGGTCTACATGAGCATCCCAGACCGCATGTTTGCCGCCGCCGTTCCATTCCTTCTTCCCTGGTGGGTGGAGGATGGCAATAGCCTCCCAACCCATCCCGGGTCGATCTCCGCTGAATTGCGGAGTACTATTGGGTTTTCTCCATATCCCAAAACGGATAAACTCTAAGCCATACGGTGGACTCTCCTCCAAAGCAACAACATGCTGGTAGGCCATCGTTGCTATGAGCCACCTTGTTAGAGGGCACAGCCCAAATAGTTCTCTAAGCGCATCCACATTCCAGTCAAGAAAGCCTATCTCCAATGGCCGATGTACCTCTTGCTCAGTGCGATGGTTGCCAGTCCTCGCCTCCTGATGGGTCTCCCTGTTATAGGGGGGATCAGTTATCACGTGGTGAACAACGGGCAGTAGGGGCACCACCTCCCTACAATCCCCGTGGAATATCTGGACAGCCTCATCCTGGTAGTAGGCCTTCATGCCCCCACCGCCCTCCGCACGGCGGCTGCGATGGCAAAGGACATGGCGGGTGGCACCGCATTACCCACCTGTCGGTACTGCTCCGTCTGGTTGCCCACCACCTTGAAGCCAGCGGGGAACCCCTGTAGCTTCAGGCACTCCTCCACCGTGAGACGGCGGTATCGGCGCAACTCTCTGGGTGTGCTGGCTGACTTACCTTCGTGGCCAGGAGCACCCGACTGTATGACTCCGCTGGGGGTATCGAGTTCCGAAATGAACATCGGCTCCCCCGGCACAGTCGGTGCCGGGGTGTTGTCCACCTCCGCTATCGGCCCGTTGGCCTTGCTATTCTCTGACCGGACACGCCGGATGCGGAGGGGGTTGGTGCCCTTGTCGTTGCCCGCTAAGACGGGGCGGGGTGCTGGCATATCAATGGGCAGCCCCAGTGCCTCCCGCACCGTCACCCACGGCAGTAGCCCGTCCCAGGGGGCCTTGGCGTGGGTAGGTGGTGGCACTTGGGGGTAGCCGGACAACGCTCCCACCCAGAACACCCGCTTTCTTATCTGAGGCACCCCGTAGTCGGCAGCATTGAGCTTCATCACCGTGACCTTGTAGCCCAGGGTCTCCAGCGCTCCCTTGACCCACTGCGGAAACTGGGCCCAGTCACCCTGCCCTATCCCAGGCACGTTCTCCATCGCAAACGCCTTCGGTCTCAGCACTGATACCGCCCACACGAAGCCCCAGATAAGGAAGTTGCGGGGGTCATCCTTCCGCCGGCGGCCCGCGGTGCTGAAACCCTGGCATGGGGGGCTACCCCACAGGAAGTCCACAGGCTCCACCTCTGCCCAGTTCATGGTCTCTATGGCCTGGCAGATGGCTACGGGGGCCACGTTGAGATTGAAGGACTCCACAGCTTTGGGGTCGGAATCGTAGGCCCATAGGTGTTTGAACCCTGCCTCCTGGATGCCCAAGGAAGCCCCACCGCAGCCACAGAAGAGGTCGCCGCTGGTCACCGGGGCATCTCCCGCCGGATGGTGAGGGTCACCGCTTGGCCTCTCTGAACATCCGGCATTGCTTGTTTTCAATACCATCCATCGGTATCAGCAGGTGCAGGATGGACTCGGGCTTGTTGCACTCCTCGTAGTTTGCTATCAGGTGAGCCATCCACACGGCACAGTCCTGGTTCACATCATTTCCACAGCGTTGACACCACTGCTCTTGGTAGTCCGAGCCTTCGGAGCCGTTTGAGAAGTATCCCATTAGTGGGGCACCTCCTGTCTTCTCATAGCATCAGCATCCCGATGGTCATGCTTCCAGCAGTCACACGCCATGTGTTCAAAGGTCAGAAGGCCAGCCCTCGGTGATGCGGGATTGAAGCAGACCCCCCAATCGGGAGCAACTTCAAACCATAGAAGCCAAGGGCATGAACTGCACTGGGGGATGTCATCACCCTTCGAGTTCCTGTAGCGGTCAGTATCTCGGCACACTTTCCATAGCCGGAGGTGTAGTCTGCTCACCCCACTGCCCTCTTCAAACAGGTAGCACAGGTGACTTCGTTGTAATACTTGTCCCATTCCTCCACTTGTGTCCGACCAGCCGGGAAGCCTCCATCATCATCGTCGCAGGTGTGGACTGCCATGACGGGGATATTAGGTAGGCAGACTTGGGACACACAATCCGCATACCTGTCCACGTAGGCGAGGTGCGTCTTGCCTGGTCTGGAAGAGCCGATGATGTATAGCTGCTCAAAGTCAAGCCTCACGGTCATCTCCTTTCACCGCCCTCTCCGCCCAGCGGACTCCGGGGCCGGAGGGGTTGGGAGGGTACGAGAGTCATGGCCACTACTTCGCACATATCAGGCATGGTGTCCTGTCCTCCCATTCATCTATCTCCAGGGGTGCCTGAACCGCTGCCTCTATTTGTGTTAACCTGCTGCCTCGCCGCCAAGTAAAGCCCTTGCTGTTAGCGATGCTTTTCTCTTCATCCTCTACAGCCCGCTGAAAGAGGTCGGGGTGAAACATCTTGAGGCCAGCCCAATCGCTTTTGCGCTGGAAGGGACAGCACCAGCAGCCTCCGGTTGACCGCCAGCGATAGAAGTCGGGGAGTTTTATACCAGCGCCATCTAAGATTGAGAGGACGCCTGCTCGGTCTATACCAGCATCCTTTAGGGGGTAGGCGTGAGCCACAGTGGCAATAGCGCCATCATATTTCCCCTCTCTATCTTCATCCGCCCTGATGCCGATGTAAACTATGCAATCATCCTTCCCCACATAATGTCGGTAGGGATAGATTTTCAGGTATCTCGTACACCAGCGCCGCCAAGGGCTCGGGAGCATGTATCCCCACTGCCTCAAATACCAGTCAAAGTCCCGGTCCCTAAACCGGACACGATTCACTGTTCCCAGCCTCACCTCCAACTGATTCAGGAACTCGTAGACCTCTGGCAGCTCTCGCCCCGTGTCGTAGAAGACATACTCACACTCCACCTTGCCCTTGAGATATAGGGCCAGGGCTGCGCTGTCCTTACCGCCCGAGAGGGCTACGATGTGTCTCACCCCACCGCCCTCTCCGCACCGGGAGTCCTCACGGCTTGGGGCATCTCCTGCCGGATGGTGAGGGTCACTGAAGAAACCACGCATGCACAGACCACTGGCCACAAGTTATCTTCATCAGGTCAAGGGGGTGGCCACCATACTTCTCTACCAGTAGCTCCATCTCCACCCCGCAGTCGGTGTAGTTGGCGCAACAGAAACAGGACACGCCTGCATCCTCAGTCTGCTCTATCACGGAGGTGGTCTTGCTGTCATCGTTCACCGCTTAGCCTCCACTCTCTTGAACTCCAGCACCCAGGTCCAAGGATTTGACGCCCACCCATAGCCCCGCTTGGCGTTGATGCTGTCCCACAAGTCCATGAAGGCAGCAGTGGACTCATAGCGCATAGGGGAATCAGGATGACCTTTCACATAGGACCTAAAGACCAGGATACCCTCCGCCCTTGCGCCAAGGTAATCAATTTCCTGCACCCTCTCCACCCTCACCCCCGTAATCTCCAGGGTGATGCGGCTGGCCTTGCGGGGCATGAAGATGGAGGGCTTGGGCCTTGTCCAGTCGCCATGGGGCGGGTTGCCATCAGCCCAATACCATACTGGCTGTTCACACGCACGTTCAGGGAGCGAGAAGGTCTCCCGCACCCACAGCCTGTCACCGACCTGGCCGTAGGGGGGAGGGTGACCGTATGGGCAATGATAAGGGGCACGCTCTCTGAAATAGTCGTCATAGCACAGCATCCCTGCTGGCTTCCACTGGATATCATGTGTTCCATCAGGCTTGAAGGGCTGCGGCTTGATGACCCGGCGGGTCTGGGTTTTCCTCCCCTCCAATGTGGCCTTGACCATCGCACCTGAAAACAGAATAGGCTTCACTTTGCCACCGTCTCTATCACGGCCCAATCCCAAGGATGCCAGATAAAGGTCTCTACCCCTGGGCACTGACCTAAGAGGTCTATCCAAATCGCCTGAGCCTTGCTCACTGGGCTCTTCACTTTTAATTCTGCCAAGAGGATTCGTGGTGGCCGGACCGCAAACAGGTCGGGGAAACCAGCGCCATCCGCGGCGACAGGAGTTACCCAAGTGCCATCCTTTTTCATGGCGGGGCGGAAGTGGGCCACCCGCCAGTGGTATAATCGCAGGAGTGCCAAGACCGCCTTCTGGAAGTGTCGTTCTGTCATGCGCGGGTCAGCCACCCCGCCCCTCCTCCGGGGTCTGGGCGGACAGTGCCGCAAACAGGGCATCGCCGGCGGCGGGGTCGGGGGTATCGTAGCGTTTGCTAAGAAATCTCCCTGGTAGCTTCTTTCCCTCTTCCCATACAAAAACTTCAGCCCAGTAGTCGCCCCCTTCCATTCGGTATACTTTGAGTGTCCAGTGGGGGGGCATGTTCCACTCTATAGCCCCAGCCAGTGCCCCCTTCGGCCATCCCTCAATGGAGCGGGTGGTGTAGCGTGGCTTGCCATGACAGCCAGGGCATTGCTTGGGTTTGTAGAACACGGGAACATCGTCTATTAACTCAGAGTGGGGGCACGGCTTCTCTACCCTCACCACCTCCATCAGCGGGGCGAAGGCCGGGTCGGGGATGCTCATCCATCCGTTACAAACACAAGTCGTGAGGTGCAAGTCATCTCCGCCTTCTTTGCACTCCACCGTCCTCTGCTCCAGCCGTTCCCGGATGGCCGCCAACTTCTCAGGGATGGTCATGCTTCTCCTCTACACTTATGGACCGGGTATCGGTATGTCTCACCCTTGTATTCGTTGTAGTCCTCTTCCCAGGGGTTGTGTTTGTGGCAGACATACCCTCCACAGTTCTCACACAAAGCCTGTTTAGTAACTTCCTTGCACACGAAGCAGTAGTGCTGAAATGGTAAGTATGGGTTTTTAGTCTCAGTCATCTCCCCTCCAGTGCCTTGCCCAGCGCCAACTTGAGGGCGGCCACTTCATCGGGGTCATCGCCGAACCACTCGCCATCTTTGTCCTCAATGCGACAGGTATCATCCACAAAGTAAACATCGTAGCCTCTGGCCTTTGCCGCCTTCACCCAGTCCCCCAACTCCGTGCTGGGGGTGAACCCGAGGCCGTGGCAGACCTGGCAATCTTGACCTTGGCATACATCCTTTTCCAGTCGCTTGATAACACCGTGTGGCTGCCTTCTACCGGGTGAATATTGCAGGCCAGCCTCAACCAGTAGGGCTTTGCTGCCTTGACACTTCACCCTCACCATATCCCCCAGCAGATAGGTCTCGCCGGAGCCGGAGCACTTAGGGCACTTTTCAAGATTGTGGTATCCAAGTCCATGACACTCCTTGCACTTCCCCCGCCGGAAGGCCACGTCGAGGTTAGTCATGGTGCTACCTTTCCTATTCATAGTTCTTGCTTGCACTGGACACGATACCCAGTCAGGCGGCAAACGCATGGGTCACACCCAACATAGTCACTCTGTCGGTATTTGATTTTATGTGGAGCTTTGTGTGGGCAGTCCGCCTCACCCTCTTTACAGAAATTACTATGGCTGCATATAACTATGGGTTTTGAATAGGTGCCTTGCTGACTACCACAATCTGAGAACGCCATCATCCCTTCTCCTTCTCACAGGCCTCCACGGCGGCCCGGGTGATGACAGCGGGGGTGAGCCAGAGGATGTAGGGAAGGTAGGGCTTACCGTAGCTATACCCTACCCACATATCATGTAGACCAAGGCTAAATAAGCATTGAACCTCTTGGGACATCTCCCGCATCTTCTCCAGCAGCAGCCCAGCGTGTTCCCAGCGGTGGCTGGGGTCAAAGTCTTCATAAATTGGGAAGGCCAATAGCCTATCACTATTCCGCCAAGCATATAACTTTTTCCCCTTTCCATAGGGTAATGCCCAATGCCACCCCATCACCTCCCTTGCCGCCCTCTCGTTGCGGTTATGGTCATGGTCTGTCATAGGACTCTTCTTAATCCAATAATCAGGTTCTCTATATTCTCCAGCGAAGAAGTCAACGATGAGTTCCCGGTCATCCACGGCTGTCCTCCTGGGGGTGGTGGGGTTTGAGGAATAGGTCTATCTGGTCCCGCAGTTCTCTTCCAACTTGCGAACCCCGGCTTACCCACTGGGGGGCAAAGCACAGCAACCTCACCGCCTCCCTGAACTGCCCCTCCACCTTCTCCAGGCGGGACTTCAAGTGGTTATGACAAGCATACATATCGTGGGGTTCGGTTGCCGTAACAGGCTGTCCACAGTTCAAGCATGGAACCTTCTTTCTCTCAGTGCTTCCATACCCTGCAATAACTCCTTCATCAAACCCTGCTGGAGACCTGCCTGTGATTCGGTTCGGGTTCATGGGACGCTCCATCTTAATCACCTCCTCTTCCCCGAACTCGGGGTGAATGATTGCTGGGGGCTGGCTCGGTAACTTTCGCCTGCTGACCGATAGTCGTGGTATGCAAGACACCCCACGGACACCAGCCCCCGTGTCCCCGGCAGCCTTGGCTGAGACTTGAGGCCGCTACATTTGACCACTGACCATCTCCACATCAATGGCACCTCAGCTACCGGGGGTGCTGGCTAAGTCCAGGGCTTCCACCCCTGAAGGATTCACAGCCAGCTCGGAGCGGGGAAGGTTGGCCCAGGGACTCTCACCCTGGGACGCTCCAGTGGCATCCCCCGTGCCCCCTCTTAAGGAGCCTCTAAGGGGCTTGTGCGGCATTCCACAGTTATCGCCTGCGTCTTATCTTCCGCCACCAACCCGCCCCGCCCTGTCTATTCACTTTTGTTAATGGACTGGGCGGTAGGCGTTGACCCTACACCTCCGACTCCGGTATGCTACTGCCTTACACCACGCCCAGTGTGACCCGCGCCTATGCTTCTGCCTCAGCTACCACAGCCTTAGCCAAATACTCTTCTGCTCTCTCGTGGTCGCCCTCAGCCTCTGCTTTGAGAGCAAGGGCAAAGAATCCTTTAGGCTTGAAAGGCAAGTCTTTCACCCCCGGCATTGCTGCGTATTCCCTAAGATTCGTCACGTGTTCCTCCTTTCCTTTTGGACAACCCGGTGGACAATGCCCCTCGGGTGGGGCTATCAAGTCTCAAAATGACAATCGTGGGTACAGTCGGAACAGCACCGACACTTGTCTTTACTGTTGCCATGTATTTCTTCTTTGAAGGGGCAGGTATGTAGGGCTATCCGCATAGTCCCACAATCTGGGTTGTTATGGGGGCATTTCTTCTTGGTCATGTCCCTCCTCTCTATTTCCCGGTAGCCTTCCGCTCCGCTCGACGGAGTCCGCTGGGCGGACAGGGCCATTCGTTGCTGAGACCCCTCTCATTTAACGCTCAGGGCCATCGGAACCTTCGGGAGCACCATTGCCCCCGCTATGCCCCTCCCGTGTGCCATTGAGCCAGGCATCAAAGTGGCCTGCGACCTGCATCACCTCCTGGCTGCCCATTGCCCCCCGGTCCGTGTGCGCCATGATGTAGCCCGCCAGCTCCACGGCCGCTTTGAGGGCCACCTGCCTCTGGCTGGACTGCTGCCTATCAGGTTCTCCGGCGTCGTTGGAGTGAGGCTGGGCAATCCGTTGGTGTTGTTCCGGCAGAGGGAAGGCCACTGGCTCCGGCGTGGTTTTGGCAACAAGGTTGATGTATTTCCCCTTCTCTTCTACCTCAAAGCTGTAAGCCTTCCCTGTCTCCAAAGACTTGCCGATGGTAGTGTCAAAGATGCCGATATATCTGTGGTAGCCACTCACCTTGACGCTGTATTTAGTCCAAGCATCAGCACCTTCCCCTCCAGTCTTTATGCCAATTTCCTCTATCACGCCTTCAACGGTTGGCATATCTCCTCCTTCCTATCGGGCAGCAGGGCGGCGGTTTTCATGGCTCCTCTGCTTTGGTTATGGCGGCCCTTAGATAGTCGGCCACCTCCTCTTTGTCCAAGCCATCAGGCCCACCCCGGTCAACGACGCCATACAAGGCGGCCCTACATGCTTCAAGCAGTTCAGGGGCAGCAGCTATCAGGCGGGCATTGGCCTCCCTCAAGTGTGGGGAGACCATAGCCAGTTGCTTACCCGCTGCATCTACGATTACGCCATCCCCTTCATGTTCCCACGGCCCCGGTGTATTTTTGCTCACTCCCCCACCCCCTCCAGCACCTTCCCCAGGTCGGTGGCGATGGTCGCTGTGGTCTTCTTCTCCATGACCACAAAGGAAGGCTTGATATCCATGTTGCTGACGATGCCCTCAAACACGTTCTTATCGAGGCTGAGGGCCAGATGGTGTTCCTGAGCCCAGGCCAAAGCCATCTCAAAGGAATAAAGCGGTTTCTCGCTCACTCGGATACCCACACCCGGAAAGGGCTTCTTGTTCTTGGTGGCCTCATACTCCTTGAGGCCCGCTTCTCTCAGGGCTTCCTCGGCTTTGGCCCGCTTCTCCTTCGCCTCATCTCTAATGGCAAGTACGTCGGCATTGGTTGCTGCCCAAACCATTTGGGATAGGCTAATGACCTGTTGGGCTACTTCCTCCACCTCCCTGGCCACATGGACGGCCCGGACAAGTTCTTCGCTCATTTCACTTCACCGAGACCCTTTCCGCAGGAGCATGGGCCAGTTGGTTCTGCCGGCCCGTTGTGTAAGGCACAATCGCTTAGATGGTCAAACATCATGGCGGACTCTCGTATTACAAGGTCACCAGGCAGAGTAACCACGTGCCCTCCGACAGCGAACGCAACGTCAACCTCTCCAGTAGGCCAAAGCTTAATAGCTTTAGCTATGACAAGGATTCTCTCTTTCATGGTTTCTTCTCCTCCTCTATCCATTCGTGGCCCCAAGTCTCCAGCATCTCCAGCCCATCCCGCAGGGCTATCTCTGGAGAATCATAGTGACGGGTCGCATCATTTAGCCAGCGCCTCATGGCTCTGTAGAGTCCCCTGTCGTCGTCAGTCATCATTTCACCACCTCCTCTACCTGTTTGATGAGGGCTACCTCTTCATCTGATAGCACGTACTCTACCGCCGCGAAGTTGAACATATGCCGCATTCCCCGTATCAGCGGCAGCAGCTTCTCGTGGGCATCCAACCACCCCTGCCGCTTGCCCCGCAGGATAGTGAGGGCATAGCGGAGGTGGACATCTGACCTCCTCGCCTCTATCGCTGCGATATCATCGTCAAACGGGGTTTTCATGGCTGGGAGTCCCAGTTCCACAACTTGCACACATCACACTGACCCTCCGCTATGGCCTTCTCCTGGGGGGCCAGGACGATTGCGTCACTCATGGGGTGTCCTTCCACTTCTCAGCCATCTCGCTGTAGTGCTTGAGGATGGCACCATGCTGCTCTCTGGTAATGCCAGCCAAGGCGTGAACATACGAACTATTCATATTTATTCGTGCGCCTTGGCGGATATACTCATAGTCCTTCCAGGCTTTCTTAGTCACCCCATACAGTTCATCAGCCATGGCATCTCCTCTCATTTCAGTTACTCCTTTCCCCGGATTGTGGGGCCGGGGGGATCCGCTTTGGCTATGGCTTCCTCCATGATGGCTCTGACCGCTTGGTAGGTGCCGTCAAGCCGGTCGCCGAGATGGGTCACCAATAAACCCAGACCATCTCTGCAAGCCTCCAGCAGATCGGTGTAGCAGTCGGAACGGCGCTCCCGCTCGGCCTTTTCGGCCCGCTGCTGCAAGAACACAACTTGTCGCTGTTCCCACTCCTCATGTTGGGCTTGCCTTTTGGCGTTCCTCGTAGATGGGGCGTGTGCCTTACACCACTGCTTGCCATTCTCTTTGAGCTTGTAGCGGCGATAACATCGGTGCCCACCAAGGATGCGCGGGTCAAACACGGTGTTCTCGCACCGCTCCTCCAAGGGGACTGGTTTATGGCTCCTCATCAAATCCTCCTCCAGACCGCATAGACGGCCAGTATCCACCCCACCGCCACCACGAACATCTCCAGGGCAAACGCACCAACGAATGGACCCTGACTGGCATAGGTCTCCGAGTAGGTCAAGGTGAGCCTCAGCAGTTCAAAGGGGGCGTAGCTGATTATCACGGTTATCATCGCTTGGACTATGGTGCGGAGGGTCACCACCCACCCCGTTCACCCTTGGGCACACCCTCATTAGGGATGTATTCGGGGCAG
>LAZR01002299.1_pt1 | contig 11222 bp, 7 predicted proteins | sample 329461 | NCBI WGS metagenome assembly LAZR01 (sample SAMN03002196, study PRJNA259156) | marine sediment metagenome | biome: sea floor; feature: Hydrothermal impacted sediments; material: marine sediment; isolation source: Loki non-amplified sample from Loki's castle hydrothermal vent sediment ...
GTTTCAAGCCCAGGGCCAACTTTTCGGCGAGCCCAAAAGTTGCGGGCCCGCGATGAAAATTACGGGGCGCCGCCGGAACTACCCCAGCTGCGCAGGAAGTTTGGCGACGGCACCCAAGTCGGCGAGCGTCGACTCGGTGCGCATTTTTCAGGTCATTTCAACTTTTGGGAGGCCAGGTACTATTTAATTTTGGCACATTAACTGTTTCGGATTTACCCACTTATTATTGTGACTTAGAGGATTCTGTTAAACCTTGCATGTTTTTAAAAGATAATAATCAAACTGCCGCTTACGCAGTCTTTATTCATGGCATAAATTATATATCTGTAACTTTCGTTGGATTTATATTTTTTTTAAAAGAAAGAGAAAAAATTTTCTTCCTTTTCTGTTTTTTCACCCAGCTGACCATGACCTCTTTATCTGTCGTTAACATATTGTAGCAAATGAGATGTTTCTAAACAAGTCTATACAAGCTGGCGGATACCATAAACATCTTCAAAATGAGCTCAGATAAATAAAGAATTCTATTTTTTTATTTTAAATAGATTTAACGAGGATATGTAATCAATAAAATTGCTACTTGAATACCGTCATATAAAACATGCGCAATAATCAAGGGTAAAAGACGCTTGTACTTATAGAAAAAGAAACAAGCTACTGAACTTTTAATGCCAATGGTAACAATACCATAAGAACCCTGACTCCAATGTGCTAATCCAATTATTGTTGAAGCTATAATAATTACTGTAAGAGTCCAGATTTTTTGATTTGAGAACTTCCAAAGACTGGTTAGAATAAACACCCTGATAAGTTCTTCATAGAGCGCAATACCCAACCATAAAACAGGGCCAAACCAAAGGATTAGTAAAATCAGATTTGTTCTCATATCCAACATTAATCCCAGCATCTCCATGTTTGGTTTAAAGCTTAACCAATTAGAAAGGGTTAATCTTTCAACATAGAAAAGGATAAAATAAATAGCTGTTAAGGCTAGACCCCATAATATATCAGAGCTCCATTTTCCTTTACCTGAATTAAAATCGGAGAGGTTTTCTTTTAAAAAGTATTTCTTCAATGAGAATAGAAATGCAATACTTAGTCCCCCAAAAAGTAAGGGATAGAGTATTAGTTCAATGGAAGCAAAACCGCTTGATTGATGAGTTCGAATCCAGATCATAGACCCGAATGGGATTAAGACCATAATTGAGAGGGTAAACAATGTTTTAATAGTTTTCATTTCAGTTCACAGTTTTCCGCTATTTCTGACTGCTAACAGCCTGCAATAAATGTATCACACTCAAAAAGTAGACCAATCCCAAGAAGAATGATACAAAGACTTCTTATCCTCTAGAAAGGCTTGCTATGAGCTAGGTTTTTTTTTAGAGATATCAACATAGGTTGACACTGAGGGAAAAGCTTAGACAACCATCATTGTATATAAAAAAGTCGCATAATGTGTATATTTAGCGACATTTTAAAGTTGATTGGTTATCAATCGATGATTATAATGGGAGATAACCTGATTGATGCTTCTTTCATGACAAGACATCTTTAGTAGTGGGAGGTGGATGATGACCAGAAAACATTGGTGCCGTTCAGGCAGCATCACGACAATTATTATACTGTTGATAGGTGTTTTGATATTCGTATGGGCATGCGGCCCCCGTGAAAGGACTATAGAATTTGAGTTTCATGAAGGCACAGACATGGAAGCTGTTCCTTCACCGGACGGCCGGCAGATTGCGCTACAGCTCTGGCAGCACATATGGATCTTGGATATAGATAGTGGTGAAGCTCGGCCTCTAACCAATCCTATAACGCCACCTGAGGAGCATTGGTTTCCGCGATGGTCGCCAGACGGTAGTTCCATAGTATTTTTCTCCCTGCGGACAGATGCAGGGCTTTCTGTCATTCCTGCCTCAGGCGGGACACCTGCTCATCTAACCGAGGGTGAGTATGATGCTTGGGCAAGTTGGTCGCCTGATGGCAAAACGATAGTGTTTGACCGCTTGTTTGGTGCTCTCTGGACAATCCCTGCCGAAGGAGGAACTCCAAAATGCATAACAGCCGATACCATCCAGGCGCAGCATCCTTCATGGTCTCCTGATGGAAAGTGGATTGCATTCAGCTCGAGTGGTCATCTCTCAATAATCGCTCCGGATGGAAGCTCCCTTAAACAGGTCACTAAAGGCAGCAAAGACCAAGCGCCGTCCTGGTCTCCTGATGGGAATAATCTGTTTTTTATTTCAGAACGATCAGGTTTACCCCAAGTCTGGACTGTTTCTATTGAAGGTGGCGAGCCCAGGCAACTTACTGAGGAGTCGGACGTATACATATTTGCTCCGCAGTGGATGGCCGGACGAGAGGTGCTCGTATACACGGCTGGCGGAAAAATCCATACTTTGGATCCAAATACTGGAACTCAGGACATAATCCCTTTCAGAGCTCGTCTCACTCTTTCTCGGAAGCCTTACAAGCACAAACGGCCAAAGATTCCGCGGCCCGGGGAACGACTGCCTGTACGCGGGATATACCGCCCTGTTTCCTCTCCTGATGGCAAAAACATTGCGTTTGCTGCTCTAGGTGATCTCTGGCTGAGGCACGAGGACCGTCGTGTTGAACAACTTACCTCTGGACCTGCAGATGACTGTGATCCTTCATGGTCACCTGATAGCAGAAGTATTTGTTTCGTATCCAATAGAAATGGAGACTACCAGGTGTGGACAGTGAGCGTTAAAGATCTCACATTAAACCAGGTGACTGATATACCCGGAGATGCAAATACGCCGCTCTGGCATCCTTCAGGAGAAAGTATCGTTTTCACACACAGTTCCAGACCACCACTTAAGGTAGTATCTGCATCTGGCGGTGTAGCAAAGCCTATCATTAAAGATTTTGGCTTCGACGTCAGGCCGGTCGGCTGGATACCAGATGATCAGAGCTTGGTGTATTCTAAACTGTCCTACGACCCGAAGACGTATGAGATGAAGACAGAGATCGGGCGGGTCACTCTGGATGGGAAGCTCTTACAATTACAGGTGGATGTTCCTGGTCAAGCTGAGTTTATTGCTCTCTCACCCAAGGGTGATACGCTTGCTTACGTCTCTCATGGAGAATTATGGATTCGTCCTATAGGGAAAGATACAGTTAGCCAGCTACTCATATCAGGTCCTGCCTTCTTCCCAACCTGGTCGGTGGATAACCAGATTTTGTACACTAGCGGAGGCAAATTGATGGGTGTCGATGCGGACACGGGAGAAACGAGGCATATTTCCTTAGACCTCTCATACGATGTTGCACCCGCAGCGGGCTCCCTGCTTCTCAGAAATGCACGGTTACTTACGCCTGAACCTAAAGAAGGTCTCTGGGACCTATATATCAAGGATGGTCGGATAAAATCGATTGAAAAAAGTGGTGATCTTAGTCACAAGCCTGATCGCGTGTTGGATGTAGAGGGCAGGGCAGTTATCCCTGGATTATTCGATAGTTTCGGCGCTGTTTTCCCTAGGTTTCCAGCAGAAGGCCATCTTTACTGGGGCGTGACATCGGTTGGTGGCGCGGGGGGGCCCGGACAATGGCTGGTTACACAGCAAGAAGCAATCCGGAGCGGACGACGGGCTGGTCCGAGGATCTTTCCTGCTTGTGGCTTCATCGTGCCAAGCTATGTGAATGCGTTTCCCCAGTTCTTGCGAATAAAGACTCAAGAACAACTTGAACGATACCTGGATCACATGGTTGGGCTTGGTGCTACTCAGGTGAAATACCATGCGCGGGGGGGCCCTTGGGTTGAAGCCGCGACTGTTAGTGCTGCTCATCGACGAGGCTTGCCTGTTCAGTCACATTTTATTCTGCCCGCAAGCGTAGCCGCTGGTTTGGATCGAAAAGAGCACTCATGGTACTACGATTGGCAAGGTGGAGCTACAGAAAAATTTCGGCAAGACGTAATTGAGATAATGCGCAAGGCCAAAATCACACTTGATACGACATTCATCGTCGCCGGGTACTTCTCTGATCTGTGTGATGCTAGATTTGAAGATGCTCTTTCCCGGCCAGAAATTTCAAGCTTTTTGCCGCCTGCACAGATTGAGAGATTTAGAAAGCAAATTGAGAGAAAATTTCCTGAGGCGACAAACCTTCATTGGAAGCTCGCTCAGGAAGCGGGTAAGGCCAATGTGCTTGCCGCTCATAATGCTGGCGTAAGAGTCGTTGTTGGAACCGACTTTTCTAATTTTCTTGGCTTTATTGCAGTACACTGGGAGATGGAACTTTTGGTCGAGGCAGGATTCTCGCCTCTCGAAGCACTTCGTGCTGCAACACGGGATGCAGCCGCAACTCTTGGCCTAGAAGAGCAGCTTGGTATAATCGCTCCAGGTGCTGTTGCTGACCTTGTCGTCTTGGAAGCTGATCCCCTTGAGGACATCCGGAATACGCAGAAGATTTACAGCGTAATTAAGGACGGTATCATCATCGACCGCAACGCCCTCATCAAGGAAAAGTAATTTAATAAAAAAATACAGGAAATTCGTTTTCTCTGTCGTGTAATAACTTCACAATTTTCCGTTATTTCTGACTGCGAACAGCATGCAATAAATGTATCATACTCATAACGACAAGTTCAACGGCAAACAAGATAGACAAATCGACATAAACTGCAAAACAGCCAGCTACCTTTCAAGCTAAAATCTATCGAGGAAGAGGGATTTTTTCCTATCCCAATGATGCCAAATGAAGAATTGCGAAAAATAAATATATAAAATTGGCTGCATTATAGTAAAATAATTCATGTTCGGAAATACGCTATATAAAAGGAGGAAACAATGCCTCTTCAGAGTAATTATGGTCTAGAAAATCATGGAATAACCAATACGGGTGACTTATTTTGGAATTTTAATACTCCCCGGTTATACGAAGAAATAATCAAGAGGAGAGAAGGTGTTGTAGTGCATCTTGGACCCGTCATCGTAAGAACGGGTCATCACACTGCAAGAGCTGCGAATGAGAAATTTATAGTGAAAGAGCCGGGCAGCGAAAAGAATATTTGGTGGGGCAAAGCAAATCATCCGTTTGAGGAGGAACGGTTCAATACACTATATTTACGTTTGATGGCATATCTGCAAGGAAACGACCTTTTTATTCAGGATTGTTTTGCAGGTGCGGATCAAGAGTACAGGATACCTGTTCGGATAATAACAGAAACCGCCTGGCACAGTTTGTTTGCCAGGAACATGTTCATACAGGCGCGCTGGGAAGAGCTTGAATCGCACATTCCTGAGTTTACCGTATTGCATGTTCCTCATTTTCATGCAATTCCACAGATTGATGGAACCCATTCGGAAGCTTTTATCATCATTCATTTTGGTAAGAAACTGGTAATCATCGGAGGGACTGCCTACGCTGGGGAAATTAAGAAATCGATTTTTACTATATTGAATTATTTACTACCGCAGGAAAGAGTTATGACCATGCACAGTTCTGCTAATATCGGAGAAAAAGGGGATGCAGCCCTATTCTTTGGCCTTTCAGGAACAGGAAAAACAACGCTTTCTACTGATCCTTCCCGCCGCTTGATCGGAGATGACGAACATGGATGGAGTGATCGAGGTGTATTCAACTTTGAAGGAGGGTGTTATGCCAAGGCGATCAATCTCTCGAAGGAGTCTGAACCGGAGATTTATGAATGTACGAGAAAATTCGGTACAATCCTTGAGAATGTTGCCTTTAACGTAGACACAAGACGATTAGATTTGGAGGATGCCACCTTAACCGAAAATACAAGGGCAGCCTACCCGATCTCCCATATTCCGACTGCAGAGCGCTCGAAAACAGGAGGACATCCGGAAAACATTATTATGTTGACCGCTGATGCATTCGGGATCATGCCGCCAATTTCCCGGTTAACCCCGGAGCAAACTCTGTACCATTTCATTTCGGGATATACTTCTAAAATTGGCGGCACTGAAATAGGCCTTGGTAAAGAACCACAGGCAACATTCAGCGCATGTTTTGGAGCTCCGTTCATGGCTCTCCATCCATACGCCTACGCACAGCTTCTCAGAGAAAAAATCAAAAAATATAAAGTAAGATGCTGGTTGGTGAACACCGGATGGGTTGGCGGACCTTACGGAATCGGAAACCGTATTAAACTCAAATACACACGTCAAATGGTTAAAGCTGCCTTAGACGGCACATTGGAGAACTCCTCGTTTGTTGAAGAAAAAGTTTTTGGATTGAAAATTCCTGAGGAATGTCAAGATGTACCAAAGGAAATACTGAATCCTGTTCAGTCCTGGAAAAATAAGAGCGATTACATGGAAAAAGCAAAGGAGCTTGCAAAAAAATTCAGAGAAAATTTTCAGCAATTTGCCAAAGATTGTGAACCGGAAACACTCGAAGCTGGTCCCAAGATTTAGCTGCGATAGAATGACAGGACAACATGGACACAAACGGCTTGTTAAAAATAATAAATTGATGCGCCAATGGTTATTCCTGCTCCCACAGTCAGCAGGATGACCTTTTGTCCGGGTTTGATTACTTTTTTATCTAAAAGGTGCTTTAAAGACAGGAATACTGAAGTCGTAAGCGTATCGGCATATTTGTGAGTAAGGTTTATTATCTTTTCAGCACTAAAATATATATTTTCAGGAAGTTTATTTAAAAAGTATTCACTGATCTGCGAAGGAATGACGAAACTAATGTCGTCAGCCGACAGGTTTTCTATGTCCAGTAATTCCTTGATCACAGGTTGAACACATGCCAGGTACGCATCCTCGAGCCCCTTCTTTTTCTCTATAAAAAGACGGCCATATTTCTGTGTCAGGCTCACAAATGAACTATACAGGTGTATATATTTTTCAAAGGATTTAAACACAAAGTTTCCAAATCCGATTTTAGAATTTGGTGATAGATCCAGCATAACTGCAGCACCACTGTTTATATATTGATAATTAGGATCAGGTTTTTTATCTGCGTTGGCCTCACTGGAAATCACCATCCCGGAATAAATCCTGCCGGATAAAATTAAATTGATCAAAACATGAATTCCATTTAGCATGCCGCATCCGCCATTCTGTAAATCAAAGGATAATGTACGTCTTCCCTGAAATTCGGTATTTATTCCCAGTTTTTTTTGGATGAAGGTGGAAAAAGCAGGTTCTGCATAGTGTCTATCGCGGTATATGCCGGAGTTGATAAGTACCTGGACATCCATAGGATGATAATTGGAATTTTTTAAACAACTCAATCCTGCCCGGACTGCATGGGAAAGAGATCCTATTTTCCAAAATTTTTTTCGGGGGTAACTCACCCCAATACTTTCAATCCGAATTTTCTTCATCGGTTAAGCAGTTCCAAATTTGCTGATATATCGTTCTGGGAGATCGTCCATTGTATAAGTCGCATGGACTATCACCATTCCGGAACCACCGCCGACAAAAAGTAAGTTGTGATCCTTCCGGATGGTATTATTAAGGAGGAATTCATGAAGTATAATGAAATAACTCGTCGTAGTCGTATTTGCAACTCTTTCAACATTATAGAGAAGCCGGAAAGGAATTTTCTCCCTTAAAAACCTATTGGTAGCTTTTATGTTTCTTTTTATCACTCCAACGGCTATCTGGTGTGGGATACCGTAATCAATATCATCCATCGTCCAGCCGCTTTTTTCAACAGTCTTTTTCATATAAAAAGGAAAATGTTCTGCTCCCTTTCTCTGCAGGCCGCGAGCTTTTGTTATAAGCACCCCTCCGGGCCCTCGTTTGGAAGGTTTGGAATAACAATAATGATTATGTTTGGCTCCGGTGATTAAATCCAATTGATGTAATCCATATTTATCACTATCAGATTTATCCAGGATGATGGCGGCACCGCCATCACCTAAAGTCAGTGCTGCAAGTTGTCTGTCAAAACTATGTCTGATCTCTTGTTTAGAGGTATCAACAAGAGGCATATTAAGTTCACCACTGACCACCATGCCACATTTAATGGCACCGGATTTTATAAAACTTTCCATTACATAAATTCCGTTTAACATTCCGACACAGGCATTGTTAATATCAAAGTTAATTGCATTTAAGGCCCCAATTCTCTTGCGGATCATCATACTGGTGGAGGGTTCAAAATCAACTTCATCCTTACGATTGCATTTTGATATGCTGGTGCAGATAATCATGTCCAGATCTTCAGCTGAATAACGCGACATCTTCAGAGCATTCTCGGCGGATTTTACCGCAAGATCTACGGCATACTCGCCTACTGCCATTCTCCGCTCACGAATACCCGTTATTTTTTCAAGATCCAATGAGGGAGGATGTTTACATTGACTGAGCAATTCTCTCGTCGTCAGAACGGTTTCCGGCAAATAGATGCCTAAACTTTCTATTTTAATATTTTTCTTGTTTGCCATAAATTCAGAGAATACTTTAAGCAATTTGCAAAAGATTGTAAACCAGAAACACTCGAAGCTGGTCCCAGGATTTAATTATTACTCTATTCACTCTAGCTCATTGGACGGCTGTAACCAGATAACGTCGTAAGGTTGCAAGGTGATATGCAACTTTTGATTTTCAGCTAAAAACGCTTTTTTACCTATAAGATCATACCACTTGGATTCAGATGTATCAATCTCTGGAAGTGAAATTTCTAGGTGGCACTCCCTATTCGTTACATTGGTCATTGTTAAAATATGCTGATCTATTTCTGGTGATGTTCTCAAGACCGTAAATACAAACGGAGATATCATTAATATTTTTTGGTCTCCGTTTGGGTGAAAAGCTTGCTTCTTTGTTCGGATCTCAATGAGCCTTCCTAAATCCCTGTTAATTCGTGATTTCTTTGAATGGGGATAGATCATGGATTCCATTATTGAATCTGCATCAACAACAGTACGGTTAACCGCCCGTTTCCTGTTGGTATTTTCAACAGCTTCGTGATCGTTGTGAGTTCCGAAGAGACTGTGCAGGTAGATTCCAGGGACTCCCTGAATAACAAGCGCTATTGATCTTGAGGCAACGAAGCGCTTAACCTGAAACGGGATGTCTTCCTTACTTCCCTTAAGGTTTAGAGCACTATACCAGGTTATATTGATTTCATAGGGGATTTCAGCACCGTCTTCAGCTGTTTTATATGAAATGTACCCCCCATGTTTTTTTGCCCTTTCTATCATATAATCAATATCTTCTTTTTCTAGGATGTTTTTGATCGCCATAAGCCCAATGCCATCGTGCGAGTCCAAAAAATTGAAAAAGGTTGCAGTATTTGATACCTTCTTGAGACTCTTTGCCCAAGTCGAGAGGATTGTAGCATTTTCGGTGTAGAAAGAATGCAAGACTAGGGGGGGTAAGGCAAAATTGTATACCATCTGTGCCTCATCATGGCCATTACCAAAATAGGTGATGTTTTCATCATGAGGGACATTTGTTTCGGTTATCAAGGCGACATATGGCGCAACAACATTTAAAAGGTCACGAAAAAGTTTGACGATTTCATGAGTCTGTTCCAGATGAGCACATTTTGTTCCTGGCTCTGTCCAAAGGTACATCACAGCATCAAGACGAATGATGTCCGCTCCGTGACGTACATACATGAGCAGAATCTCAAGAACGCGCAACAAGACATTTGGATTTTTATAATTTAGGTCTATCTGATCAGGAGAAAACGTTGTCCAGACATAAACTGGCCCCTTGAGTGACTGGAATTCTGTAAGGATTTTTGATGTTCGAGGACGAATTATCAAGCGCCGCTGTTCAGGGGTTAAATCCTCCCTTGACTTAAATATGATGAAAAAATCCTTATAGTATGGGTTGTTATTTAAAAATTCACTAAACCACCTGCTTTTTGATGACACATGGTTTATGACGCTATCAAACATTAGCTGGTAACGATTCTCCAGATCTTCCAGATCAAGCCACGACCCTAGATGAGGATCCACTGTTTCAAAGTCGATTATAGAAAATCCTTTATCAGAAGAGGAAGGAAAGAAAGGCAGTATATGTAGGGTATTGATTGTACCTTTAATGTATGTATCACAAAATCTAGCTAATGTTGCCAGGGGGGAACTATCTTTATCACGCATTAGATCACCATAGGTGATCAAAATAATGTCTTTCTGCGAAAACCGTTCTTGTGGATCAAAATTCTTGTCCTTTTCGATTAGCTTCCGGGGTTTATGGGCCCAGAAAACCGTAAGAATTCGCTCTAGTTCGAGCATTGTGGCTCGAGCTACTGACTCGCTGTAGAGGACACGCAGTCGATTATACATTCGGTCGGATGATTTTCTGGGAACCTTTAACAGAGGTCTTATATAATCTGGCTCTGAATTGTGGACGGTTCTTGTGGTATCAAGAATTTTCGGCTTCATATATAAATGTTAATGTTAATTAAAGGTTTCCACAAGAATAATTTCATATAATTTGGACATAGGCTAACTTAAAATGACCTGTACAATAGTAGCAATCTGGGTAAATTCGAAGAAAAAAATAAATGTTCTTTTTGGACTACGGCTGCCTTATAGAGGAAATATTCTTAAGGAGGCCGAAAGTGATATATACTCACAGATAGATATTAAATGAAACAATGCTATCTATTCGTATCTCAACGATTCTATTGGATTGGCCCTGGCAGCCTTGATGGCTTGGTAACTCACGGTCACCAAGGCAATAACCAAGGTCATACATGCTGTGAGTATGAATACCCAGACACCTGTACCAGTCCGGTAGGGATAATTCTGCAGCCAGGCATAAGACATGTACCAGGCGATTGGCAGTGCAATAATATTGGCGACAGCAACCCACTTCAAAAACTGCTTGGAAAGCAGCACAATGATTCCATGGACCGAAGAACCCAGCACTTTGCGTATGCCGATCTCTTTGGCCCGGTTTCCAGCGCGGGCAGTGGTCAGGTTCATAAAGTTGATACAGGCGATAAGTTGCACGTTAATGAAGTTGAAATATCTCAAGTATCCATTTTATAGGCAGACATTATTATGACAGAAACAATTTTCACTCTTATTTAGCCTGGATTATTCACGAGTCGAGGTTACCGCAGATGCAAGGCGTCAGCCCATGAAGCTGTGGTCCTTCACTGCGAATGGGCTGCAACGAAGGAGATGCGGTGAGATCGACTCGCCACCAGGGAAAAAATGCTGATTAATATAGATAGCTTCTTTTCGAATAAGTGTTTATCAGGATCTACAGCAATATCAGGATATCTTTTTGATATTGCTGTAA
>LAZR01002300.1_pt1 | contig 11218 bp, 21 predicted proteins | sample 329461 | NCBI WGS metagenome assembly LAZR01 (sample SAMN03002196, study PRJNA259156) | marine sediment metagenome | biome: sea floor; feature: Hydrothermal impacted sediments; material: marine sediment; isolation source: Loki non-amplified sample from Loki's castle hydrothermal vent sediment ...
CCTCCCAGATTTCTCGTGTCGGCCCATACTTGGATGCGAGTTTCTCAATCTTCTTCAGAGCCTCTCGCGCTCCCTCCGGCTCATCCCCTTCACGAGACACGACCAACCGAGCCCCACACGATTCCAGCAACCGCTCTGCCAACCCATACGAGGGGTTACGTTCTCCGCTCTCTATCTGGCTAATCGTACTCTGCCTACACCCATTGCGGGCGGCGAGTTGGATCTGTGTAAGCCCTGCCTTCTTACGATTCGCCATGATCCGTGTGCCGATGGGGACTGATGCGTAACGCTGAAACCACTTGGGCACCTTCCCGAATTTCTCCTTGAGTGAAGCGGCCAACTCTTCGTTTGTTTTCTGCTCCGGCTTATCCCCGGCTGTGGCTTGGGTGGGCTCGGCTCGACCCGATAGCCACGAAGTGCGTTTGCCATCTAGCGCATCGAAGATCCAGCGCAGCCAGTCGAGGTCCGTGGCGTTTACCTGAAGATCGAAAACTCCACCATCGTCTGCCGCACCGTTCAAGCAGAATCGGTGTGTGTTCTCACCTCCGTCATGTTCCGTGGATTCGGGTAGTTCCCCACCGCACATCGCATCCATCGCTCGACGTTGGAACACGCAATCCGTATGTGGGCACCACCGAGGGCGTTCCTGGGTCCATTGCTCACTCATCGGCTTCGGGCTCCTGGGGATCTATTTCCCGTCGCAAATCTTCTTTGCAGTGCTTAATCGCCAGACGTAAGGAACCTTGCCAATCTTCAAATCTATCCTTTGACCAACGGCCCCTTGGCTTGGCATTTGCGAGACCATCCAGCGTCTCAAACGCATATTCCTGTATTTTCCGTGGGCTCATTTCTTGGGCTCCTGGGGCTCGGACCCACATTCGGCGCACTCCACCCCTAGGTTGCGTGCCCACATATGGCCTTCCTCACAGGCGTAAACGGGCCAACCCTTCTCGCGATCTGGGTCTTCGGCTTCGAACGCCTGCGCCCCATCGCCCTTTGACGCCAACGCTTCTACGTGTCCCCTTAATATTGTTACCGGCTCGTAATCGTCGGCTGGGTCAGGGAGTATTCGGTAGACTGGCCATCCTCTCCAGTCTTGGTTAAAGTCTGGTCCGGGTTTTAGCCAGCCCCAGGCGATGATGATCTTTTGCTTGGGCATTTCTTGATATCCTCCTCTTGGCAGTAAGTCCAGGTAACCCTGATGATGGCCTCATGCAAGAGAGTTAATGCATATATCTCTTAAGCCTTACGCTTCTAGATGAGGGCCCTGAACTTACCACTTAGGGGTTGAGTGTTATACGTTCCCGCCGCTTCCTGCTACGGCAATAATGTAGTACTTGATGCCACTGTCACCGGCGTCGAACTCGGTCTCCTCGGAGATGAGCTGAGCAACCTGGATTAGGGCATGTTGGGGGTCTCTGGCGCAGATGTTCTGCCCCTGGAGTATGACCTTATTGTTCTTTGTTGCTGCAACACTGTATAGGTACTGTCTCTCTGCTGATATTGATGCTAGCATGATCTTTTCCTCTTGAGTTGTAAGTGGTTTCCTTCTACTGCCTGTTACTACATGGTTGTCTTGGGGCCTTCTCCTTTTAAAGAAAGGTAGTTGGGCGAGACAGGAAGAGGTGTAGGGTCTCGTCATCATGCCTTAGCATGGCCCTGCAGTGCTCTGCCTCCTTGTAGATATTTGCTAGCTCTTCCTTAAGCGCCTTCCTGATGTCGGTGTTGTACACTACTTCCTTGGGTTGGGGCTCTGTTGCTTCCTCTTCACCCTCTACCCCTTCACCCTCTACTACTGCTTTCGTCTCCTGCGCACCTTCTTGCATGTTGCACCTCTTGTCTCTTGGGTTATGGCCTCATGTAGTAGTGCCCTAGGTAGGCCAAGGTGTATAGGGCAAGGACTATTGATAGGCTTATTAGCCAGTCCAGCCAGTATCTGTTATACCCAGCCTTCAATCCTGGTGATTGATTACTAGCTTCTGGGCTAGCTCGAAGTCAATGGGGCTGAACACGCCTATGTTGTTAGGTAGATTCTGGTCTTTACCTATTTCTGAAATGCTCATGTATTCGCAGCATCTCATCTTCTGCTGATCGTGATCTATTGGAATTGCGACTACATGTCTGGGATCCACTTTTACAACTAGGAGCCTACTCTTGTAGCTGTTGAAGTTCTCGGCGTATACTCTGGCAGCTACATGCAGGCCATGGGAGCAAGGGGAGTATCTATCTACATTCACCTCTTCTCTGGGCATCCTGCATATGTTTCCTGGGGTGTTATCGAATCTCCCACTGTGATGATCCTTGAAATCCTCTCTCACGCTCTTGAAGCCTAGTATATCGCCGTCATCCCAGAGCATGAAGTTATTGACGGAGCAGAAAGGTAGTAAGTCCTCTATTACTGAGGGCGTCTTGTTGCTGTAGAGCTTCTGAAGGAAGTTGATTATTGTCGTCGGAGCCATATCATGTCGCATGAGCTTGAGTAATTTCTCTGCGAACATGATGGTAAATCCCTTCCATCGTATGTTACAACCTTACGTTGGGTGTCTACCATTAGGGAGGTATTTGCTCTGGCCTCCTCAATGAATTGATTGAGAGCCCTAGGGATGTCGGCTATCGTCAGAATGTATTCAAAATCTACAGGTGTGTCTTCCAACTCCTCTCTGATTGCTTCATAATTCGGATGGCTCGGTGGAATCGTGATAGTTCTGGAGCCGAATACGAGTATAATACCGTTGCTTGAGGAAATGGCGGCATTAGGTTTATCTGCTTCTGTTAGTGTCTCTGGTATGTTCACGTAATTCTCCTTGAGTTGAGTACCTCTTCTGGGACTAGGGCAGCTATTTTAGTAGCCAATATAGTACTACTATCTAGGTATTGTGGGGTGAATAATTCAGGTGCGTCCTGGGTTATCTTGTCGAGGAATTCCCTGGCTTTTATTAATCTAGCTTCTAGGATCTCTTCGTCTATGGGCTCCTTATTGTACTGCTTGAGGAAGTCGTAGCTGTTCTTGGCATATGCATCTGACTTAGCTCCTTTCTTTGCTAGCCTGGCTAGGACCTGCAGGCGTCTTAGGGTGTTAGGTAGCCTGATGCCCTGAGTGCCTTTTGTGTCTAGTAAGGCGGTGGAGATATCCTTGAGACTGGTATTATTTAGCCTGCTGTTCATGAGTGACGCCGCTGGGTTGTATAGGAAGGCATTTAGTAGAATATGCTTCATGAGTATTGGTAGCGCTGGCTTCCATTCGGGTAGCTTTTCTATATCTAGGGTGAAGCTTTTAGGTATTACTATTAAACCTTCTCTGTGCCCGGTGTAACTCCAGGGAAGGTTGCTGGCATGGACTAATTTCTTGGCAGTCATGGCCAGGTCTAATGCAGTATTGTTCTTTATGGGCCATATATTATTCTGGATCCTGAATGCTACTACTGGTAGGTAGTACCCTCCTGCCTTGGGATCTCTGTCTACCGGTTGATAGCTGCTCTCGTTTAATTCCTCTGGCGTCTTGGGGTTGAAGAATCCGTAGCCCATATCTGTGTAGTCCTTGGCATGTATCACACTGATTACCCTGATATTAACCCAGGCCTGTAGTTCCTCGTCTAGATTATGCACTTTAACTACTTGTGCTACTCTACTACTGGCTTCTTTAACTGGCTCGTCTAGGTCTGAGATAGCTAACAGTCTTGCATTGGGCATGCTTAATACCTGGGCTAGGTATTTAGCCTCTTTCTCCTTTATGGGCTCTTTATCTAATCTCTTGAAGAGGTAGCAGGTATTGGCTTTCTTATTCCTGATGGTAGTTGCTGTACTCTGCCTTACTCTCTCAGTACTCATGGTGATAATGTCGTCGTAGTATATTAGGTCTTGTTCGGGCTTGTAGGTAAATAGGGTTCCTGGTTTACCCTTATGGAGTGGTAGTATTGGGTCAGAAATCCAGTCGTGTTTCCTATTGTATTTACTGTTGCTGTGGAAGGGAGTGATCCTGTATGTGGATAAGAATATCTTGGGTAGTAGGACGCTTATGTAATTGTCTTTTACTATTGCATGAGCTGGGAGGTTGATTCTTACCCTAGTGGATGTATTGGGGTCATATGATGTACTTGGAATCTGGTACTCCTCACCCCATAGGGCATGATCCCTGTCGTCATATATTTCAGCCATGCCTATGGTCGTGAATTGTCTCTCTATATCTTTGTCTCCTAGGGTCTTCTTGGCGATATAGTTGGTCTTTAGGAGCATGTATAGCTCCTCTGCTGTCTCACATAAATCTGTACTCTCTTGTACGTGCTTTCTTACTTCCTTGAGTATTTTCTCGAAGGCATTCTTAATCTGCTCCCGGGATCTGGTTGTATTCTGGATACTGTCCCGGGATGGTACGACATTTAGGGAGCCTGCGGGCATGTAGAGGAATATGGGTAGTTTAGCTAGAAACTTTAGTTCTTCACCTAGGTCAGCTAGGGCATTCTTGTTGGCATTCTCCCTGATGGCATAGGGTACATCGGCTAAAACTAAGGTGGCAGTGTCCTCATACTGGTAGTACTTCCTTTGAAACTCTGACTCTCTGGGCTTCCATCCCCTGGGCGTTGTTGGATGGCTCTCATATATGGGAATGCTCCAACCGTAGCCCTGGGGGTTTATAGATATGTGGCTGAATTCTATAGGCTCTAGTAAGTCATCTCCTAGGGGGTGGTCTACTACCTTTATTGCATGAGGAAGGAAGGGGCAGAAGTATAGGGCTGCAGCCATGAACATGTCCATGTCGTCTTCTAGGACCGGGAGCGTTATTTTCACCCCGTTGCGCTCCTGGGTTTCTACCTCTTGTATTCTGGAGCAGGTGCTCATGCCTTCCTCATCCTTGAACAGCAGGTATTGACTCCTGATGCCGTCATGGACGCATTCTAGGGTCCAGGTGGTGGTGTAGGCGAATGGCGATTTGCCGCCTAAACCCCATCCCCCGGTGTTGGTATTATCCTGGTCCTTTGTGCTGGTGGTGTAGACTGTAAATATGTTGACAACAGTGTCATGACTCATGCCTATGCCGAAGTCCTGGAAGACTATCTCTGGGCTTATGATAGTGGGCAGGGTGATAATGCCTTTAGGGGCGTCAGGTACTGTCCTGACGGCATCCATCATGTTGCTACTTAGCTCCCGGACTATAGCTACTCTACTGTCAATGTATAAGTCGCTTAAGATCTCCATCAGCTTGCCGCTTATGGGGATGGAGAAATGTTGGGTGTCGGTTATTCCGATGAGTTCTGTATCGGATTTTCTAAGTTCTACTTCCATTCTATATCTCTCTAGTCATGTGTTGTAGAACCTCAGTTACTATCAACTCTAGGCGGTCCATACGGGCAGGTAGAGCAAGTATTACGTCTGCTGAATGCTCTGTTGCAGGTGCAGTAACCTGATTGCGCCATGCTTCATGCAGCTCGTCCAGGGAGGGATTACCAGATAAGGTAGGTAGTGAATCTGCTGCTTGTACTGTCTCCTCTTGTTCTACCACTTGCTCCTCAGTCTTATCCAGATAGCGTATTAACTGGGCAACGCATTGGTGCTGGAGGTATTTAGGTAAGTCGGTTTCATGGATTAGAATTCTGGACCACCAGGTAGGGTTGCCACCGTATTTCATTGCTAGATCATTAGGGCCTGCAGCTGGAAGCTCCTGGTACCTTTTCCTGGCCTTAGTGATTAGGGCCCGGTGGCTGGTATTGGCTCTTATAATGTTGCCTTTTCTTGAGGCACTCTTGGGGACAGTACCCCTGTAGGCCGCTTGGGCTACCCTCTGGGGGGTATTGGGCATGTCCTTATGCGCCTGGCAAAAGGTACCTGGGCTGACGGCGTGATTAGTGCATTGCGTATTGGTACGTGCTGCGACTGCGTTGCATCTCATGGGGTGCTCCTGGGTTTAGAAATCTAGTGCTAGGCCTTCATTCTGGATCTCTTGTACAACCATATCCTGGACGATCATGGGATATTGAACATGGTCTCCTATGTTGTACTCGTTGTCATTCAGGTCATGACTGATGAACAGGGCTCCTTCTTCCGTAAGCACTTCCAGGTAGAACCCTTCACCCTCTATCTCTAGTCTTAGGTTAGGCATTTTACATATCCCCTTGGACCCTGTTCTCTGGTTTCTTAACCTGTGTTTGGTCCAAGTCGTTACAGAGCTGGATCATGTCTGTTAGGGCGTCGGTCGCCTCCTGGAGAGACCAGTTATCTAGCTCCTGGGGGGTAGGTAGCTTTTTTAGGCCTTCTAGAATGAGTTTTAGTTTATGTGTCTGGCCCTGGAGTTGGTCTAGAGGCTTTAGGTGTTTAGGAAAGTCGCCCCTGAGTGTGTTGTCTAGGAAGATGCGGTTTATAGCCTTGGAGGCTCCTACAGTTAGGGTGGCTAGAGCGATGGTTAGCTCATGGGTTATTGATTGGATATGGTCTGGACCTAAGGACGTAATGGAGGTGATAAGCTCTTTAAGGGTAGCAACTAAGGGAACGGAGATTTCCAGGAGAGATAGTAGGTTGAGTGATCTATGGGTGTTGCAGAAGTGGGGCTCCTGAAGGATGTTGTCGATGGTGGTGGATAGGGATAAGGCCATTCCATGGTACATTTCTGCTGATAGCTTATACGTTAGTTCTAGGTCCTTACACATGTTGCGTCTCCTTGGGGCTCGCTTATGCTTAATACCTTCTGATGACATCCGTCTTGATCTCTACCTTACCTGTCCTACCCCTGCTGGGTACAGTTATGACTGTTTCTATGAAGCCTAGGCTTTCACCGTTGGTGCATCTGATCATGTGCAGGGTGGATCTATCTCTTACACTGTTGGTTAGGCCCTGATGCTGTCTCTCGACTATCGAGTAGGGCCTCAGCCTCTGATTAATGGTCATGTGCTGGTGAGCCGGTTTCTAAGTCTCCTGGCTTACGTGCGTCTGTGGTGGAATGGTGCCTAGGTACCCTCTGGTGTATGGGCTATGCACTTGCTTGAATCTGGTCTTAGGCCTGCCTAGTAGCTGGCTGACGATAGTAGTCCTGCCCCTGTAGGTGCGTATTACAGTCTTAGTGAAGCTGGGGTTGCTTAAGGCTTTTATGTATTTCTCGATCTTCCTGGGGGTGTTAAGTGTCATGAGGTGGGAGTCCTGGGGGTTGTAGATGAGAAGTATACTCGCCACTCTAGGAGTACTCTTGTACTAGGAACTGGGCCTCCTGGCCTGGTCTATTTCTTCTTCTGTTCCTTGGTACTTATCCCAGATGGTGAATGTAGTCTTGTTGGGTGTCATGAGCCTGGGGGTTAAATGTAGACAGTCATTTCCGCTCTGAGCCTGATGACTCTCTTCTGGAACTGGGATTGTTCTAGAACAGTTTGGGTGCTACTAGAGGCTACATACATGAAACTGTTGCTTCCTGTCTTGAGCTTTATGCTTCCTCCTGGCACCTTGACCTTGTCTCCTGTCCAGATGAAGACCTGGTTGATACCTAGCTCACTGAATAGTAGCTCTGGCGCGTCTCTCGTGGGGTTAACGATCTTGAGTATCATTGGGGCTCCTGGCTGAAGTCTATGTTAAGAAGGAAGCACAGGAAGCAGCATTGCAGGGTGTTGCACTTGAAGTCGAATGCTATTCCTATACCTAGTAGCTTTGTGTCTATTCCTGCCTCTACCTTGGGCATTCTCATGTTGCGTCCTCTGGCAGGTGTGTGGGGGATTTAGGGGTTTCTATCATTCTACCTTTGTTTCTTCTAGTAACCTATCTAGTTCCTCTTGGTCAGCCGTCTCTGCCCAGGCAAGTAGTTGTTCATGGGTGTAGTTTATTAGGGTATCCATGTCCCAGCTGTCTACTAGTGCTTTGATGGCTTTCTCGATGCGCTTTTCGATGGGGTAGTCCTGGTGGGGAGGGAATCCTAACGGTTTATCTTGGGGCACACTTGCATTGTGGAGGAAGTGCCGGTCCTCCTTACCAAGTATGGTAGCCCTGGCTACCTCCCGGGTGTTGCATCTCCTCCCGCCTGAGGCAGAGCCAGTTAGGAATCCACTCGACACTCCCTAGGAACTCGTCTTTGGGGCGCTGAACTGGATGCCTCATGTAGGCAGGTGTGTCTTAGGTAAATGGGCAGTTTATAGCTCATACCCAGGAGCGCGAGCCTTTTAACCTCAGCCTCATGCTCAGGAGGTTGCAACGAAGGGGCCCGTTTAGCAAGGAGTAGATCTCCCTGAAGGGTGGAACCCAGACCAATGTTAGGGGGGACTAGTCTTAGTCCTTGAGCCCTAACTGCCCCAGGAGGGGTTCTAGAATGGTTCGGTGTCTGCTTCGGCTCCGGTCAGGGCTTCCTCGGCCTCCTGGGGGACATCCCTGCCCGAGAGGGTCTTGAATGCCGTGTACCTCTCGTCCTGGTCGGGGTTCTCGGTCTGGAAGTATTTATGGGCGTGTTCCTGGGGCCTGGTGAGGGCTTCATAGATCAGGAAGTCTACGACGCTGTAGAAATCCCTCACTTTCAGGACCGTGCCACTCTTGAGTACGATCTGGGTGCCCCCTGAGAACATCCCTGAGCCTTCTGGCGCGGCCAGTTTGGTCAGGGCGGCTATGCCAGAGAGGAAGATGGTGACCTTACCCTTGGTCCCGGTCAGCATGGTAACCTCTATTCTCTGGTTGTTCTGGATTGACTGATTCATGGTTTCTAGTTCCTGGCCCTTGGGGCCTTTAAGGTTGGAGACGTGTCTCATGTGTCTCATGTCTCATGTCTCCATGTCGGACTATCTCTAGTCCTAAAAGTCACCCCTAAAAAGGGTGCGAATTCCAGATGTTAGATGTCGAGGATGCTACTGCTCTCGGGTGGTAGGCTATCACTTATGGGATCTCCTGCCTCTGATATCTTGATCCTGGGGACATGATTGATGCCCTGTATTCTAGTTCTCTCATTGGTCTCTAGGTCTATTACCGTGTAGTCGTAGATCCAGCCCTTGGTACCATCGTCGAAGGTTACTATCCCCTGGTCGTCTACGCTCATGGCCTCTCGGTCGTCTATATCCTGGGGGCTGGTGTAGTTACAGTCGTCGTATTGCTCCTGCCACTGGCCGCGTTTGTCGCCCATGTACTCTATGCACCATTCGAGCCATTCCTTCTTGTCCCGGTTGGGGGAGAAGGAGGCTACTGCTTTCCTCCTACTTTTGTACATGAGGAATTGTACGACGCGGTAAAACTCGAATACCTCCATAAGACTGTTATCGTCTCTCTGGATCATGCTGCCCCTACCTTTCTTGCTCTTCTTCAGGCCCTTGATACTGGTTGTTGAGATGGTGACCTTGCGCCTGGGCTTGAGCTGGGTGAGTTCTATGAACATAGTTAGCTCCTCTCCCTGCCGAGTAGGACTCCGATAATGAATACAACTAGGAAGACGGCTCCTATGTTGGTGGAGATTAGGGCACTGAAGGTGATAATGATTATGAATCCTGTGATGAAGAGAATGCCGCGTATTAGAGTGTCGAGGAACATTAGAAAACCTCCCGTATCTTGGCGTAGCCCCTGTCGAGCATGAGTTGCTGGATACTCTCCCCGTCGAGTAGGTATGTATGGGCTAGTACCCTGCCGTAGATGTCAGCTAGTCTATTGTTGAAGTTCAGGCCGATGAGCCTGGGTAGGGGAGATAGGATTCGTATTAGAGCCTGCTGGCTCTCGAATCCAGGTCCTGTACTCCTGGAGCCTGTGGAGGACCAGTTGATCTCTGGGGCGTCTATCCCGATGAGCCGGATGACGACATTGTCGCATTCTATGGTGTCCCCGTCTATCACTCGGGTGACGACGCATAGGGTGTCGAAATTAGGGGGCTCAGGTTCTTGAGGTTGGTTCTGGAATATCCAGATGAAAAAGACTGAGACTAGGGCTGCAGCCATGGTTATGGCTATGGTTCTGATCCTGCTCTCTTGGATGGTCATGATACCTCCGTCATGTCCTTGGGCTTCTGGTTTCTGGCCTCTATTCTCCTGCCTATGTCGTCGATGTAGTCACGCATCTGCATGGTGGGGTGGAAGGAGCCTTTATGGGGCAGGTGCTTCTCGACTTCATTACCTGCGGTGAGTCCGCAGTTCCCGCAGCGGTACATCCTGGGCTCGTCCAGGATCATCTCGCTGGCGCATAGGGGACACTCGGGCCTCTGGTTGGGGTCGTTAGAGTGAGTGCGGTTCTCGTACTCCGCTTCCGCGCGATCAAAGCTGCTCTGTGCGTCATTCATGATGGGTCTCCTGGGTTTGCGAGCATGAGCAGTGTGTCACCATGACACGCTGATGGAGCACAGTAGCAGATTAAGTTTCTACTACCGAGTTCATGAATGCTATCTAAGAGCTGGGGCTGGTCGAGCAACCATTGTCTGTGCTTCTCTATCACCTCAGCTCTTGAACCATGCTTGCCGATAGTGAATGGATTACCCCATTTGCTTGGTCTGCCGATGTACATATCTCCGGCCTCTTTCGGCTCGCGTACATGCTTGACTCTCGGTATCATCTTGCATCTCCTGGGTCTGGTCCTGATGTGGTATTAGCATCGAACCTGGTCTGGTCAATGTTGGCGACTAGGGTGTGATCCCAGTTGATCTAGCCCGTTCGGGGTGAAGCTCAAGGGACATGATCATGTTGTGTATGATCATCTTTTGTCCTCTAGCTGGCAACCACTAACTGGCGACGGGCGACGGCTGTCAGGATCACATGCTAGTCGATCAAGACGCGAAGAGGTGACTAGGGGTAGGGCAGAACTAGTCTCTTGGTGGGGGTTGTCACCTTGTAGCGCCTCCTGGTTGACCTTAGAGTATGCGCCTAATACCACACACACAACACGCTTTTACCTGTCTGAGGGAGCAACCTGTTGAGTGATGCATGATGCTGTTGCATGTGTCGCTCAACTAGTGGCGAGCGAGTAATGAGATAGGAATCCATGGCGGCGTATTCATGCCGTGGCACCAGCATTAAGCCATGGGTGAGTAGCTCAACTACGGCTTGGGTGTAGTACTGTGGTTGCTTGTGTTGTGGGGTTGTAGCCGTAGACAAATGCACATGCACCAAAATGGTGCAACCCATGCGGTGCTGCACCAGAATGGGGCAGCTCAAGTGATACACATGCACTAGAATAGTGCATCATGGGGTGCACCAACCGGGGGGACAGATAGTCATGCAATATGCGAAAGCGGTATTCGCATAATGCAACAGATGCGGTAGGGGGAGATATAGTCTAGCGTTATAACGCTGTC
>LAZR01002301.1_pt1 | contig 11211 bp, 13 predicted proteins | sample 329461 | NCBI WGS metagenome assembly LAZR01 (sample SAMN03002196, study PRJNA259156) | marine sediment metagenome | biome: sea floor; feature: Hydrothermal impacted sediments; material: marine sediment; isolation source: Loki non-amplified sample from Loki's castle hydrothermal vent sediment ...
CAACCCTGTTCTCCCGAACCTACGGCCATTTGCTCCGGGGCATCGAAAAAGCAGACTCCGTTACCTTTGATGCACACAAACAGCTGTATGTCCCCATGGGCGTAGGGTTGGTGGTGTTCAAAGACCCAAGCCTGGCGAACGCGGTTGAACACCACGCGCAGTACATTATCCGCAAAGGCTCCCGTGACCTGGGCACCACCACGCTGGAAGGCTCACGCCCCGGCATGTCGATGTTGATCCATTCAGGCCTGAAAATTCTGGCCCGGGAAGGCTACGAGCTATTGATCGACCAGGGCATCGAAAAAGCCGCAACCTTCGCGGAAATGATCGAGGCCCAAGCAGACTTTGAGTTGATTTCCCGGCCCGAACTGAACATCCTCACTTATCGCTACTGCCCGAAAAACGTTCAGCAGGCCCTGGCTATCGCAGATCCGCTTCAGGCGGAAAAACTCAACGCCTGCCTGAACACGATCACCAAGTTTATCCAGACCACGCAGCGCGAGCGCGGAAAGGCGTTTGTTTCAAGAACCCGGCTGGAACCAGCGCGTTATTTCAACTTGCCGTGCATTGTGTTCCGGGTTGTTCTGGCGAATCCTCTGACCACACCAAAAATCCTGGCGGACATTCTGGAAGAACAACGGGAGCTTTCAGGAGAAGAAGGGATTCAGGAAGAAATCAGAATATTGCTTCAAATGGCAAGTGCCACACTCGAGCAGCACGGGCAAAGTCAAAGACAAACTTAGCAAGCTGACTCGCCGCACACAGTCCCGCTCCGCTCGCTCCACCCAGACTAAACTCAGTAAAGCGCCTCTTCATCGTCCAGCACTTCGTGAATGATATCCAGAAACATGCGGTCTGCTTCGCTCCACTTTTCCGGGATCCGGATGGTGGTGTTGGAGCTGATTTCCCGGGCAATCAACTCGTCGGCACCGGCCTCCGAGCGGAACTTACGGGCAATGTCTACAGACTTTACGGCGATTGTCGGGTCGCTTAGCACCTTTTTGATGAACACTCGCAGTTCATCAATTACCCTGGCCTGACGGCTTTCAACCGGTGTACTCATAACTCACCCTCCGGGCAAATGAATTCTCGGGGAGCATGCAGCTCCCTGAACAGACGCTTAGTATGACCAAACCCGCGCGCTACAACCAGCCGAGGCATCAGACGAAGAGCCCGCGCAGGGTGAAAAACAAAACCGCCGCCATACAGGCCGACGCAGGCACTGTGATAATCCACGCCGCGGCAATGCGCACCAGATGCGACCGCTTGACCATCTCTTCCTTGTAAATTTTCTTGAGGCGCTTGCGATCCGATTTTGTCAGCGGCACATGATTCTTTTTCTTTGCTCGCTTCAGAAGTTTTTCCATTTCCTCAACGGAGGCGTTGCGGAAATCGTCGAGGAAAGGCTTGAGGCGCTCCGGCAAAAGATGGAGACGGATATCGAGGCCGAGTTGGGAATCAGATTGGACGAGTTTGTGCGGTTCTTCGATGGTCGCATCGCGTTCTCCTGATCATCAGCGTCGCGCTCCTCCATGATTTTGTGCAGCTGGGTCGCGTAATTGGACTTCAGGTACTCACGCAGAAAGCCAACGCCGAATACGCCGCCGATGGCAATGTGAGTGGAGCTCACGGGCAAGCCCAGTTGCGACGCCAGAATAACGGTAAGCGCCGCTGAAAGCGCAATACAGAACGCGCGGGTTTTATCCAGTTCGGTGATCTCACTGCCCACGGTTTTGATCAGGCGCGGGCCAAACAGCATCAAGCCAACGGTCAGACCCAAGGCGCCCACCATCATTACCCAAAAAGGAATGCTTGACGCGGTCACCACTTCGCCGCTGGACAACGCATCATTGATCGCCGCAAGCGGGCCAATGGCATTGGCTACATCATTGGCTCCGTGGGCAAAACTCAACAGGGCCGCCGCAAATATCAACGGCCAAGTAAACAGGGTATTCACGCCGGCAGCGCTGTTTTCCATGGTCGCTGCCCGGCGCGCGGCCAGAGAACGAACCACAAAAAACACAATCACCGCCGCTGCCAGACCAACCAGGGAAGCTTCAAGGAAATCCACCTTGATGATTTTCTTGACGCCCTTGATCATCAGATAGGTGCCGAATGCCCAGGCCATGATCGCAACAAGCCAGGGCACAAACATGCGGGCCGCCGGTATCACGTCTTTCCGGTACAGCACCGTCTTGTTGATGATGAACAGCAACAGAGCCGCCAAGGCACCACCAAGCACCGGAGATATAACCCAGCTCGCAGCAATCTTGCCCATAACCTCCCAGTCCGCTATGCCCCAACCGCCGGCGGCAATACCGGCACCAAGCACCCCTCCCACAATGGAGTGTGTCGTGGATACCGGAGCACCCATCCAGGTTGCGAGATTGAGCCAGAGCGCGCCCGCGAGCAGGGCTGCCGTCATCAACCAGACAAACGCGCGACCGTCTTCCAGATTTGTGGGGTCTATAATCCCACCCTTGATGGTGGAGACCACATCACCGCCGGCAATCAGCGCCCCGGAAGACTCGAAAATACCTGCGAGAATAACCGCAGCACCCAGGGAAAGCGCCCCAGAGCCCACAGCAGGGCCGACGTTGTTCGCAACGTCATTGGCACCTATATTGATGGCCATATAGCCGCCGATGACGGCTGCAGCCATCAGCAACGTGCTGTTTGGCATACCGTCACTCAAGGCGCCTACAACCACCCATACACCCAGCAAAAATAGCAGGCTGAACCCGATACGGTATCGTTCCGTAGAGTTGCTGGTAAGAAGGGTATCCAGAAATCCGCTTGAACGGGCCATAACAGAAAAGGTCTCATTGGGTCTGAATGGAAAACGAACCATTACAATGCGCGCAACTATAAATTTTTTGCACTTGAATTGAAACAAATGCGCAATGAAACGATAAGATGCGCTACACGTTGAGCGCCACAAGCCAGCACCGAAAGAGGCTTGGCAATCCGCTCTTTTGCTATGAACAGGTAATTTCATGACAGACATTCGAATTCTGGTCGGCAGCGTCTACGGAGGCGCGTTAATGACCGCCAGAGCCATCAAGCAAGCTCTGGATGCGGACGGCTACTCAGCATTGGTTCTGGAGAACCCGGTGCTTGATGATATAACGTCTGACGCTGCTCCGCTGCTGGTGTGTACGTCAACCACGGGCCAGGGCGACATTCCCGGCAATCTGTTGCCTTTTTACGTGGACTTGCGTGAGCAGTTACCGCAGCAGCCGGGCCGGCCGTTCGGCATCATCGTGCTGGGCGACAGCTCCTACGGCGATACGTTTTGTGGTGCCGGCGAGCTCATGGAGGAAGCGCTTTATGAAACCGCTGCCCGCAAAGTGGGCGAAACCTTGTGTATCGATGCGCTGGACACTCAGGAGCCGGAAAACGAGGCCTTGCCGTGGGTACGTAAATGGGTATCAATGCTGTCAATATAGGCTTCACGGTGAGTCGTTATTTGCCACAGTCCGTATTAAATCTTACAACAACGACAACACGTGGTGAATGGTGACAGGGCTTCAATGGTCTCGCGTTCTGGCAGGCAACGGAAACCAACAGATCCTTCTGGAAATTCGCACCCGGGGTACCCTGCAAGTCCCGATAGAACTCTGGAACACGAAAGCGTTTTTTGAACACGCCTCGGTCGACGAACAGCTTCACGCGGCCTATTACGGATCTGGCGACACGATCAGAAGACCGGGTGATTGTTCAGACCACCATCAATATGTGCCACAGCCTCGGCTATCAAATTGTGGCGGAAGGAGTAGAGGACGAGGCGACGGCGAAGCTTTTGAAGGAGATGGGATGCGACATGATTCAGGGCTATCTCCTGAGCCGCCCATTGCCCCTTGAAAACATGCTGAACTGGCTCACCGAAAGGCGCAACACTGCGACCACGCAGGGTGCACCCGAATAACGAAGCGGTGATCAACGCTGGCGAATCAACGCTTCCTGTGTTGTAGACGCCACCAGAACGCCGTCCTGATTAAAAATGTTGCCACGATTGAAGCCCCGGCCGGACGTTGCGCTTGGGCTGTCCTTGTCGTACAGCAACCAGTCATCCATGCGGAAATTTCGGTGAAACCAGATGGCATGATCAAGGCTTGCGATCTGCAGGCCTTTGTTCATGAAAGACACACCGTGGGGGTTCAGGGACGTTCCCAAAAACGAAAAATCCGAAGCGTAGGTTAGTAGACAACGGTGAAGAACCGGGTCATCCGGTAGCGGCCCCAGAGCACGAAGCCAGCTCTGTTTGTGGGGCGGGCGTTTTTCCGGCGCAAGCGGATTCATCGGATCCACCGGGCGGATTTCAATGGGGCGATCACGCGTCAAGATTTCCCGAACTCTCTCGGGCAACTGCTCTGCCACCTCTAGCGCCATCATGTTGCCCCAGTCTTGCTCGGAGCGCAGGGTTTCAGGGTTTGGCGCGTCGGGCATATCCAACTGATGCTCAAACCCTTCTTCCGCAACATGAAACGACATGGAACCGGTCAGGATCTCCTTGCCATCCTGGCGGGCAATCACCCTGCGAACAGAAAAGCTGCGGCCATCGCGCACCCGCTGAACCTCGTAATCAATGGGCATATGTTGGTTGCCCGGGCGCAAAAAATAGGCGTGCATAGAATGACAGAGGCGGTCTTCAACGGTGTGACTGGCCGCCATAAGCGCCTGCCCGAGAACCTGTCCTCCGAACACGTGGGGAAATCCCAGGTCTTGGCTGTCGCCCCGATAGTGATCATCGCCGGTGGGGGACAAATACAACAGTTCCACCAGTTTTTTTGTGATTTCAAGCATGCCTGCTCCAGTTGATTCGTTAGCACACGACCGAGTCTTTACCCTAAGCGAGAAAATACCACTATTCACGAATGAATGGGCGGTACCACTTTGGACAATGCCTGCTTTTCTATAGCAAAACGGCCGGTTACCGCAAAGCCCAGCACTTCGCCGTCCGCGTTTTTGAATAAAGTTTTTACGTGGGAGCCATCCTGTTCAGTCTCCCAAAAACCGACAGCCTCTGCGGGAGGGGGGCAGACGGCCACGGGACAACAAGGTGTTTTGATCATCACCGGCATGGCGCCATAGCTCACGTCAGTCCGTACTCCAACAAGCGTTTTAGCCAGTGCCCGGGCACACGCCATCAGCGGCAAAACGTATAGCAGCACATGGCCATCAACCTCTGCGCAATCGCCCAGGGCATACACATTCTGCGCCGACGTTTCCAGCGCCCGGTTGACCTTGATCCCGCGGCCTGTGTCTATGCCCGCAGCGCGGGCCAACTCCGTTCGGGGTCGCAGGCCCACCGCAGAAATCACCAGATCCGCCTGCCGTTTTTCACCGTTAGCCAGGAAAAGGGTCAGGCCCGTGTCTGCCGGCTCAATCCGTTCAACCACCGTTTCAAGGTGAAAGCTCACACCCAGCGCTTCCAGCTCTGTTTGCACTGCATTGGCCGCCGCAGGTGGCAGTAGGCTCGGCATGACCGCATCAGAAGGGGCAATCACGTCCACTTCGTAACCGCCGTTACGCAGATCATTCGCAAATTCACAGCCTATAAGCCCGGCACCCATAATGGCCACGCGGCTTCCTGGCTTCAACGCCTTGCGAAACGCCCGATAATCTCCCAGGTCGTTGATCGGGAAAACGCGCTCCTGGCCCTCCCCCGGCAGAGTCAGGCGTATTACATCTGCGCCCCAGGCAAGCACCAGTTTGCGGTAAGACAGACTCTCCTCGCCCAGCAACAACCTTTGGTTGTCCGTGTCGATGCCGGTCACCGTTGTATAGGTGCGCAGTTTCAGGTTCAGCTGTTCCGCCATGGCCTCGGTGGCCGCCTGAGCAAGGCCTTCAGCATCCTTACCTTTGGTAAAACCGGTGGAGAGCATGGGCTTGGAATAACTGATGCCGTCATCCGCGGTGATCATCACAATCGGGACGTCTTTGTGCTGTTTGCGAATCTCCCGAGCGAGGGAATAGCCCGCCAAACCGGTTCCGACAATAACGATGGGGCCCTGCTCTGTCATAACCATGCTCCGTGTCGGTTCAACTGATCTCGATCATTTCAAAATCTTCCTTGCCTACGCCACAATCGGGGCAGGTCCAGTCTTCGGGCACGTCGTCCCAAGCGGTTCCGGGTTCGATGCCATCCTCAGGCCAACCTTCCGCTTCATCGTAAATCAGACCACATACCACGCACTGCCACTTCTTCATACACACTCTCTCCGCCACCGGTTTGTGGGCACAATGTTAATGATTGAACACGACTCCAAGCACATGCTTTTTGGCGGCAGGCCATGATGTCCGCTCTGCCGATGCATTTGTGAGCGTTGCAATGCCATGATACCCGGCACATCCGGATTGACCAATGCCGAAGAAGACCTACCTGCCAGGCTTTTATGACCATTGTCGGCAGTGAACCCCCTCCCCTCCGCCGGCCCTCTCCGGTATAATCGCCGGTTTTACGACAGGACCGACCGTTATGACCGATACCGTCGCCGAAATGAATCAGGTTATGGCCGAGGCTGATTGCCTGGTTGATGAGCAACAGGTACAGGCTGCTATCCGTAAACTGGCCGACGACATCACTGGCCGCCTCAAAGGCAGCAATCCGCTGCTGCTTTGCGTCATGAACGGCGGGCTTATTGTTACCGGGCAACTGCTTCCGCAGCTCAGGTTCCCGGTGCAGGCAGAATATCTTCACGCAACGCGCTACCGGCAAGAAACCACCGGCGGCATTCTGGAGTGGAAACTCCAGCCTGAAGCGGACATGAAAGACCGTATCATTTTGATCGTTGACGACATTCTCGACGAAGGCACCACTCTGTGCGCTATCGCTGACTATTGTTTAGCCCACGGCGCAACGCAGGTGCTGACAGCCGTGCTGGTCGACAAGCAGCACGACCGCAAGGCCCGCCCGGATCTCAAGGCAGACTTCACCGGGTTGAACGTGGAAGACCGCTTCCTGTTTGGTTACGGCATGGACTACAAAGGATACTGGCGCAACGCTCCAGGGATCTATGCCGTTAAAGGCCTCTGATATTAAGATTGGCGAAGACCACGCGAGCCTGTTCATCCCGCCAACCGAGTGGTATCGGTCTCTCGCCGCGGCCGGCCTCCGTAATCCGGACGTTCATGGCCCGGCCCGACACTGGCTGCAGGTAGAAGGGTCTTTTACCCGTGCACTGCAGAAAAACTGCGTGCGTTCGTTTCACGTTGAAGTGCAACGCGAAGGCTTTGCGGCGCCGACCCTTGAAGAAGCCAGACGCCTCAAAATCCCCCTGCGCCAGCGCGCATGGATCCGCGAAGTACGTCTTTGCGGAGACGGCCAGCCCTGGGTTCTCGCCCGTACGGTTATTCCTCTGGTGTGTCTTACAGGTGAAGGCCGTCGCCTTCTTCACCTTGGCAATAAGCCGCTGGGTGCTTATCTTTTCAGCAGCCGGGGCTGGCAACGCGGACCGCTTGAAACCGGGCTTTGCAATAGCCAGGGCCGCCGTGATGTTCCAGAAATTGCGCGTCGCTCCGTGTTCAGCAATAACCATAGCGAACTGCTGGTGGGCGAATACCTGCTTCCGGTACTGTATCGCCAGAACTGACGAAACACTGAAAACGCTCTGGTTTTCACCCACGCCTGCGAATGGATAGATCGATGTTGTTTGATGCCGTGCCAGACTCCATAAAGAGCCGACTCACCGACTACGCCCGACTGCTGCGTATCAATCGTCCCATCGGCACACTGCTCTTGCTGTGGCCGACCTACTGGGCGCTCTGGCTTGCCGCTGACGGCAGCCCCGGTATTGGCAACGTCATCGTGTTTACTCTGGGCGTTTTCTTCATGCGCGCCGCCGGATGCGCCATCAACGACTTTGCGGATCGCGATTGGGACAAGCATGTTGAACGTACCAAAGATCGCCCACTAACCACCGGCCGGGTGAATGCCTGGGAAGCACTCGCCCTGTTCGGTGGGCTGTGCATCGTCTCATTCCTGATGGTGCTACTGTTTACCAACACCCTCACCCTTTACCTGTCCTTCGGCGGCGCGGTATTGGCGTTTATCTACCCCTTCACCAAACGCTACACCCATCTGCCGCAACTGTTTCTCGGCGCTGCCTTCTCCTGGGCCATACCGATGGCATGGGCCGCAGAGGCGGGCGAACTCAGCCAGGTCACTTGGCTGCTGTTCACGGCCAATGTGCTCTGGACCGTTGCCTACGATACGTTCTACGCCATGGTTGATCGTGACGACGATCTGAAAGTCGGCATCAAATCGACAGCCATCCTCTTTGGCAATGCCGACCTGGCGATTATTGGCGTACTTCAGGCCATGGTGGTGTTGATCCTCGCGATCGTGGGCCATCGATGTGAGCTGGGTACCTTCTACTATCTGGGCCTGATGGCCATGGCGTGCCTGTTTATCTACCACCAGCACCTGGCTAAAGATCGAGAACGTGACGGTTGCTTTAAGGCATTTCTGAACAATAACTGGGCGGGATTTGCGGTTTTTTCCGGCCTCGTTATTGATCTTGTTCTTTCCTGATTCTTTCCTGACCAGGACTGTCACATACTTGTAACATTGGGGCGTTGTAATGGGCCTGCAACAAATCCAGGTCTCAAACAGGTTATAGCTTATGTCTGGAAAAACCGTCCTGATTGTCGATGACGAGCCTGCCATCCGCGAAATGATCGCTGTTGCTCTGGAAATGGCCGATTATGAATGTCTGGAGGCCGCAGACGCCCTTGAAGCCCACGCCCTGATTATCGACAGGCAACCGGACATTATACTGCTGGACTGGATGCTCCCGGGCACCAGCGGCATAGAGCTTGCGAGACGCCTGAAAAAAGAAGAGACCACCGCAGGCATCCCGATCATCATGCTGACGGCCAAAGTTGAGGAAGACAACAAGATCCGCGGTCTGGAAGTGGGCGCCGATGATTACATCACCAAACCATTCAGCCCCAGAGAACTGGTCGCACGCCTGAAGGCCGTGCTTCGCCGCGCCACGCCTCCCGGTATCGATGCACCCATTGAGGTAGACGGGCTTACCCTGGACCCTTCAAGCCATCGTGTGAGCGCAAACGAAAGCTCGCTCAACATAGGGCCAACCGAGTACCGCCTGCTGCAATTCTTTATGGCGCATCAGGAACGGGTGTATACCCGCTCGCAGCTTCTGGACCAGGTATGGGGCGGGAATGTATACGTTGAGGAGCGAACCGTTGATGTGCACATCCGGCGCTTGCGCAAAGCGCTGGGGGAACGCCACGACTATCTTATTCAGACGGTGAGAGGCGCCGGTTACCGGTTTTCTACCCAGCCTGCCTGATTCTTTACCCCGACCCGTCTGACAGAGGCCGGCACAAACCACAAGAACAACACAGGGCAGTCTTTCATGCAGCAAAACCGGTCGCGGCATCTGCGCTACACCCTTGCTGGCCTCGCAGGCACTACGCTTGCCGGTTGGTATCTGGGGTATCCGGTTTACGGGCTAACCATCGGGCTGGGAATCTATCTGCTGTGGACATACACCCAGATCCGGCGCCTGTCGCAATGGCTGGCAGACCCCTCTGCGACGGATGAAGCACCCCAGAGTATTGGTATCTGGGGCGACCTCTTCGAAAAACTGAATAAACTCAACCAGAACTATCTGCACACCCGGGATCGACTGCGGGCCAGAATCGACCGCATTCAGGAGTCCACTAATGCCATGCACGATGGCGTCATCATGACCGATGCGCGCGGCGCCATGGAGTGGTGGAATGGCTCGGCAGAGCACCTGCTGGGGTTTCGTCGCAGCACGGATCAGGGACAGTACATTTACAACCTGATACGCACACCCGCCTTCAAATCCTATTTCGACGCCAAAAATTACCGCGAGCCGCTGGAGCTGATTTCACCTGCAAAACCCCAAATCAGCCTGCAGATCCAGATCAGCCTGTTCGGAGAGAATGACCGCCTCATCGTTGCCAAGGATGTCACTCGCCTGCACCAGTTGGAGCAGATGCGCCGGGATTTCGTGAGTAACGTTTCCCATGAAATGCGAACGCCGCTAACGGTGATCAGCGGCTATCTGGAAACGTTGATGGACAACGCCGATGATCTGCCGGCCAAATGGCAGCGGGCGATCAACACCATGGCAACCCAGTCGTTCCGCATGGAAACACTGATTACCGATCTCATTCTGCTGTCCCGAATCGAAACCGATGAGCAGTCAGCAACGGAGGCGACAACAGACGTTGGCAAACTGGTCGGGCAGATCTGTCAGGATGCCAGAACACTCAGCGGCGAGAATCAGCATGAGATTGTCTTTCAGACGCCCGATCCACATCGGCTCAAAGGCGATGAAAACCAGCTGCGCAGCGCGTTTTCAAATCTGATATTCAACGCGGTCAAGTACACGCCCGCCCGGGGCCGAATCACCGTCTGCTGGTTTGCCAACGCCGAGGGTGGACACCTCTCGGTGAAAGATACCGGTGCCGGCATCGATCAGGTTCATATTCCCCGGCTCACGGAGCGTTTTTACCGTGCCGATCCCAGCCGCCATAAAGATACGGGGGGGACCGGGCTGGGCCTGGCCATCGTTAAACACGTGTTGCTCAATCACGATGGCACTCTGGACATCCACAGCCGGCTTTGTGAGGGCAGTGAATTTATCTGTCACTTTCCCCCGGAGCGCTTGATATAGGGAACGTTCAGCGCTTACCAGCCCGGAAGCGAGCGACAAATCGGGACAGGTCCTCCAGCTTTTGGGGATCCTCATCCACAAACCGGATGGTAACGCTGACAAAGTCCGTATCCTGGCGCTTGTCCACCGCCTGTAACTGGTGCACATAGCCGTTCAGCCTTGCCATCTGGCCTTCGCCGGTGTCTATATCCACCACGGCCTGCTCCAGAATGCCGGGAAACGCCTGGTCCCGCTTTGCAATCACCCGTACTTCCGTCAGATTGATATCCTTGACGACCGACTTCAGCGTGCTCTGCGCAAAGCGGACCGACGCCAGGCTCAGGCTGCTTTTTGTGGCCGCCGCCGGAGAGCTCTCCGGGGTCGCATGCCCGGGGTCTGTGCTTGGCGGCTCAGGCTGACTTGCCGTCGTGGGGCCACAAAAACGCGATCGTCCGGAAGCAGAAGATGGTTGGTCTTGTTCGACCGGCCGCTTGAAATCGCCCTCCAATCCACCGGCAGAATCTGCTCTTCGCCGAAGCCGCTTGCGGCGGGG
>LAZR01002302.1_pt1 | contig 11211 bp, 9 predicted proteins | sample 329461 | NCBI WGS metagenome assembly LAZR01 (sample SAMN03002196, study PRJNA259156) | marine sediment metagenome | biome: sea floor; feature: Hydrothermal impacted sediments; material: marine sediment; isolation source: Loki non-amplified sample from Loki's castle hydrothermal vent sediment ...
ACAGGTACAAAATTCATTTGGCACACCAGATTATATCAAAAAGCTGTTCTTTTACCATTTCAATTTAATGATACTCAAGCATACATCTTAGAATTTACAGATGGTTATATTAGATTTTTCCGTAACGGAGGAATCATTCAAGAAGGTGATGTTACTGTAACTGGTGCTTCTACTACCGACCCTGTTATTGTTGATGCAACTGGTCATGGCTACTCAAATGGTGATGAAGTCACTATTAGTGGTGTAGTTGGCATGACACAACTCAACGGTAACACATATCTAGTTGCTAATAAAAATCCAAATGACTTTGAAATAACTGATATAGATGGAAATAATATAAATGGAGATGATTTTACTGCATGGTCTTCTGGTGGAATTTTAAATAAAACTTATGAGATAACCACACCCTATGCACTAGCAGACCTATATGACTTCAGACTTGCACAAAACGCTGATGTTATGTACATAGCGAACCGAGGCTATGATATTAAAAAACTAACAAGAACAAATCACGCTGCATGGACTTTAAGTTCATTTTCAAGAACAAGTGATAAATTCCCAGCAAAAACTATAACAGGTATTACTCTAAGTCCTGTTGTTATCACTTCAGTTGCTCATGGATTTGCAAATGGTGATACTATAGTAATTTATGAAGTTGGTGGTACAGTAGAGTTGAATCATAATGTTTATGTAGTTGCTAATAAAGCAGCAGATACATTTGAATTAACTGATAGAAATGGTGATGCTATTTCTGGTGCAGCATTTTCAGCGTTTACATCTGGTGGAACGTTTGGTTCTTTTCCAAAGGCTGTTGCATTTTATGAAGGAAGAATTTTCTATGCTAATACTTATGATGCGTCTGAAACTTTTTGGGGAAGTAGATCACCTGACACTACAACTGGTATTGCAAGGTATGATGATTTAACAGTTGGTTCTAATGCTGATGATGCTTTTATATTTACTCTCTCACCATCTGCAACTGGAAAAGTTGATGCAATTGAATGGCTTGCTGGTACTATTAAATTTCTTGCTATTGGAACATTTGGTGGAGTTTCAAAGGCAACAGGAAGTGGTACTAATGAACCAATAGCCCCAGCTTCAATTAATGTTAAACCAGTTGTGCCTGAAGGTTGTGCTAACATGAATCCTATACCACAAGGAAATATTATTTTATATATGCAGAGGGGTGCAATAAACTTAAGAAGTTTTGAATTTGATGTATTGTCTGATAATTTTATATCAGTTGACAGGAATTTAGTAGCTGACCATATATTCCATAGTAATGCCTATGCTTTGCAAATTGCTTTTGAGAAAGGAAGTCCTGATATATCATGGGCTGCGAGAAGTGATGGAGTATTAGCTGGAGTTTCATTAAAAGGAAAAGAAGATGTTTCAGGTTGGCACAGACAAATAATTGGTGGAGATCACACTGACTCTAATGGAAATATTACAAAACCAAAGGTTCTCAGTGTTCAAACTAATCCACAGGCTAATAATTTTGACCAGACTTGGGTAGTTGTTGAACGAAAGATAGGTGGTGCAGCCGCTGGAGTAACACGAAGATATGTTGAAATGTTTAGTGATACTGTGAGAGTACCATCACCTGAAAGTTTCTTTACAGGAGAGGGAAATGAAGCAGCGGATGCAATTGCATTTAATAATGACATGTTTGAAGCACAGAAAGATATAATTCATTTAGACAGTGCAGTTACTTTTGATGGTTCTACTGCTCAAACCTCTACTATAGCCCCAGCAGCGACTACAGGTTTTGATATTGTCTTTACTGCTGGAACTGCTATTTTTGTTATAGGTGATATTGGAAAACAAATTTGGAAAAAATCAATTAATGGTGTGGGGACAGGAAGAGCTGTTATAACAGAATTTACAGATACTACTCATGTAAAATGTGAAATTATAGTTGACTTTGATAATACAGATACAATTGCTTCTGGTAACTGGTTCCTAACAACAAGTGGTGTTTCTGCTGGTCTTGGACATCTTGAGGGAGCAACTGTTGGTTTGGCTGCGGATGGCGTTGACTTGGGAGATGCAGTAGTTACAGGTGGTGTTATACCAGACACAGGTACACAATTTTCTGTGTTGCAAGTAGGTCTTAGATACAAAGGATTACTTAAATCTTTAAATATAGAAGTTGGTGGAATACAGGGAGTTGCACAATCACGACAGAGAAATGTAGAAAAGGCAGCAATAAGATTCTTGGGAACCTTGAAAGCGAAAGTTGGAACACAGAGATATAGTTTAGAAGAAGTAAAGGAGAACGACTAATGGCTACTATAGTAGCAAGTTTTACATCAAATATAGTACAAGCTGTATTTCCTGCATCAATACAATTTACTGATACTTCAACTGGTAATCCAACAAAATGGTTTTGGGATTTTGGTGATGGAACTTCTTCTGATTCACAAAATCCTTTGCATGTTTATCAAGCACAGGGTGTTTATTCAGTTAAACTAAAAGCGTGGAATAATAATGGAAGTCTTGTTTCAAATGGTGATTTTGTTACATCTAGAGGAAAAATTAGACTTATTACTACTACTATAAATGGTCTTGGTGGGTCTCCAGATGAAGATGTATTTTGGACAGAATGGATAGGAATGCCTGTAGATAATTGGGGAAGTGGAAGTGACTTTGGCGTAAACTATAGACATAATCTTACTGGAGTTCTTTGGTCAAGTTGGGGTAGAAGTTATGGTGGTAATAAAACAGAAGTTGATATAGATTTATCTTCTTATGATATAACACTACATATTTGCCAATGGACAAATACTTTATATGGTGCTTCATCTACAATAAATGGAACTTTTGGTCAGAAAGCTGTAAAACAAGGATTTAACGCTGCTGGAATAGGACTTGATGGTGTACTTACAAAAAATACTGATGGAATTATAGTTGATTTAGATGATTTTATAGGACAACCAAAATTTGAAAATTTAATTTTAAGAGATAGTGGAAATTATTCTGTTAGATACCCTAGCATAGGGGCAGCAGGGAACTCAGATCATTATAGTTATTCTCATTCTACAAAACTTGAATTGTGGGCATTTCCTAGTGATACTGATTTTGATACTGTTTTTAAACCAAACTTTATAACAGTAAATGATAATGTTATTCTTAGACCACCTGTGCTTTTTTCAGGAATTAAAGAGGCATACTTTAAAGATGGTTGGGAAAATGAAAAACATATTTATATTGAACAATCAAAGGCTCAACCTTGTACAATTCAGTTTGTTGATATTTATGCAGATACGGAGAACGAATAATGCCAACGCTAACAATACAACCCTCTGGTGCTGATTCTGAGTTAAGAAATAATGAAGCAGCAAATAATTATGGTTCATCAGCTGAATTTAAAGTTAGAGGTGGTGCTATAATATATAGAGCACCGCTTAAATTTGATTTTTCTGCGCTTCCAGCAAGAACAACTATTACAGGCGCAACACTTTCTATATATTTTTTTGAAGTACATGCAGGGTTAGATGCTGTTGGAAGAACTTATGAAGCAAATAGAATTACTCAAATTGGTTGGACAGAGGGTTCTGGTGGAATAAATGATGTTTCTTGGAACAAATATACTACAGGAAACGCTTGGGCATCTGGTGGTGGTGATTTTACTACTACAAATCAAGCGACTGCAGTTGTACCAGTAGTAGGGAATTGGATAGATTTTGATGTTAAAGATCAAGTTATATACGCCCATAATAGTGTTTCAGACATTGCTCATTTTCTTATAAAAGATCAAACTGAAGGAGGCACTGACAAATCATCTAAATTTTATTCTAATGATGAAGTAACTAATTTAACACTTAGACCAAAACTTGTTATAGAATATATTTTAATATCAAGTATTAGCACAGCCTTACCAACAGGACTTTATAGTGGTGTTAAAGAGAAACATCCTAAAGATGGTTGGGAGAATGAAAAGAACTTTTTTGTTGAACAGTCAAGTCCTCATCCTTGTATAGTACAATATTGGGATTTATTTGTGGATACAACTAATGAATAAAAAATTGAGAAAAAAATGTGGTAAGTGTAGAAAAGAAAGAGAATTAGAAGATTTTCATATAGCAAAGAAAGGAGAATGCGGTAGGCAATGGGCTTGCAAAAAATGTGTTTCAAAAGAAAGAAAATCTCATAGACTTTTCATGTCAAGACCTACTGGTAAGACTAGTATCAGGGGTATGGATAGATGGTTTTAATGAAGGCTAGATTTGAAATAAGTAAAAGAATAATTATATTAGCCTTAATACTAACTATCTGTTCAGGGTGCAGGTTTGCAGTATATGAACCAATTGATAATTATGAATTAAAGAAACAACTTTTAAAAAATGAAGATTAAAATAATTGACTTTCATCCAGCACATTTAGATTTGATGGACATTAGAGACCACGAAGTAACAGAGGTTTGTGTTGGTGACTATAAACAAAAGTTCACAGTGCTGTCAAAGCTGGGAGTCTCTGGAACTGTTATATATGATGGTGAGATACTTTGTGTGATCGGAGCATTTGATATGTGGAAAAGTGTTTGCGAGGTATGGATTCTTCCTAGCAAAGCAATCGGGAGACACAAATTAATTTTTGCAAGGTTGATTAAACAACAGCTTGAAGCTCTTGAAGAAGTTGGCAACTATCATCGGATTCAGGTGTCAGCATTGGATGATGAGTTTCATAATAAGTTTTTTACTTGGTTAGGATTCGATAGGGAGACTCCAAACGGTATGAAGAATTTTACTAAAAATAAAAGTAATTACAATTTGTGGAGTAAAACAAAATGAGTACAGCATTGGCATCAATAGGAGGTTTAAGTAAAATCCTAGCGGTAGGAGGATTAGCAGCTAATATAGCTGGAACAGTTTTTTCAGGTATTTCAGCCAATAAAGCTGCTCAAGAAGAAGCAGATGATATAGAATTTCAGGCGCAACTTCAAAGAGAAGAATCTCAAGAAGAAGCTGATAGACTTGATAAAAAGAATAAGAAATTTTTAGCAATGCAAAGTCTCAGGTTTTTAAAAGGTGGTGTAACATTAGTGGACTCTCCATTAATTATATTACAAGAAACAAGAGAAGAATCTGCAAAGGAATCTGGTGCTGTTAGAAAACGAGGGAAGGCATTGTTTTCTTTTGGTATTAGAAAAGCTGCGAGAACAAGAGCTAGTGGTAGAAGTGCATTTATAGGAAGTTTATTTAGTGGACTTGGAACTGCTGGAGTTGGTGCATTTGAACTTAACCGATTGGGGGTATTTAAATAATGGGCAGCATACCTGAATTTTTAACAAAACAATTAGCCTCATCAGTAGTTGGAACGCTTGGGGTTGATAAATCTGGGCAAAGGTTGGGGGAATCTATAGCTGGTGTTGGTGCGAGAGCAGCAAACTTAGGTTTTAGAGAACTAGCTAAAAGAAAGCAAGTGTTAGATACAACTGAAGCAGAGACAAAACAAAGAGAATTTGACGTACAATTGTCAGAAGAAATTAGAAACATACAAAAAGATTTTAGAGATAATCCATCAGGGGGGCTTGTACAAATTAAAATAAGAAGTAAAGAAATGTCAGAAGAATTTCTCAATGATATAGTATCTGACAGTGTAAGATCATTAACATCTATAAGAATAGGGCAAGGTATATCACAAAAAACTAAAAGTCTTCAACAGTGGTCATTCAATCAAGAAGTTATTAACTTTGGAAAAAATTTAGAAACTTCAGTTGATGCGTTGGGAGAAAGAGTTTCTAACACAACAGATGTATTTGAATTTTTAGATAGCATAGATGAAGCTGAAAAACTCTTTGAATCAGGAGATGCTGGTTTGTCAGCAGTAAACGCTAAAAAATTTAGAGAAGGTGGAAAAGAATTTTTGGCAGAACAATTTTTAAATAACCTTTTAGAAAAAGACCCAGTTCAGGCAAGAGACCTTATAGAAAATAAACTTTTTGAAGATTTTTTACCAGACAATAAGGTAGAATCTTTTGAACTTAAATCTGCTGAAAACGCTTTTATGGTTGAGGCTGCTGTTGATATTAAAGAAGCGGTGAAAAATGTTGAATCAAATCCTAACTTAACTGCTTTAGAAAAAGTTAATACAACAAACAAATGGTTCAACAAAAAAGCCTCTTGGGATAAAGGTTTAGCAAAACTTGTTAAAGAAAGAAAGGAAAAAGCTACAACAAAAATATTCAATGGGATTCAGGATGGCACTGTAACTGACATATCTGTACTGAGAGATTTATCTAGAGGATTTGAATTAAGTTATAAAGTACAAAAGTCTTTAGAACAAGATTTTGAAGATCAGATAAGTGGAAAGACAGTTGAAAGTACAATTTCTTATAATCATTACTTTAATGGCATACTTGATGGTGTGAATTATTCAGATGAAGATATAAGAGCATTTAAAGATGTGAGTCCTGATAATAGATTAAAACTATTAGGTATAAGAGCAGATATAATAAAAGACCCAATATTTAAAAATGAACTTTATACAGAATCTAAAAAACTAATAAACGATTTGTTTAGGGCTGGGCTTCTTGATAAATTTGACCCTAATTTTCAGGATAAAAAAGTTACTGCAAAATGGGATTTTATGCAATCAATTATAGCTAGAAGAAAGGCAGGGGGACAAAATCCTTTAAACGAAAATACAATTATATCAGAAGAATTTATTAAAGTTAAAGATCGAATTAATGAAAGTAGGGGTGGTGGTATTACAGTAAGGTCTTCAACTCCAGAAGTAACTGCTAGAAGAAAATTCCTTTTACGAAAAATTCTTAACCAAGATGCTTCACCAGAAGAAAGATCAGAATTGTTAAATTTAAACTCTAGGAGATAACATGGCATTAATTGATATAAAACAAAAGCCTCTTGACACTAAACTATTAGAAGTAAAATCGCCTATTGATACATCTATTGACACTGAACCTATAGATGAAAAAGGGTTTGCTGACATTTTAAGTGAGTCTAATGACTTAGCTGCCGATCAAGAGTTAATCATGGACACAATGAGACTTATTGAAGCTGATGAACCTAAAGATCAGAAAAAAGGCATCTTAACTTCAATTAATGATTCATTAGCAGAGATTCCTGAACAAATGCAGGCTGGTGCACAAATAGCTATAAAAAATTCAATACAAGCCATAAGTGATGTGGTTGACTTAGTTGGTGACTTGTCTGGAACTGATTTTAAGATAAATGAAAAAGTTGAAAAGTTCTTAGAACAGTTTAATGAAGTTGATGTCTCAGAGAAAGGAATAACTAAGGCAACACAGGAAGGTAAAGCTCCTGTAGTACCAAAAGCTGAAACAAAAGCTGGTGAGATTGCTAAGACAGCAGCGCAATATTCAATTGGATTTTTTCCAATAATGAGAGGTTTAAAGTTTGTTAGTGCTATACCAAAGGTGGGTAAAGTTGTACAAACTGCATTTGCTGGTGGACTAGCAGCGTTTGCAGCTTTAGACCCTGATACACCAAAATTCACTGAACTTTTTGAAGCGTTGCATCCAAAATTAAAAGTACCCTTTGCCTCTTATTTAAGAGGGGAGCAAGATGATTCTAATGTTGAAAAAAGATTTAAGAACTCAATTGATGATGCTATTGGTTTTGGTGCGCTGGGAAGTTTATTTTTTGGAATAGGGAAGATTATAAAAAATGCTGGAGCTATTGGAAGAAAGATTGGTGGAATAAAAAAAGAAACAAAAATTGTTAACCCAAAAGATATGGCAAATGACATATCAAAGAAAATTGAAGTTGAGGAAAGTGTAATCAAAGCTGCTGGTGAACAAAGAACAGCTAAATCAGAACGAAGACTTCTTGCACTCGCTAAATTTAAAGGTAAAGAGGCAAGTATAGCACAGATTAAAAAAACAAAATTAGAAAATCTTACAAAAAAAGAAGTTGATTTCGTAATAGCAAATAAAGACAAATTTGATGAAAAGATTCTAAAAAAAATTGAAGACATAGAACCTCAAAAAGAAAGGCGAGTAAGACAAAGGCGAGAAAGAGAACAAGTGGGAACATTAGAAACTGTTCAACATATGAAACAAGGGAAATTAAATGCACAAATAACAATACAGGATTTAAAAAACACACAAAAGAAATTTAATTCTCACGCTGCTGCAAAGGAAGGTAATTTTACAAATTCAGGGAAATTGGTTTCTCAAGCTGCTAAAGGAAAACCTTTACCAAAAGGCTTTGACCCTGTTTCAAAAAAACAGTTTAAAGACCTTCAAGGCATAAGTGAGAAAGATGTTGCATTGACTGACATAGAGTTGAATATAAAAACTGATAATTTTCATGTTGAGGCAGACATTCAAACCTCTTATAATAAAGTAGCAACTTTGTTTAAAGATGATGTTAAGGCTGCAAAAGGAGATGCTCCTCTGACAAGAGCGAAGATAAAAGTTCTTGCAGAAGAACATGGTTTGTCTGTCAAAGACATTGTTGAGATGAACGCTGGGCAACCAATATTTCCTCACCAGATAAAGTCTTTTAAATTTCACATTGCTCAGTCATTAGAAAAAATTGATAAACTAACAAAGGCATTTCAAGGTGGAGACAAATCAGTAAGCACTGAACTCAGAAAGGAAATTGCACTGGCTGGTCACTTGATACCAAAATTTGAATCTATAGGAACAACTTCAAGTAACATGTTGAGGGAATTTAAACTTGACCCTGACTTAAATTTAAAACTCATTAAACAAGTTGGAAATACTTTAGAAGAACTACCAGTTGGTGCTAATATGGAACAGTTGGTAGAAGCATTGTCAACCTTACCAAAAACTTTAAAAGCTAAAAACATATTTACAAGGACTATGTCAACAGGGTCAGATATGTTTAGAGAGGCTTGGATTGCTGGAATGGTTGCTGGTACTAAAACTCTTTTAGCTGTAAACCCTTTAGGAAACCTTAATCTTTTGATGTTTGGTTTTCAGGAGAGAGCAATTGCAAGGGGGATAAGTATGGTGTTTACGGGTGGGAAAAAAGGAGTAGCACCACACGAAGCACAGTATCTAGCTTATGGTATGATAAACAGTGTTAGAGAGGCTGTGGAAGTCGCTGGAAAAACTTTAAAGTCTGGTATTCAAGACCCTCAGTTTTCAAAGTTCGCAATCCCAAAAGCCTTGTCAAGTGAAAACGTGAACTTATCATTTGTAAAAAATGAAGTTACACAAAATTATTTAAAACGAGGCATTGATGCTTTAGGTTGGACAATAAGAACTCCTTTTAATGTGCTTGGTGCAACAGATGACTTTTTTAAAGTATTGAATACTAGAGGTCATATGTATTCTTTGGGTGCAAGAAAGGCTTTTAAAAATGGACTTACCCCTGAAAGTGATGATTTTATAAAAGCAGTTGCAGAGGTTGTAAACAATCCAACACCAGCTTTAAAGAAAGAAGCTATTGACTTTGGACATTACCAAACTTTTACAAATGAGTTAAACAAGGATAGAGGATTTATAGAAGCTGCTGGAGCACAAATAACAGAATTTGCTAATGAACATTTGCTTGCAAAAATCATAGCACCTTTTTCAAGGATAGCAACCAACATAACTAAATATACTTTAGAACGAACTCCAATGGCTTTTTTAATGCACGACTTCAATATGTCAATGAAGGCAGAGGGAGCACAAAAACAGTTAGCCTTCGCTAAAATTGCTTTAGGTTCTATGTATGGTGGTCTTTTTGCTTATCTAGCTAGTGCTGGTCTTATCTCTGGAAACTATCCTACTGGAAGTTTAACACAATCAAGATTAAAAACAGAAGCAGGGTTCCCAAAAAATGCTTTTAATATTGGTGGAAAGGCGCACCCATTTAGGAGAGTTGACATAATTGGTTCTCACATGGCTGCTGCTGCTGATATTGTAGAAATGTCTGAGACTTTGGACAATGACTCATTGGGAGAATTAGCTACAGGGTTGAGTGTCATGATAAGTGATAATATTTTAAGTAAATCTTATTTGACAGGAGTAGCAGATGTTATGGAAGTTTTACTTGGAAAGAAAAATGCCAGCACAGTTTTGCAAAGATTCGCTGGTACTTTATTTCCTTTTTCTAGTGCAGTTAGGGAACTTGCAAGGGCAATTGACCCTACTGAAAGAGAGATAAACCCTAATGCTGGAATATGGGAAAGTTTTAGAGATGGGTTCATAAAAGGAAAACCATTTTTAAAAGATTTATACTTATTGCCAAAGAGAGGATTTTTTGGAGAGGTTATAAAGAGAGAAAGATATTTTGACACCATGAACCAACAGGACAATCCAGCCTTAAATGCTCTGATTGAATTTGAGGCTAAAGTTGCTTTCAAACCTAGTAGGTTTATAGCTGGTAGTAAACAAGCTCGCTTAAGACCACCAACATCTGCGGATGGAATAGAATTATCTAACGAACAATACGATAAACTTAGAGAAAATTTTGGGATTATTGAAATAGGTGGACTAGTTGTTCGAGAGGCAATAGAACAAATTATAACACAACCTGTATTCAAAAACGCTTCAAAAGCACAGAAAGCAGGGATTCTTGAAAGTATAGTACATACTTACAGAAGTGTCGCTGAAGAAAAATTAAAACAAGATGATGATGAATTAGATGAATTAATTAATTTAAAACTTTTATTGAAAGCACAGGAGGAATAACATGAGTTTAGCAATACCAGAAAATATAGCAGATGTAACATTGAGTGATACGACTGTTCTTGCCCCAGCAGGGATACTATTTATTGGGACAGCAGGAGATTTGAAAATATCAGGTGCACAATCGGGAGCAGCAACATTCAAAAACTTAGCTAATGGTACGTTTCTTAGGATTAGAGCGAGGATAGCATGGTCAACAGGTTCGACTGTATCTAACGTTGTGAGGTGTTGGTGATGTATAACGGAGAAGAAAAGCGCAAACATGCTAACACCGCTTTGAGGATTCTCATTAATGTACAAGAACAAACACATGCCTGTGTCAAAAGTTTGACAAGAGATGTGTCTAGGAATAGTGCGCTTACAATTGCTAATGGTGTGAAGTTGGATACTGCAATTAAATACAATGAGGAATGTGATAAAAGGTTGACAGGTGTAGAACTCTGGAAAGCTGGGCATGTTGGCGAGGGTAAAGGAAAGGACAAAATGTCTGCTAGTATAGGCACCAAAATAACTCTCTACAGTGTAATAGGAACACTTATCATCGCTGCTCTAGCTTTCTATTTCACTTCCGTAAAACC
>LAZR01002303.1_pt1 | contig 11207 bp, 20 predicted proteins | sample 329461 | NCBI WGS metagenome assembly LAZR01 (sample SAMN03002196, study PRJNA259156) | marine sediment metagenome | biome: sea floor; feature: Hydrothermal impacted sediments; material: marine sediment; isolation source: Loki non-amplified sample from Loki's castle hydrothermal vent sediment ...
GGGTCATATAAACGTACTCTCAACCCGTTCCGGGAGTACGGCGCGCCGCCGCGTCAGGACGCTGAGTTGCCGCCGGACACGGCACCGGGTATCCTGACGGCACCTCCAAGGTGGTGGTGGCGAGCGGCGTAGCAGCCGCCCGTCTAACGGTCCCGCGGGTCTCACTCCTCGCGGGGCCGTTTTTCTTATCTTGACTCGCAGTCACAATCCTGTAGGGTCGCCCCCCGTGTTGCGGGGAGCGAATGGTTCGCGCTGGGTCTCATAAGCCCGGTCTTGGGGGTTCAATTCCCCTCCCCGCTACCTTGGAGGACCGCATGAACGAGCAAGACTGCCGGGCCGACGAATGCGACGATGACGACCCGCGCGTGCCGTACCTACAGCGAAAGCTGGAGCGGCTGCGCAAGGATCCGCTCGCTAACAGGTGGGCCATCCTGAGCGTTGAGAAAGCGCTCGAAGTTCTGCAAGAGCAGGCCGGCCCCGACCCGCCGCTTGCGGCGTAGTGACAAACGAGCAAGCCTCACACCACCACCACGAAGGAGGCCCCGTGAACACCCCAGCAACAGCAGAATCCTATCCCCTTGAATGGCCCGACGGTTGGCCGCGGACTAAGCGTTACAAGAGCGCCCGCTACCACACCGAATTTGGCAAGGCCCTCCGTGACCTCGTCGGTGAGTTGCGGCGATTCAAGGCCACGCACATCGTCGTCTCCTCCAACGTGCCCACAAAAGGCGACGGCCTGCCCTACGCCAACGCCGGGACCAAACGCTACGACGACACCGGAGTCGCCGTGTACTTCACCGTCGCCGGCAATCAGCAAGTCGTCGCCTGTGACCGTTGGGATCACGTCAAGGACAACCTTCGCGCGGTCGGGCTCACCATCAACGCGCTCCGCATGATCGAGCGCACCGGCGCCACCGAGATTCTCGAACGCGCGTTCCGCGGGTTCAAGCAGTTGCCAGCGCCGAGGGATTCGTGGTGGGAAATCTTTGGCGTCGACCCCAAGAAGACAACGCTCGCGGACGTGGACGCGATCTACAAGAAATCTTTGGCGTCGCCCCCAAGAAGACAACGCTCGCCGACGTGGACGCGATCTACAAGTCGCGCGCCCGGAAGGCCCACCCCGACGCCGGCGGTTCCGAGGATGCGATCAAGATTCTCAACCAAGCCCGCACCGATGCGCGCAGCGACCTCGAAGGGGGAAGATTCCTATGAGCCACAACCGCGATACCATCTACGAAGTGATCAATGCCCTGGAGGCCATCACAACGGCGGCTGACTCGGGTCTTGAGCGCCTCAAGAATTCAGGCACGGGTGGGGGAGAGATATCACCCAACACCAAGCACGCTCTCGGCGCGTACATCCACAAGGCTGACCTGGCCATCGAGGCCTTCAACAGTAAAGCCAACTACCTCGCAGACCTGGTGGAGGCGGAAGTCCCGATCAAGGAACTGCGGCAAAGCCTGGAAAACAAGAACCTCCGCGCGAAGCTGCCCCCGAAAGCTCAGGTCGCATGGGATGAACTCAAGAACCATATTGATCATCGGCCCACCGTGGTCGAGAAGGCAACCCCATGAACGACCGCAAGCCCATGTCCCGATCTCAGATGCGACAGATCATCGTGACCGACGTCGACCCCAACCCTGCCGGGCTGCGCGCCGCCGCGTTGGCGGACCTGATCAGGCGCACAAGCATATTCCTGTCGCTGCAAGATCCCGCCGACCAATGGGCGCACGCACTGGATATCGCTGGCACGCTGCACGGGCTGAGCGAGGAGCCGGTTTACCCGTACATCACGGCCTTGGTCGGATTACTCCGCAGGGACCCCGGCCAAGGACTCCGGGTTGCCGAGGCCGGTCTCCGACGCCTTCATCGTCGCGCGGGAACAGAAGCCGACGAAGCTTCCGCGCCTGCCCATCGCGTGATCGCCGCCCATGTTCCAAGACACACTCGACAAGCCTGAGCCGCTACAGTGCAGCCGGTGCGGATGCGGGGTCACCCCTGGCGACGCCGACGGCTGCGATGACTGCGGTCGCGTGTTCTGTAGCCACTGCGCCGCCGAGCACGATCTCGAACGCTGCAAAGGAGACAGTGATGGTTGAGCCGACTGAGCGTGAGAAGCTACTCGACGAGGCGCATCAGGTGCGGAGGGCCGCCGCCATACTGCCCCTGTTTGACGCCGACGGGCTCAATCCCGAATGGTGGGATCACATGATGCGAGCCAGAGCCCTTGAGGCGAGGGCCAAAGGTTTGGGTGCCGGTAGCGGTTGACAAGATGGTCACGGCGCCTAGCGGCAGGGCCAGGGTTCGAGTCCCGATTCTTGTTACCCGAGCGCACTGCCGGCACCCATTTTTTTTTTTCTAGGAAGGATCGACCGATGCTCAAGATCAACGGCAAGGACAGGATTTTCACCGAGACCGAGAAGCGCGGTCACGCCGCGATGGGGCCGCGCTACATGGCCGGTCTATTCTCCGGCGAGGAGATGGGCGCGACGCAAGAACGGATCAAGACCCTAGCGTTCCTTGAGGCCAAGGTCGCCGCGCTAGATGGCCCCGGGGAACACCTGGAAATGATGCGCGCCACGCTGCTCGACGCCTGCCGTTGGCTCAGGGGCGGGAAGCACGCACCATACGGCAAGCTCGGTCTGTCGTGATCGCCGCCATCGGGTACGCCGCCCTCGTACTCAACGTCGCTGGCAACCTGCTACTCGCTCACAAGAACGCCGCCGGGTGGACCGTGCGGTTGCTCACCAACGTCGCCTGGGTAGCGTACGCCGTGCAGGTTGACGGCGGCGCACCCATGGTCGCCAACCATGCGATCTTCATGGGGGTGAACCTGTACGGGCTGCACAAGTGGGCCAAGACCCGGGAATGAGCGCGCCCCTTGCGCGCGCGCACCACGCGCGCTAGCCTGCGGGTTCTGGCTCGCGGTCGGCCTAACGACCGCACTGGCGTCCCCGTGGTTCACCAACAAGCTCGGGGGCGCCGTTTTGCATCACGAGGACGCCATGAGCAATACCCCCACCAAGCCCGCCGAGCCTTCTAGCGCAGAGCTTCGCCTGATACAGCTCAAGGATGGGCTCGCGACGTTCCACAACATCAAAGGTGCCGCCCGCGCCGCGCAGCTCGGGCAGTTGTTCTGGCATATCAAAGGGGGCTTGCGCGCCCTAAGCGACCACACCACCGAGGACTGGAGAGTCCTACTCAGCACCACGCTCCCACTCCTACCGCTGGCGAATCATCACGCGCACCTCAACAAAGACCCCGCCTCGTTCCTGACCGCCGACGTCAAGGGGCTGATCGCTGTGCTCCGCAAGAACCCTGACCGCGCCAAGCGGTTTATCGACGAGGCACTTCGGATCCACCGCGACCTCCGCGTGTCCTCCGCGTTCTTTGAACCAACTTCCGCCGGGGTAGCTCAGCAGGCCAGAGCAACCGACCCGTAATCGGCAGGTCGCCGGTTCGATTCCGGCCCCCGGCCTTCCCATCGGTTCAAGCGTTCCAGCCGCACCATTGCGGTTTTCCTTTTCCTGCAACTCAGGGGCGATCCGTTGCAGGAAGCGTCGCCGGCGGTTGCACTAGCAGCCCCCTTGCCAACCCCGTCAGACTGAGTTACACTGCGGTCGGGCGCGTTGGAAGCGGACGCGACGAACCCCGGCTCTCCGCACCGGCAAGCGGGCCACCGTAGGGCCGGGATTCTCTACGGTGGCCCCCGCCCTTCGAGGTCAGCCATGCAAGATCAAAACCAAATGTTCTACATGGAACACCGCGACGAGTTGCTGCGCACCTGCCCCGGGCAGTGGGTAGGCATCCACGCCGGTCGCTTGGTTGGCGTGTGGCAATCGCCCGATGAAGCCTACGCCGCCACGGCGCGGCTGACCGGCTCCGACGTATTCGTTCGCCACCTTGTCCTCGATGCGCCGTCACTGCTCACCACTGCTTGACTCCCCGCCCCGGGGACGGTAGAACGACCGCCTGCTGGGGAACCAGGCTGGCCGGTCAGCCCCCTTGCAGGCCCCATGGTAGCCTGCGGGACCGAGCCCCGGCGGGGCTACCACCACGCCTAGCGGGCGCAACGCCACGGCGGACGCGCTCTTTAACACGCCCGGGTTCTGAGTTTGGCAGCTCACACCCCGGGCCTTTTTATGCCCGAAGCACGGTCAGAAAATTTATACCGACTTAGCTAACCCATCGCCGTTGCTGGGAATTGGTTGGTCAGAACGCGCGTCAGGCGCGGCCCATCCCGCCGCACTGATGCGGTCGAGTAGCGACTGCGCCCGGTGAATCAGCACAAGCTGCGCGGCGGGGTTGTCGATCATTTCACGGAGCAAGCCCAGCGCCTCACCGCTCGCCATCACCACCTCCCATAGCTGCCCACGCGTCGCCTCAAGCTCAGCCTTCACGACCTTGGCAGCCTCCCGCTCCTGCTCAAGTATCTCAATCGTCTGCAACGTCTCGCTGTGGCTCATCGCCTCAGCTTCCTTGGCCTCGTCACGCTCACCACGCACGTCCTCAAGCTCAGCCTCCAGCTCGCCCGCCCGGTTGCGAACCACCTGAGTCGTGTCGTTGGCCTTTTTGAGATCGGCCCGGTGCCGCGCCATGGCCCGTTCCGCCTCCGCGTCCTTGGCCATCAGGTCGGCTTCAAGCCGCCGGATCTTTCGCTTGAGTGTGTCGTCGTTCATGCTTGTCCTTCCCACGGGCAGCGGCCCGCCTTGATCGCATCCCACTCGTGATCGGTCGGTGGCCGGAACTTGCCGGCGGGTTGAGTCCCCTCGTCGCCGGCGGATTCTTGTAGCGCCGGCGCTGGCGGAGTCACATACACGCCTTCCCAGATCGAGACACCCAGGGGCGCGTCGTCGAGCCCGAGGTCGGACAGCTCGACCATCCCCGCCTCGTTCATCTCGTGCGCCACATGCGGGCCGACCGTCCACAGTACGGCCCCGTGCCCGTTGCCGTCGCACGCGACCACGGCCCGCGATGGCAGATCCCACTCGTCCAGTTCTCTGTCACGCTGCACCGGGGCAGCGTTTGGCAAGTCCGTCATTGCTCACTCCTCCCGGGCCGACGTGGCCCGCCGGCCATCCATCACTCCGCCGGCCCGGGAAGTCAAGGCGCTTGTGCGAACTTGCACCGGGTCGCCGCCCCGCGCCCTATGTCGCCATCCCGTAATATAGGCTCCAACTGACAACCTTATCACTCCACTGTTGAACAAGCTGCCGGCCCCATCGTTTGCACGCCGGAAAGTCGCTGGCTTCTCGCCCCCGGCTGCCCGTTATCCCCCCGGGCCGGGGGCAACTGGCCGGACCGTGCTCCTGTGTTGCGGGATGCTTCGGCCCCTGGCCATCCGGACCACCGTGTCAAAGGCCCGTCCCGCTGGTCAGTTGGAGCGTTTACTCGACGGGGCCTCACCGCTGCGACGTCCGGCCTGCCCATTGACTCCAACTGACCACTCCGTCCAGCGGGTGATTTTCGCCTCTCAGCTTGGACTGTGGCAAAGCCTAATGATATCAGGTAGTTAGCAACTTCGTATAAGCTATATCAGAAAATTTGCCAGCGCATTGGATGCGAGTCGGACATTGGCCCAGCCCCTCCAGAAATCCACCGATGGCACCCCAGTGGGGGCCTAGCGTACGGACTCTGCGACGTATGGCACAGAGCAGAGCCTAAGTATACGGGCTATGCGAGTTGTGCCCTTGTGTAGCCCGCCACCCGGTGCTCTGCGGCAGGTGGCACAGAGCAGAGCCTAAGTGTACGGGCTCTGCTGTGATACGCACCAATTGACACGCGCCGCCACACAGCGCGACCTGATGCCGCGTGGTGACTCTGTGGTGACTCAGCCCAGCGCCACCCCCAAGCATACTAGCGCAACACCCTGATATCCCTACGCTTATCCGCAGGCTTGTGGCGCTGCGCTGTGTGACCACGCACCACACGACGGCCCCGGCGCCCACATCGATTCAAGCTGAGGGCTGAGCCAAAAGCGGAGGGCAGCCTTGGCAATCGGCTAGGGGGACCGCGGACCTCTTATACGAACTTAGGGGTTTTGTGCCTGGCGCGCGCTTGAACCGCTGGCGGGGCGGGGTAGGTGGTGCGTGGCATGGCAGAAGCCGGCGACAGGACAAGGGCCGGGGCTTGTACGCGCACGCCTGGGGCTTGAACGTCTCACACCGCCGGGGACGCTTGCCGCTCTCAGCACAGCTAGGCTAGACGCGCTCACACATACGCCAGCCCTTGAGCCTGTCCCCTCACGCATGGCTATCACCCCTGCCCCTGTACACGCTCACACGGGTATACGCGCCCTGATGCACAGGCTACCGCGTACGCCTACGCATGGCCGTGCATGGGGGCGGGGGGTGCTGTCTCTGCTGTAGGGGCGTTGGCGACTTTCCGCCTCATATCCTGCGGTTGGTTCAAGGGGGTTCTGTGCCTAAGTAGGTTCAAGCCTGTGCCGTGGCTGCCGTAGCCGGCAACGGCGTTGCTAGCTTTCCGCGGCCCTATCTGCGGCCCCTCGCTAAGTCCGCGAAGCCTGCACCGTACCTGCGTTGCCACAAACGCAGGGATCCGGGGATCTTCCCACTCTTAGCCGACCCTCTCACCGTCGGACATTTCTGTCATACGACAAACAGGCGTCATTGGCCCTATACGCTGGGCAGCATGGGCAGGATCACCGGCTCTGGCGTCGGGTGCTGGCTCGGTAGCTTGTTCAGCGTGTACACACGCCCGGTCAGCACGTCGCCCATGCGGCCCGGGATCATGTACTCAGGCGGGCCGTCACCACTGCCTACCATCGTGGAATCTAGCCACGCGCTCAAGATGCTGTTGTTGGCCGTCGTGGTCAACAGCGTGTCCCCGGCCTCACCGCTGCGCATGTCCGCGTGCGTGTCCATCCACGCGCAAAGCGTCCGCACCATCGCGTGCGGCGTGACCAGGCCCGTACCTGATAACATCTTGCCCCGCACCCCTGCCGCCTGGCTGCACCTGTCACAGCGCGCCGTGATCATCCCCGTATCCGGCCATGGCCACGCCTCAAGGGTGAACAGCCCAGCGTGACACGCATGCCCCCGGGCCGCCGGCACCGGCATCCTCTCACGGATCCACGCTTGCAGCTCAGCGCGGTCACGCATGTCTGGCCCTCACACCGTGTACGGCTGTAGCTTGATCATCCGGTCTGGATGCGCTGGGGACGCTATCACGCCTGGCAGCCCTAGCGCCTTGTCGCCGCCCTGCATCATCCCCGCTGCCCACCGCCGCATCCAGCCCGCGTCCTCTTCGCTGTCCCGGAATGCCGCGGCGGCGTCTGTGTACCCTAGCTCCGGCGTCGCGTGCTCTACCATCCACACCTGAGCATCCCGCACCGCATTCCACACGCCATCAACGGGCTTTGGGCCACCCATGATCATGCTGCCATGCAACTCGCCATCGCCACACCCCTTGCAGAGGGTCACGATCCTCCCCTTGCTGCGATTGACGGCCAACGTGAACGCGACGCACGGCTTAGCCTTGGGCGGCTCAGGCTCGGGCACCGGGCAACCACGTCGCATCCAGTCTTGCAGCTCGGCGCGGGTCTTCATGTCGCCTCACCCGGTCGCCTGGCCAGCCAAAACCCTTGCTCAGGCTTCCCCGGGGCTTCTATCATGCCGCCCCACTTCCCCGCGTTGCCGTCTAGCATCATGCACATGATCCACCGCTGCACACGATCCCACACCTTTTGCGGCACGCTGTAGCCGAAAGCCCGCTCTGCCTCGGACAACCACGAGCCGTCCGCGTGCGAGTGCAGCACCATCCAGTTTGACGCCTTGCTGATCACCCACCGCGCCTCGCATACCTCGCCGTCATGTACAGCGATCCCGCCGTGCCGCGACTCTTCCCCGCACCCGTGGCACCTGACCAATAGCTGCCCATCCAGACCCGGGCATACTTTCAGCGTGTAGACCTCGCACGGTTGCGGCTCCGGCTCAGGCACAGAACACCCGCCCCGGATCCACGCTTGCAGCTCAGCCCGATCCCTCATGGCTGCACCGACGCGATCAAGTTGATTTCTAGCTCCGTTCCGTACCCAGCCGTCGCCCACCCGCTACCTAGCAGCGTGTACCTCCCTACCCCTAGCCATGTACGCTCCTGGCGATCCTCCAGCATCGCCCTCAACGCCCATCGCTCGATCAGCGCCCGACTGTCGGCACGGCTCCACAACTCGCCTTTCGCCTGATCGCGCGCCATCCCCGCGTGTGTCTCTATCCACCCGCAGACGGCCAGCAATGCGTCAGACAGCCCCGTCACCCACGCTGCGTCAACGCCCGGGGTCATCACCTGTGCGACTTGCACCCCCGGCGCCGACGCGAAAGCCCGGCACACCATGCACCGCGCGAACAGCCTCTTGTCCGTTGCAGACACCTGCAACTCGAAATTCGCCCGCCCGCAACCCTTGTGCAGCCCGATATCAGCCACCGGGCAACCCTCACGCATCCACGCTTGTAGCTCCTCCTTGGTCTTCATCCAATTGGCCTCGCGTCCAGAAAGATCCCTCGCTCCCCCTCGCCCTTTGCCCTCGCCCAGGCAGACCACGTTTGTCCAGGCTCTTGCCTTATCGCCGCATGAACCCACCCGCACACAACCTCTTGATCGATCCCAACACTGAACAAACGATCCGCTGCGGCGGTGGGCATCCCGTTACCCATGGCGTGCCTGGCCATCCAATTGCATGAACTCGCAACCGACACTCTTGTCTGGGTGGCCTCATACCTCTCCGCATGCTCCCGATGTACGGATCGGGGGTTGTCTGCCACTGCGATCACGTCCCCATGCCTCGTCATCCCACACCCTTTGCACGTCACCCGCAACCGTGGCCCACCGCTTGGGCTCGGCCCTGTACGCGGCTCGATTTGCAACACGAAAGCTTTACACTGACCTCGTAACACGAGGGTTGGCCTGTGCTCGGCCTCTGACACCGGACACCCACGACGCATCCAGTCTTGCAGCTCAGCGCGCGATCTCATGCCGACACCATGGGCAGCCAAAGCGGCTCAGCCCCGTGGCCACTCTTGCCGTGGCTCGGTAGCAGGTTCAGCGTATAGACGTGCTCACCCTTGCTCGCCTCGATTTTCAGGGCCGGGGGCGCGTAGTTCTCAAAGGCTTTCGGCTCCCCTGTCAACAGCCGATCCCCCCATAGCTCCACTGACGCGCTGTGCTGCGCGTCCATGGCCAGCGTCTCCCATGCCGTCCCCGGATGGTGTCCCGCGTGGCCGTCCATCCAGTCACACAACGGCCTGAGCATCGGCCACGGCTGCGCCCGTCGGCCAAGGTGCAGATCGCCATCCATCACGCCCGCCCTACGCCCGCACCCAGCGCAGTACGTTGTCAGACACGCGCCGTCCGGCCACGCCTCAAGCAGAAAGCCTACCGTGTCCCCGCACGGCTTATGCTCAGGCGCCGGGACCTCAGCCACCGGACACCCCTCCCGCATCCACGCTTGCAGCTCGGCGCGATCCCTCATGGATTCACCAACCCGATCCCTGGCTCAGTAGTGAAGCCGCACAAGATCCCCTTGCTGTCAGCCACAGTTTGCCGCCCGTCGCGCTTTACCTCGCTCCCATAGACGCGGGCGACGATCCATATCTCCACCAACGTCATGGGTTCGATATCTAGGAACGCCATGGCACGATCCCCCATGCTGACACCCTCGCGATCCCTAGCGTGATCGGACATCCAAGCGGCCATCGACCGCGCCGCGTAATAGGGCAGCTCCCCGTTCCAATGCCCCCCGCTATCCCAGCGAAGACGGATCGAGTGATGCCAGTTGTCGGCGTGGCACCCGGTGCAAGCCGCGTTTAGGAACCCATCGCGTGGGTTCACGCACAGCCGGAAGATCGCACAGTTGCCCCCGCCCTCGCGCTTGAACGGTTCAAGCTCAAGCGGATCAAAATCAGCCACCGGCACCGGCACCGGGCACAGCTCAGCCACGGGGCAACCACGTCGCATCCAGTCTTGCAGCTCGGCGCGTGATCTCATGGTGCGGCCCCAACCCGCTCAGTCTTCGATACGGTCAGCATAGTGAGCCGCTTAGCATCATCCCCAAGGTGAACGCCCGGGATCGCGTCCAGCCTGTAATATTGCCTGCTATTCAGGACGCGGATCGCCACCATCGCCGGCACCACTTCGCCAGCCATCAACGCACGCGCCCACGCTGTCGCCTTCAAATTCGTGGCCACGTCTGTTAGCAATGCGTCCTCTGCCATGCCCTTGGGGTTCCCCGCGTGATCGTTCATCCACTCGCACAGCCTGAGCAACCGCCACGAGACCTCTTTTTCGCCATCCTGGAACGTCACCGCATCCACCCCCCTCATCTGCCCGCAGAAATGGCAGAACACTGTCAGCATGTCCCGCGCCGGCCATACCTCCAGAAGATAGCCGCACGCTTCCTGGCACTCAGGCTCAGGGCGCAACTCTACGGGCGCTATCGGACACCCCTCCCGCATCCAGGCTTGCAGGTCTGCGCGTGACCTCACGACCTCACCCCGCGCACACGATCCCACGCCCTGCCGAGTATGCCGCGCCGCTTGGGCTCCGGGTCTATCTGTTGCGTTATCACAACACCGCTGAGCGGCGAGCGTGAGTTGCGCATCATGTCCAAAAACGCATCCACCTGCTCGGTAAACCGATCCTGCATCGCCGACATTAGCGATGGCGATGCCGACGGGATCGTTATCAGCATACTCGGCAACGGCGACGCGTATGGCTCTGGGTCCAAGTAATACCCGCACCAATCGCTCCCCGGCATAGCTATCATGCCGCCCTTGACCTCCCGCCCGCCGTGCATCAGATCCTCGGCCCAGCCCCACGGCTTAGCGATCTCGTGTTGCTTGAACGCCCGCCAGGCTTGCGCTTCGCCCATGCCGTGGAAAATCGCGTGCGCCGCCATCGCATCTCTGGCTTTCCCCACCGCGTTAGCGACCCCCTCCGCCTCGACATTCGGATCGGGCTTGATCATGCCGGGGCAGACAGCATCCCAATCGCACCCCGTATCCGTACAGTTAACGACGATCTCGCCGTCAATCGACGTGGTACGCCTGACCTTGAGAAAAAACAGCCTGTGGTTCCCGGGCTTGAGATCATGCGCCAGCACCGGCACCGACACCGGCGGCGGCTCTACCACGGGGCAGCCGTTCCGCATCCAGTCTTGTAGCTCAGCGCGCGATCTCATGGCTTACCCACGA
>LAZR01002304.1_pt1 | contig 11204 bp, 10 predicted proteins | sample 329461 | NCBI WGS metagenome assembly LAZR01 (sample SAMN03002196, study PRJNA259156) | marine sediment metagenome | biome: sea floor; feature: Hydrothermal impacted sediments; material: marine sediment; isolation source: Loki non-amplified sample from Loki's castle hydrothermal vent sediment ...
TTGGTAAAGGACGTGAACGACAATATAGTCCCGGTTCCGATTAAGAACTCTTATGCCGAAGGCCTGGACTTGGCGGATTACTGGTCGTCCATGTCGGGTGCTCGAAAAGGCATGATCGACAGATCTTTGCAGACTTCGATCCCTGGAGCCTTTTCCAAAGAGCTCCTCAATGTTACAGTCAATCACGTAGTCACGGAGGTAGATTGCGGGACAAAAAAAGGCATCGACGTATCAATTACCGACTCGGATATTGTCGACCGATTCCTCGCTCGCGGCGAGAAGGGAGTTGGACGGAGAAACTCGATCGTCACTCACTTCGTGGTCAAGAAGGCCCGTCTGAGGGGCCTCAAGACCCTCTTGGTGAGAAGTCCGCTGACGTGCGAGGCTGATAAGGGAGTGTGTCAGAAGTGCTATGGCCTGTCTGTCAATGGCATGGTTCCAAGTATTGGACATAACGTCGGGGTTGAGGCAGGACAGGCTATCGCTGAGCCGGCGACCCAGATGACTATGCGCACGTTCCATACTGGCGGTGCAGCCGGCGTCGCCGGCGGCGTAGTCTCAGGATTCACCCGAGTATCGAATCTACTAAAGATGCCCCGGATCTTGAAGGGGAAAGCTACGATTTCCAGGGTCAAGGGGACGGTAGACTCGATCGGAGAATCTCCCATCGGCGGCTGGACCGTCATGGTCGGAGGAGAAGAGCACTATGTTCCGGCTGCCAGAAATCTCCTGGTCAAAAAAGGCAACAAGATAGGCAAGGGCGATAGACTCAGCGACGGCCCCATAAAGCCTCAGGAGATCCTTGAGTTGAGGGGAATGCGCGCCACGCAAGACTATCTCGTTGATTCTCTGAAGAATGAATATTCAGGGCAGGGAATTCAGGTTAAGCGGAGGATACTGGAGACCGTGGTTCGCCCGCTAACAAATACGGCAAGGGTCCTGCATCCTGGAGGTCACCCAACTTATGTTCCGGGAGACTTTGCCCCGCTTACCAAGCTGCAAGCCTACAATCAGGACAAGAACGAGAATGGCCAGGTCACTTACGAGGAGATCATTCGCGGAATCAACACGGCTCCGCTTATGAGCCAGGACTGGCTGACGCGCCTGAACTTTCAGCGCCTGAAGGACACTCTCATAGAAGGTCCTTCGCAGGGCTGGAAGACAGACATTTCATCGGTCTCGGCACCGTTGGCCGCATACGCTTACGGTCCTGAGATAGGCAGAGAGAAGAACGCCGAAGAGGTCGGCGAAGAAGAACTGGAAGAGACTGAGAGTGTCTAACGACCTTCAGAAAATAATCTCGATGCTGTCCGACACGATCATGGACAAGATCGCTGCGTCTTCAGTCGTTGGGCAAATGGCCGAACTCAAGGAAGCCAGGGTGCGGACCAAGGATATTCAGCCCCCGCAAGATGTTGTTCCGAACCCAGAGCAGCTTGGCCCATTTCTGAAAGAGGGGGTTAAGCTGACGGAATCTCAGAACCAGTTCACCAAATTTATTTCCGACAGAGAAGGAATCGGCGTGGCGGCATGGAAGCCTGGATCCGGGAAAACGCTCGGTGCCATCGCGGCCTACATGAATCTTCGGAAGGAGGGAAGGGCTGGAAAGGCGATCGTTCTCGTACCCGCATCTCTCAGAGTCAACTTCGCCGAGGGCGGAGTCGCTAAATTTACGACAGGAACATACGGGATTATCGGGACTCGACAGGAGTCCAAGGCGATACCCGAGATGGATATTGAAAGGATGGGGGACAAGGACTTCTATATCGTGTCCCACGACCTGTTCAGGGCGAACCCAGACTATTATCTGGAAAAGACCGGCGCCGACACGATCATCATGGACGAGATGCAGCGGATCAAAGATCCGCAGTCTGTCCTGAATGACGTGATTGAGAAAGTTGGGCAAAAGGTCAAGAACTTCATCGGCGCCACGGCCACTCCGGCCATGAACAAGCCGTTCGAGGCCATCGAACTTCGCAACGCGATCAGCCAGCCCGGAGAGAGGCTCAGCGAAGAGAAGTTCACGAAGAAGTTCATACAGAGGGCTCCGGAGGATTTCTGGAACCGCGTGCAGGGATGGTTCGGCGGGGAACTCAAGGGAGAAATCACCGGGTTCAAGAAAAAGGAGGAGCTGGCCAAACTTCTGACGAAATCGTTCCATTTCGCTGCTCCAAGTTCAGCCAACACGCCGTCCAAGGAGCTTGAGATAGTAGAGACCCCGATGACAGCATCGCAGGAGGCGAATTATCACGCGATCCTAAAGAAGAAACTGACTACCAGAGAGCGTCGCGTCCTCGAAGAGGGCAAACTGTATCCCGACAGAGAGATGGTTAAGATCCTAAACAAGGCCATGGCTATTCGTCAGTTGTCGAACAACGCCAAGTGGGTCGAAGGAGCCCCCGACGTTGCCGCGGCAGCGCAGACTCCGAAGATACTGCGGATGATGAATGATGTTGAGGAACATCTTAGCTCCAGGCCGGACGCTAAGATCATCATCGCTTCAAACTTCGTAGGGTCTGGCGCAAAGATGATAGAGGCCCTCCTAAAGCAGAAGGGGATCTCATACGGAACCTACTATGGCAAGGGGCAAAAAGGAGTCACGTCGGAGACTCGACAGAAAGCCATCAAGGACTATCGCGCCGGCAAAGTGAAGATCATGATCATGACTGGGGCAGGCGCAGAAGGCCTGGACCTCCCGAACACAACCATGCATATGACAATGGACCCCCATTACAATCCCGAGCGCATCACGCAACAAGAGGCCCGAGGCATCCGGCGTGGGGGACAGAAGCATCTGCCGCCAAGCCAGAGGCGAGTTATTGTTCGGCGCTACATTTCCGTGCCGAGCAAGGGGTTCTCGATCGACAAGTCGATCTATACGATTGCCGCCAAGAAGAAGGCGCTCGTGGACCAGCTAAAAGAGATAGGCCTCAGGGCACAGCAGCGGAGAGCGGAGTCAGACCCATCTTATTCAAGGGCGCTGAGTCTATTCGCAAGACCGACGAAGCCGAAAATCGAGAAGCTAAAAAAGCCAGAGGTTCTAAAACCGCAGAAGCCAGTAAAGCCGACAAAGTTGGTAAAGCCGATGAAGACAGTAAAGCCGCAGGGCGGGGAGATGAGAAAGTCTGCCATGGAGAAGTTCTCTGGGAATGGCGGCTATCTCAATGCCAGGGGGTCGTTTGACGAACACGAGGTCAGGCTCATTGGCGGGAACGGGACTTCGAACCTTATAAGCGAACCGGCGATGGACGCGAGCCAGGTTCTTCCGCATAATAAGACGCAGAGCAGGCTTCCCGGGAAATGGAGCAAGCGCCGGAAATCCAGCCTCACAGGAAAAGAGAAGGCCAGGATGGCATTTACGCCAAAGACGGAGGGGGCGCTTGGCCCTAACGAAAATAAAGAGGGGCCCGTGAGAGTTGGCTATTAGAAAGATCGGAAAGTGCACGATCAGGGAGGTGGACGGATCGTTCGTGATTCTGACGAACGTGAATATGGATGAAGATCTCCCGGCGATCGGCGAGATAGTTGAGGCGGGCGGGAATCTTTGGAAGGTCAACGGCATCAGCTTTCACGTTGGCAGCGAAGAGGGCGACATTGGTCTGAGGGTGGGAATATACAAGATCAGGATCGAATGATGGGAATGATGATTGAAAAGATTGCCAGAAAGAAAGAGTCCGTCAAAGAGACGGGCTCGATCAAGAAGCCCGTTATAGCCATAGTGTCCGGATCTGTCATTGCGAAAGCATCATGGCCCGCTTTGACCGGACGCAAGAAGGTCTATCATGGAACGACAAGAAAGGCATTCGAGGGAATCAAGCGGGAAGGGATACGGCCCAAGTATGTGGGAGGCGCATCGCGAGGACTGCCTCAGCCGGAGAAGCTGGTAAGGGGGCGCGTCTATGTTACGGAAAAGCCGAGAATAGGTCGTCTTATGATGCACCAGGCATTGCACCCCAAGGCAGCTCGAAGAATCGAAAGAACAGGATGGGAAGCGGCAGGCAAGTTCATCACCATGCAATACAGAACGCCTAAGCGCGGAAAATTGCTGACGGTAATGATGGACTATGACAAATGGAAGAAGATGAAGGCGGATCCGGAAATGTTGGCGGCAATGGATTTTGATGTTGCTCTTGATGTTGCGACCGGTGGGAAAATACCGCAAAAAGTTCCTCCGGGTCATCCGATGTATAAGCAGATCAAAGCCGTATCAGCACATGGCCGCCAAATAATCAGTCCTAGTGAGATTCGTGGAGCCAGCAAAGTGCGAGAAAGGGCAGCCAGGGTCCTGAAAAATCTCCCTAAGTACATCAAGAAATATCCTGGTAGATTTTCCCTAGCAGTAGCTGGAACACTTGCAGGGTCTGGGCTCGTAGGATATGGAATCAAAGGCATCGCGGAAAAGTTTAGGAACACAAAAAAGTGATTGTCTTAGAGAAGATAGCCAGAGCGAAGCAGGAATTCGCACCCGGTATTCCGTCTAAGAAGAAGACGACGGACCCGCGCCCGATCATCAATCCCGAGGTCTGGCTCGATAGCGTGATACAAACTCACGACGCTAGGCGCGCAGGGTGCTTCGAGTCCAAAACTCCAGTGCTGATGGGAGATGGATCCTGGAAACCTATCTCTAAAATCCGGACAGGTGATTCAATATTATCGCACAAAGGTGTTGCAATAGTTGACCGCATTTGGCACAATGGTGCTGGAACCGATTGGCTTCTTGTGGAGGCGGGAAGTTTCCGGGTTGTTGTAACGCCGAATCATCGTTTCTATACAGATCCGCTAGGATGGCTTCCGATCGGCGCCCTTCAAAGTGTTCGGGCAGAGGTAAATAACAATGGTGTCATCTGTATCCCAAAAGAAGAACTGCATCGTGTGCGGAGAAATCTTCACAAAGAAAGATTGCCGGAGTCTGACTTGCGGGAGGAGATGCGGGGCAAGACTTGGGCACCGGCGAAGCGGGAAGAGGGCCTTCAACGCGGACCCGAAGAAGATTTCGGAGGGGGTTCGTCTTTGGCACGAGGAGCGGAGGAGGCTTGCCTACCCACTGTTGGCCGACCGGAAATGGTTGGAGAAGCGCTATGTAGTCGAGGAATTGACGCAGAGCGAGATCGGAAAAATTGTGGGGTGCACCCGCACGGCAGTAAAGACGGCTCTCTATTTCCACAAAATTCCACTGCGCGATCGGAAGTACCGATCGGAACGCTCGAGGGAGAAATGCTCTGGAGAGAACAACTGGAATTGGAAGGGAGGGAAATACAACGGCGAGGTTTGCGGGTTCTCGGAGACGAATCATGTCCGAATAAAACTCCGCAAAGCGCTAATAAAGGAGAGAGGCTTCTGTTGCGAATGGTGCGGGATTGTCCCGAAGAGGCGACGGCTTCTTCATCTTCACCATACTCGCCCATATCGCTACGAGAAGACCCACACATCCGTCTTGCTCCTCTGTCAGAAATGCCACGCCACGGCAGACAGGGAGCTCAGGCGATTGGCCCTAAAGTTCTTTGCATCACACGGATGGCCCGGACTCGACGGGCTCATTACGACCTTGAAGTCCGAGGCAAGCACGAATATATAGCGGGCGGCTTCCGCGTCTCCAATAGCCACTTTGACCTACGGATAGGAGATCCAAAAACCAAGATCGGACACTCCTGGGCACTGAGAAAACTTCCCGGCCCTGGAGAGAAGGCCTTAGCCGTTCAACAGCCGGATCACACGCTTGCGTACTTCAAGTTCACGGGAACGATTCCCGCTGGGTACGGAGCCGGTGAGGTGAAACGCCACAGTCTTCTCGAAACCGAAGTCCTTGAAGCATCAAAGGACAAGATTATCTTCAATAGGTACCAGGGCCGGGATACCCACGAGTACATTCTCAGGCGCACGGATGGAAATAAGTGGCTCCTGATCAATAGGACGCCGACAGCCAAATCCCAGCCGATGCCGGAGTCGAAGCCGAAGTACAAAGAGATCAGGCCGGAGAAAGTCGATCCCTCTAAGCCAGGCAGATGGGATGCCAAGATCGACGGCGCCCATCTTAACTACGTGATCGATGACGGGAAGCCGATCAGGGCATTCTCATATCGGCCCAGTGTGCGCGGCGAGGCCCTCATCCAGCACACGTTCAGGATTCCCCAGCTCCGCGGCAAGAAGTCGCCCAGGAAGCTGAAGCGGACGATCCTTCGTGGCGAGGTTTGGGCGGCCAAGCCAGATGGAAAGGCCATCGCGTCCACCGAGATCGGTGGGCTCCTGAACTCCGCTGTCCTCAAGTCGAGGAAGGCCCAGAAGACCAAGGGGTCTCTACGCAACGCCATCTTCGATATTGTCCAATACAATGGCAAAGACGTTCAAGATCTCGGAACCGAAGAGAAGCGCAGGCTGATCGACGAGATCATCAAGCGCCCTGATCTAAAGGGGATCTTCCACAAGCCAAGATCGGCCACGTCGGAGTCGGCCAAGAAGAAGCTGTTCGAGAAGATCCAGCGCGGCGAGTTGAAACAGACCAAGGAAGGCATCATAATCCATAGCCCTGGCGGGACGATGACGAAGGTCAAGTTCAAGCCGGAGTGGGATGTTCGCATCTCCGCGATCTTCTCGAAGGCCAAGACGAGGGCCAAGGGCCAGGCCGGCGGATTCACCTACGACCGTGTAGATGGGTCCCCGGTCAAGCGCAAGCCCAGAGTCGGCACAGGATTCAGCCACAAGCTCCGGAGAGCCATGGCAGAACACCCTGAAGACTTCGTCGGGCTGATAGCTAAAGTAGAGGGGCTGGAGCAGCATCCGTCCGGCGCAATCCGGGCGCCATCATTCAAAGAGTGGCATCTCGACAAGAACGACCCGCGCCTAATACCGGAGATCAAGAAATGATGATGATTGAGAAGATTGCGGCGGTCAGGGCCCTTGGGGGATTGGGGCATGTCGAGCGCAGGAGGATCGCAAACCTCTTCAGGAAGATGATCGGGAAGAAGCTCAAGCCGACCCTCAGGGATCCCAAGAAAGTACACCCTGCGATAAGGAAGAAGTTGACGGCGCCCCTTGGTGCCTAAAGTGGCGGGCCCGCCGTCTGGCTGCAAGGCGCATGCTTCTTTATACCATAAACGTGCGTTGACAAATGTAGTACAGAGGGTAGAATCGGCGTATGGACACACTGCTGAGCGTAGCCCAAAGATTCGGCCAGGACAGGCCTTCCGAGGATTTCTACAACGAGTCCGCAACCTCTCATTACGAGGGGATTATCATTGCTGTAGACTCGAACAAGTGGACCGTGGACGTGCGCACCATCGGACTGGAGCAGTCCCTTCAAGACGTGCGCGTCATGGCCCCCTATTATTCGTTCCGTAGGGGCCATGGGATATTCCAGATACCAGAAGTTGGCAGTATGTGCGTAGTTACGAGGACTCAGTCCGACTGGATCGTCGTTGGATTCCTGCCTCCGTCCGACATAGACGCAACCCTGGGTAATGAGGGAGACGATGCATCTACTGGCACCCAGAACCTTAACGATCAGTTCCTAGGGCAAGTAGCGGCCATCAAAAAGAATATCGCCAACAAGAAGAAGCAGAAGGAGGGCCCTCCTGGCAGGCACTCGTTCCGGTCCGGTCGCGAGGGAGACATGATCCCTGGAGACGGGTGCGTTAAAACCATCGCCGGCAACAAGATCAAATGGTTTACGAACGGGAATATTCTGTTCGAATCATCTTCTTTATGCCAGAGGATCATGTCAAAACTCAAGAATACGATCATTGATATTTGTACTAGCTACAACCTCTTGACGCCCGGATTCCAGCACTCCATAGATACTGACGAGGTCACCCAGCGGGTTTTGTCGACTACCCAGGTTCGCAAGCTGTCCAGCGAAAAGAAACCAAGGCTCCAGGTTAAGCAGGGGTTTGTGGGTACAGACGAAATCTACGAGTTCACAGTCTTCGCCACAGACGGGAAAACCAAAAACTTCCTGTTTAGGATCAAGGATTCGGGCGAATCCGTCTGGACGGTTGGGGACCCGAATACTTCTGGCGTAGAGGTTGAACAGAAGCCGTCTGGCGAATACAATATTACGGCAAGCGGAAGCGTCAATGTTGACGCGAAGGGGCCCGTCAGGGTCGAGTCGGCAGTCTCTGCCGTTGTCGAAGCCCCGTCAATCACGGTTGGAGAGGGCAGCGCCGACTTCCTAGTGAAGCTCGCGCCGCTACTCGCGAAGTACAACGCGCACACTCACATCGGAAACCAGGGGACGCCCACGGGGGCGCCGCTGGTCAGTCTCGATGCAACTGATGGAACAACGAAACTAAAGGGTGGGTAGAGAAAACCTTTCGTTCATGGAAGGCTACAGGGATAGGAGCCCAACGATGGTACAGGATCTGTTCATAGAGGCACCCGAATTCATCAAGGTGTCCGCGGTGAAACTGTCAGAGGACGTGAGTCAGTGGCCTCTGGAGATCACGCAGCACCTCCATGAGGAGCACCCCTATCTGGCCGAGAGCGAAGCCGAGGTGGTCATCAAGAAGCAGGACGCGCTTCGCGGCTACGGATATGGCTTCCTCAAGATCGGCGATAATATCAAGGTCCCGATCATTGTGAACCAGTACCAGATGAGCCCCCTCGACGTGTGGCTCGACAACGATGGGAAGGCCCAGGTCCTGGACGAGGACGCCATCAAGTCGGCCACCCAGAAGACCACGCTGGGCAAAGTCATAAAGCCCCAGACTGCCGGCTACGTGGATTCACTGATCTACAGCAGGACCTATCCGCCCTACGATGGTAAGTACGTCTACGCCGCGGCAGGCAAAGATTTCGAGGTCGACGACAACGTCAGGAGACAGTATGTCTCCGTCCTTTCCGCGATTCCCATGGACGAGATGGAGAAGAAGGCGGCCATAGAATCATTGTCGGAATCCGTGATTGCAGGGATGCACATGAACGGGACCGACGTGTCAGTCCTCAGGGGCTGGATCCACGACGACTTCGAGAAGGTTGCGGCGGACTGGGAGAAGACGGCCAGGGGCATGCCTGATTGCGATTCCCCGATCCCGGACGCCGTAATCAAAGAGGACATGAACATCGGCTCGCCCGAGGTCGTGTCCAAGTTCGGCCACTACATCGTTGAGGGAAGGTCCGGCGATCGCTACGAAGGCCACGTCTTCCCGCACGTGTATGACTTCGACCTGAACCGGCAGTCCATGACGCTGTTCAAGGGCCGATGGATTCCCGACCGGGACAAGTACAAGAACAACGACTACCCGAGCGGAAGCAAGAGCTGCTCGTCTCTCCAGGCCGCAATCGCGGGCATCAGGCTCCCCGTAAACGACAGGGTCCATGATGACTACCCCCGCGCAAACGACCGCGGTTTCTTTGTGAAGGAAAGGGCCGACGCCGCTATCGCCCTGATCCCGGTCACGGTTCTGGCGGTGAGTAAGACCCATGAGCAACACGAGACGAAGAAGGAGAACGAGGACTACAGCAAGCGCGTCGAGATCAAGACGAACTACGATATTACGAAGTACCACTGCAAGACCGATCTCGGCGGAACGATCACCATCATCAAGTCCCCCAACACGATTGACATTAAGAGGGACAGGAAGGTCGTCTACATCCCATCATCGATGGTCTTCTGCCGCATGACCACGCCGATCACGCTCAAGGAAGACCCGGGCATGATCAAGAAGGCAGCCATGGCCGACTACGGCGTCAATGACCTTGAGATCCGCCATCACGAGGGCCTGTTCGGCTTCCAGGGCACGAGCGTCAGTGGCTATGAGCTCCAGGCCGGCGTGTCCCAGGACGAGGCCCAGGATTTCCTGGAGAAGACATGGACCAAGGAGGCATCAGAGAAGATCATCGAGCGCGCCAAGCAGGGAGATCCCGGCAAAGCGTCCACGATCCACGTTGCCATTCCGGTGCCGGAATTCGCAAAGACGGCAGAAGACCACGCTGTAGAGTTCCATGAAGATGGCGTTGTCCTCACCGATCCGGAAGCAGTCGCCAAGCGCATCCAGCTCCTGACGCAGGGATTCGACAAGATCGCGGCATCGTTGCAGGACTCAGGCCTGGTTGATAACGTCCTTAGCCTCAAGTTCGTCAACAAGCAGAACATCAGCAAATATGCTGAATTCGTCCCTCAGTTCGAGGAAGTGGTCAGCCATCTGGCCGACCTTCTGGTTGCCTCCCGAGTTGGGTTGCAGATCGAGGAGGACGCCGTGAAGACCGCCATGAACAACATGGCGATGGTTGTCCGCGACCTGAAGACGATAAAGGGGAACTAGAATGTCAACGGGGGAATATTACCCGGCGAGCTCAACGCGACGGACGAACATAGGTTTCAGCTCGATTGTTGCAGACGGAGAGGACGAGGCCGTCTTCTCAGGGGGGTTTAGTTCTATGAGTACATTCGACTACAACCACAGCGACCTGTCCGATAGTCTGTCCGGGAAAGAGGAGTCTGAACTGATAGACATTATCCGCCGGCACCGGAAGATTGTAGATCAGATTGACGACATGATGATTGATCTATTGGTGGGCGCAGAGATGTGCTCCAAGGTCATCATGGAGAACCTCAACAATACGAAGACCAAGGCCATCCAGCTCATCAACTACGCCCTATGTACTCTGATGGATGACATGGAGTCGGTCGACAGGATTGAGAACAAAAAAGACAGGGCATCCGAATTGGCGCGGCGGCTCCTGGACTTGACGGGCGCTGCCATGCCTGCCAATGGGCCTGTCAATGTGCCGCTATTTAAGCCGGCGCCTATGAATGTACCTGCGCAATCTTTAACAAACGCGCCCGTGCCAGATGCGACGGTGACGAACACCACTGCCGGAGGGGCGCTCAAAAATTTGTTTGGCAAGATGATGGGACTACATGTCGTCGACGCCACGAATACTATAGCGGAGCCCAGTTCTAGCGGAGACTAAAATGGCAGTCGTAGGAACCCAGACCAGCCAGAAGAAGAAGGACAAGGAGATCACCCTCAAGGGCGATGCTTCGCTTCCTGCGGCTGAAAATACGCTTACGCTCACGATTCCAGCGGAGCAGGTTGCGCCAACGGGGAGGAAGCTCAAGGTCATGTGGACCTTGACGATCATTGAGCAGGAAGATCCCTAATGGCTAAGATACACGAAGTTGCATATACAGAGAAGACTGCCGACGCCATCGGGGCGAAGAAGAACCTCAAGGGTTCCCTTCCGAAGACCTGGGGCGTCCTGTATGT
>LAZR01002305.1_pt1 | contig 11203 bp, 10 predicted proteins | sample 329461 | NCBI WGS metagenome assembly LAZR01 (sample SAMN03002196, study PRJNA259156) | marine sediment metagenome | biome: sea floor; feature: Hydrothermal impacted sediments; material: marine sediment; isolation source: Loki non-amplified sample from Loki's castle hydrothermal vent sediment ...
GTCATTATTATCTCGATGCTCGCCTCATAACACTTTCCTCTGAAGGCGCTTTGCTTGTATCGAGAGTGCTACTTAACATGTTGCAAGACTACGATGTTGATGCCATAGGCGGAATGACAATGGGGGCGGACCCTATTGTGAGCGGAGTTGCCGCCTTGGGCTGTCTGGAAGATATGAGTATCGACGCTTTTATTGTTAGAAAACAAGCCAAAGAACATGGTCGGCAGAAGCAAGTTGAAGGACCTTCTATCAAAGGCAAAAAGGTTGTCATCGTTGACGACGTTGTGACATCAGGCGGTTCATTATTGCAAACGGTGGATGCTGCTCAGAGTGCGGGAGCCGAAGTTGTGCTGACGACGTGCCTTGTTGACCGACAAGAAGGCGCTAAGGAGCTGCTTGATAAAAGGGATCTTAAATTCGAGCCGGTCTTCACTGTTAAAGAACTGCTTTAATAACAGCGATTAGTTTCAAGCTCTCGGTAATCAGACAAAACATTTTATAAAGACGATTGATGGCTACTGCCTGGGTTTTTTTCGCAGTCTCGAAAAAAACAATCTATCCGAATTCTTTAAGAAAGTGTATTTTGGAGATAAATAACTGACGAGTAATTAAGAGTCGACGGATCACGAATTAGGAAGCACGTAACATGAAACCATGATTCCCTTAAAAGACAACATAGGTCACAAAGAATTTCCATATGTAAATACAATGCTCATACTGATCAATATAGTGGTCTTTGCGTACGAACTAGGCCTGGGCCCAGATTTCACAAATTTCTTGAATCAGTACGGAGTGATTCCGAGCAAATATTTTGCCACTACGCAAATATCGTTTAAGCGAATTTTTCCCCTTTTTTCCTCTATGTTTATGCATGCGGGGTTGCTCCACATAGCCGGCAATATGCTTTTCTTGTTTATTTTTGGAGACAACGTTGAAGACAGCATGGGCCATTTCCGCTATTTTTTCTTTTACATCTTGGTCGGACTTTTAAGCAACCTGGCCCATATATATACTAATCCGGCTTCCACAATACCAAGCCTGGGAGCCAGCGGTGCCGTGTCCGGAATAATGGGCGCTTATATTTTGTTGTTTCCTCGGGCGCAAGTAGCGACTCTAATATTTTTGATATTTTTCTTTTTTGTTGTAGAAATACCGGCTTGGGGTTTTCTTGGCCTTTGGTTTTTACTACAAATGATAAACGGAGCATCTTCTATTGGTGCAAGTAGTAGCAGTGGCCGTGTAGCCTGGTTTGCTCATATTGGCGGCTTTGCTGCGGGCGTTGCTTTAGTACTATTTTTTAGCAAAAGACGGAAAGAAGACAGACTTAAGTATTTTTAGTCCTGTTTACTGGTCTTGGTCCTGATCTTGCTTTTTTTCTTGGTTCGGATCCTTAGCTTTATCTTTATCTTCTTGGCTTTTATACGGGTCAGCGGCAACGAGATAAGGATAAGGATTTATTGGAGTGTCTCCGCCGGGGTTTATCTGAAAGTGTAAGTGTGGGGGCGTCGTTCTCGCATTTCCGGTATTTCCTACATAGCCTACGACATCGCCGGCTTTAACGCGCCTTCCCACCGTCATGCCATCGGCTAATTTTTCAAGGTGGGCGTAATAATAAGCCACGTTGTCATCACCATAGACCCAAACAGTTATACCGCCGAGACCTTTTTCAGTTGGTGAGGATTTCCAGATAACGCCGTCTACCGTAGATATAGCAGGTGTTCCCTGGGCGGCAAAAATATCTGTCCCCTTATGGCTGCGTCCACCTGAACGTGGGAAGCCCCAATCGTTTATATAGGAGTTTGGGCCGTTTACCGGAAACATTATTGTCAGTTCCAGCCCGTCGACATCAGCAGTCCGTTGTCTCAACTTGAGAATGTCTTTCGATATCAACTTAGCCAGCATGTGCTGAGCGTTAAGATTTCGTTTCATCTCGTTTTGTTTGGTCTTGGCTTCGTCCAAAGATTTTTGTTGCAGGGTTTTTTGTTTTTCGAGTTTTAGTTGAGTCTCTTCAATCTGCCCTTTTAAGGTCTTCGTTTTACTGACAAGCTCAATATCAGAGTTTGTGACTCTTGTCATGAATTTCAGATTGTTGAGAAATTCGTCAAAACTTGTGACACCTAAGAGCAAGTTTAAAAACATCAACGCTTCGTTGTTCTTGTACATACTGACTATTCTCTTGTTGAGCTTGTCTTCGTTGAGATCAAGCTCGACAGAGGATTCATCGAGCTTTTGTTTGTTTCGATGAACGCGCTCTTTGGTCAGCAAGTACTTCGTATAGGCTTCCTGGTATTCCTGAGTGATCTCTTGAAGTTGTTCGCGGAGTTCATCTAGTTTTTTCTCTAACTCTTCTTTCTTTTTCTCTTTTTCTTTGAGGCGGTCCTTTAAAGTCTTTGGAGTTGCAGGTTTTGAGGGTTTAGCAGCACTAGCCGCCAATGGCAGCCCTGATAAGACTAGGATTGTTATAAGAATTATCGCTATGGATTTTCTTTCAAGCCTAATAATCTTCAGCTCCCAGCTAGTACTTGGTCAAGCTCTTTCTATTACAATAATATATACTTTACTAATATAATTATACCGCTTAATTGTATTTTCGGCAATATTTTGTTATAACTAAAATGAGCTGGTAGTAAGGGCAAAAACCACAATAAGTGATATGAAGATAAGTAGCTATAGTTTTGGTGATCTAACAATAAACAATAAAAAATATCAATCTGACCTGGTATTACTCAAAGATACGTTGATTGAGGATCGCTGGTGGCGAAAAGAGGGCCACCTACTGCAAGTGGACGACATAAAGCCATATCTAAATGACGACCTTAAGACGGTCATAATCGGTCGGGGATTCTCAAGTAGGCTCAATCTTGATAGAAAACTACAGATGTTTTTGCTGGAACGAAAAATAGTCTTGCAAGCGCTTTCAACACCTGATGCGTGTGAACGATACAATGAAATAAAGCACAATGGTCTCATCGCTTTTTTCCACCTAACCTGCTAAAAGACCGGGTGCGCGTTAAGACTAGAGTTTAGAGGGGTTTATATTGATTCTTAAATTATTTCATTTTTTGTGCCATAATTAGTTTTTTATTGAGGTACCTTAAACTGCCACCCTTAACTCGCTATGCTGAATTCTTTCTTCTTGCACATATGTCTTTATTAGTATAATATACTTGTTCGGGAGTGGAGTTTTCCATTCTTTTTTTATGGGCAAAAACAGCGGGGTGATGATATGTCCGCAAAAGCAAGAGTAGCTAAACTGAATAAAAAAGATACACACAAAAAGAACATAAATAAACAGAATAAAAAGAAACAGTTTAAACAAGGGCAACAAGCGAAAACAAGGACTTCTCCGCAGCAGTATTTAAAAGAAGTGCGTCTTGAGTTAAACAAGGTGGCTTGGCCGTCCAGGCAAGAAGTCATAACGTTTACGATAATAGTTTTAGCGATGACTATTGTGTTCGGACTTTACACGGGAGCACTGGATTTTATTTTCCAACAGTTGCTAAAGCTGTCGACAGGATTAAGAGGTTAAGAGTATGAAAAATTGGTATGTAATCCATACATATTCGGGATATGAAAATAAAGTAAAGACGAACTTGGAGCACCGTGTCTCGGCAACAGGCATGGAAAAGCACATATTTCAAGTGGTTATACCGACCGAAGAAGTCATGGAGATCCGGGGCGGAAAGAAGCATGTGAGCCAACGTCGAGTGTTTCCGGGATATGTGTTGGTGCAGATGGAGTTAGAAGATGATTCCTGGTACGTTGTGAGAAACACACCGGGCGTTACCGGTTTTGTGGGATCGGGTGCAAAACCTACGCCTTTATCGGACACCGAAGTCAAAAACATAGTCGAAAAGACTAGTTACGATAAACCGAAGCCGAAGACCGAGTTTGATGAGGGACAAAGCGTTCGTGTTACGGACGGTCCTCTGGCCGACTTTACGGGCACTATTTCCGAGATAAATGTTGACCAAAACAAACTAAAGGTCTTGGTATCGATTTTTGGAAGAGAAACGCCGGTCGAGCTTACTTTCGACCAGGTCGCGAAACTGTAAGGAGTTTAGTTGGCTAAAGAAGTCATTGGTTTGATAAAACTGCAAATTCCGGGAGGCAAAGCGTCTCCTGCACCTCCGGTCGGCCCTGCTCTTGGACAGCATGGTGTTAACATCATGGAATTTACCAAGGCATTCAATGAGAAGACAAAAGAAAATATGGGCCAAGTGATACCGGTTGAGATATCCGTTTATAAAGACAGAAGTTTTTCTTTTATTACTAAAACACCGCCGGCTGCGTTTTTGATAAAACAAGCGGTAGGGCTCGAAAAAGCCAGTGGTGAACCGAGCAGAGAAGTTGCCGGTCAGATAAAAAAAGACCAAGTTAAAAAGATCGCCGAAGACAAGATGAGAGATTTAAACGCGAATGATATCGATGCCGCGATGAAGATCATTGAAGGAACAGCGCGCTCAATGGGCATCGAGGTGGTCGACTGATGGCGGGCAAAAACTACAATGCTGTTGCCGAAAAAATAGACAGCGAAAAATTATACCTACCTGATGAAGCAATAAAACTCATCAAAGAAAGCGCCCGGACAAAATTTGACGAGAGCGTAGAAATACACTTAAGGCTAGGCGTGGATCCGAAAGCGGCTGATCAACAAGTCCGTGGTGGTATTAGCCTTCCTCATGGAACCGGCCAAAGTGTTAGAGTAGCTGTCTTTGCAAAAGGCGAAAAAGCGAAGGAAGCCAAAGCCGCAGGCGCTGATGTCGTTGGAGAAAAAGACTTAATCGAAAAAATCGATAAGGGATGGCTCGAATTTGATAAAGCGGTTGCAACTCCTGACACCATGAGCAGTGTCGCCAAGCTAGGCAAGATTTTGGGGCCGCGAAACCTGATGCCAAATCCGAAGACCGGGACAGTTACAATGGACGTGGACAAAATTGTGAAGGAACTAAAAGCGGGCAAGATTGAGTACCGCTTAGATAAATATGGGATAATCCACACGATAATCGGCAAAGCTTCATTTGATGCCGGCAAATTATTGGATAATTACATCGCCTTAGTCTCAGAAATAGAAAAAGCAAAACCGTCCTCAGTCAAAGGGCGCTATATGAAAAGTATTAGCGTAAGCACAAGTATGGGTCCGGGAATCAGAATCGATACGTCAAAGTCTTTAGAGAAAAAAGTATCGCCTGAGCCTAAAAAGTGAAAAATGTTTGACTTCGGACGATAAAACGGATAGATTACTAATGTTTGCTTTTAAGGCAAACAAAACTAAATAGCCAAAGACAGTAGCGCTCCGATGTTTGTCGGGATTAAGAATGCTACCGAGGTAAGTTTGAAGATTAGAGCTTAAAGGTCAGAGATTGGGTTATTTTCCCCAACTATTCAACCTTTAGTAACTAGTTATCTAAATGAGGCCTCGAGAAGAGGCTTTTTTGTTTGTATGAATAAAGGACTAGCATTTTGCGAATGACCAATGGCTAGTCAGCGATTCGCAAAAAAACCGGGAGGTTTTTAATGGTTAGACCAGAGAAAAAAGAAGCTGTAAAAACAATAAAGGACAAGTTTTCGAAAGCCAAGGGTGTGATCATCACAGATTACAGAGGCCTTTCGGTTAAGGACATTTCCGATTTGCGTGCTAAACTGCGTGACGCCGGTATTGAGTACAAAGTGTACAAGAATACTTTGGCCAAGAGGGCAGTGACAGGCGAGTCATATGAAAATGTAAATGATTACATGCAAGGACCGACAGCGTATGCATTTGATTTTGAGAACGAAGTCGAAGCGGCCAAAGTAGTAAACGATTTTGCTAAAGATCAGAAAAATCTTGAAATAAAAGGCGGTATTATCGAGGGCCAGGTAGTCGATGTAAATGCTGTTAAGCAATACGCGTTGTTGCCGTCAAAAGACGAGCTTATTGCTAAGGCGCTTGGTTCGATAAATGCTCCAATTCAGCAGATCGTGACGGTTGTTGCCGCGCCAGTCCAGGGCTTGATAAACGTGTTAAAAGCAAAGGCAGAGCAAGGCTAATCGGTTAAAGCCGAGCAATTTAAAATTAAGAATTAATTGAGGAGGTGTTAAAGAATGGCGGATGAAAAAGTAGAGCAAGAAAAGAAAGAAGAAAAACCGGCTGAAGCTCCTAAGGAAGAAGCTAAAGCTGAGGAAAAGAAAGAAGAAACTAAGGCTGAAACCCCAAAGGAAGAAGCTAAAGCTGAAGAAAAGAAAGAAGAGGCTCCAAAAGAGGAAGCTAAAGCTGAAGAGAAGAAAGAAGAGCCGAAAGCTGAGGCTCCAAAAGAGGAAGCTAAAGCTGAAGAGAAGAAAGAAGAGCCGAAAGCTGAGGCTCCGAAAGCAGAAGAAAAGAAAGAAGAAAAACCGGCTGAAGCTCCTAAAGCTGAAGAGCCGCAAGTCGAACTGAGCAAAGAAGCTCAAAAGATAGTCGATTCGCTAAAGGACATGTCTGTTCTTGAGCTTTCTAAGCTTGTTAAAGAATTGGAAAGTGTCTTTGGTGTTAGTGCAGCTGCTCCGGTAGCTGTTGCTGGTGGCCCGGCTGCAGGTGCTGGTGGTGAAGGCGGCGAAGAAAAAACGTCTTTTGATGTTGTCCTAGCTTCGGCAGGACAGAAAAAGATCCAAGTCATAAAAGAAGTCAGGACTATCACAGGTCTGGGTTTAAAAGAAGCTAAGGGCTTAGTCGATAGTGCACCAAAACCGGTCAAGGAAGGTGTCAGCAAAGAAGATGCTGATAAGTTGAAAGCCCAACTTGAAGGTGCAGGCGCTACGGTTGAACTAAAATAGTTCGCTAAAAAACAATTCATTAAATAATGGGTCAGCAAATTAAGCTGGCCCTTTTTGTTTTTATTTTTGTGGATTTCTGTCATGAATTATTTTGCTTAGCTACTGATAACAAACAACCAACAACTGTCTATAGTTATGTTATAATGCTTTTTACTGTTTATTTTTTAGTTAAGCCTTTGAAAACCTAGGAGGAAATTGATGACTGTGAAAACAAAAGTCCCGTCCGATATCGAAATTGCCCAGGCGGCAAAAATGGAGCCCATTATCGATATTGCAAAAAAAATCGGACTCGAAGAAGATGACCTCGAACTTTATGGTAAGTATAAAGCCAAGATCTCCTATGACGTTTGGGAACGAGTAAAAGGCAATCCCGACGGCAAACTCATTCTAACCACTGCAATAACTCCAACACCTGCCGGAGAAGGAAAATCAACGACAACGGTTGGTCTAGGCCAAGCTTTAAGTGCGCATCTTGGCAAAAACGCTATGATAGCTCTACGCGAGCCTTCACTTGGTCCCTGTTTTGGCGTAAAAGGAGGAGCGGCCGGCGGAGGATATTCCCAGATAGTGCCGATGGAGGACATCAACCTTCATTTTACAGGCGATCTTCACGCAATATCTACCGCTCACAACTTGCTTTCGGCAATGCTTGATAACCACATCATAAAAGGCAACGAACTTGATATAGACGTAAATAGCGTTACTTGGCGTAGAGTCGTCGACTTAAATGACAGGGCGCTAAGAGATATCATTGTCGGCCTTGGAGGCTCAGCCAATGGTGTTCCCAGAGAAACCGGTTTTGACATAACCGTCGCAAGCGAGATCATGGCTATTTTATGTCTTGCTGATGATATTGATGATTTAAAAGCACGTTTTGCCAAGATAATTATCGCTTATAACCATGCAGGTGAGCCTATTACAGCCGGTGATATAAAAGCTCAAGGGGCGATGGCTGCTCTTATGAAGGACGCTATTAAGCCAAACCTGGTGCAGACTCTTGAGAACACTCCCGCATTAGTTCACGGCGGTCCTTTTGCAAATATTGCTCATGGTTGTAACACTGTTATGGCTACAAAGATGGCCTTAAAACTTACTGACTATGTGGTAACAGAAGCGGGCTTTGGCGCTGACCTTGGAGCCGAGAAGTTCTTCGATATCAAGTGTCGATTTGCGAGCCTCAATCCTGATGTCGTTGTGCTTGTAGCAACGGTAAGGGCTCTAAAGATGCACGGTGGGGCCGCTCTTGATAGCTTAAAGCAAGAAAACGTTGAGGCTGTTGAAAAAGGGTTAGAGAATCTCGGCAAACATATTGAGAACCTGGAGAGTTTTGGCGTTCCGGTTGTTGTTGCGGTAAATAAATTCATCACCGACACTGATGCGGAAATCAAAATGATTAAAGATTATGCTGAGAGCAAAGACAGCGTTGCCGTTTATTCTGACGTTTGGGAGCATGGCGGCGAAGGCGGAATCGAGCTTGGTAAAGCGGTTCTTGATGCAATCGAGAACAAACCTTCTAACTTCAAGCCGATATATGAGATCGAAGGTACTACGATTAAAGAGAAGATCGAGACAATTGCCACCAAAATATATGGTGCCGACGGTGTGGATTACATGGCGCAAGCGGAGAAAGATATCGCTACCTATACTGATCTTGGGTTCGATAATGTTCCGGTTTGTATGGCTAAAACTCAGTCGTCTATCAGTGACGATCCTAATCTCAAGGGAGCACCGACCGGTTGGCGATTGACGGTTCGCGAAGTTCGCTTAAGCGCGGGAGCAGGGTTTTTGATAACGATCAACGGTGCGATAATGACGATGCCCGGTTTGCCCAAAAAACCGGCAGCTGAAGCAATCGACGTCGATAGCACAGGCAAGATTACCGGATTGTTCTAGGTAGCTTTCAGCATTCAGTTGTCGCTGTTAGTAATATATGAATCAGGGAGGGATTAATTCTCCCCCTTTTTGTTTGGTTATTAAGATAATTGGTAAGCTAATATTTAGAACTAACATCGAATAACTAACAACCATATTTCTATGAAAATTTTAGGGATTGCCGGAAGTCTAAGAAAAGGCTCGTATAATAAAGGTGTTCTAAGAGCCGCTGCTGAAGGATCGCCGGAAGATGTACAGATCGAGCTTTTTGACCTTGCCAAAATACCTCTGTTCAATCAAGACATCGAAGACCCCTTACCTGAACCTGTAAAAGAATTTAAGCAAAAAGTAACGGAGGCCGACGCGATTTATTTTGCGACGCCCGAATATAACAATTCTATGAGCGGTGTCATCAAGAACGCGATTGATTGGGGCTCAAGGCCTATGGGAGATAATTCTTGGGATTCAAAACCGGTAGCTGTTGTCAGTGCATCCCCCAGCAGACTGGGAGGCATAAAGGCTCAGCTTGCTCTAAGGCAAGCGTTTGTTTTTTTAAACATGCATGATATAAAACAACCCGAAGTTGTAATTGCTAACGCGATGGAACTTTTTGACGAGCAAGGCAATCTCAAAGATGAAGACACTAAGAAAAGGATAGCGACCCAAGTAGAAGCATTAGTAGAATTTGCAAAGAAGCTAACGTAATCAACCTTAGTTGCAACCCCTTTTCACCTCTCAAGTAAGTGATATTTCCTCTAAAGTAAATGCTAAGTTAGGCCGATAATTAGTAGTGACTTTGAATGCCTAAATAAGTCATAATGAGTAGGTATTTAAAGGAGCAATGCTTAGGTCACGGAGAAAGTAGCAGCGTATGAATTAATAGTCATAGCTTCTATGCTCTGGCTGGGCTACGTTGGAAGCAAGGTCTTTCAGCGGATGAAGCTCCCTTCCGTAACGGGCTTCCTGCTGGTAGGAGTGCTTTTAGGTCCCCAGATTTCAAATGTGCTGAACTAGGGCGTGCTTGACCGTTTAAGTTTTATAGAGCCACTGGCCCTTAGTGTTATCACTTTCATAATCGGTGAAAAGCTACATTTTAAGAGGCTGGCTAAGCTTGGTGCTCGTTCGCTTTTCCTTTCCATGACAGAGATTGCCCTCCTTCATTTATTAACTAGAATTATTTTGTTGTTAAATGCTTATCTCTTTATTAAATGTTTTGTTTTCGGCCAACTAAGAGATGGTTCAGGCTTGCCTCATTATCTTGAAGGCGTTACATTTAGTCTATGACCACTAAAGTAGAGCAGAACCCAATGGTAAAATCGCCTTTAGCCCACCGCATGAGGCCAAAAAAACTAGATGATTTTGTTGGTCAAAAAGAGATTTTAGGTTCAGATAAGCCTCTTTATAAAGAAATAACATCGGGCAATTTAAGATCAGTCATATTTTACGGGCCGGCTGGATGTGGCAAGACTTCCTTAGCCGAAGTCATCGCTAACACGACTAATGCGACTTTTGAACGCCTTTCGGCTGTTAATGCAGGTGTAAAAGATGTGCGTGCCGTCGTTGAGCGTGCCCAGACGGGACTGCAAAGCGCTACAAAAACGATTCTTTTTCTTGACGAAGCCCATCGGTTCAACAAGGGACAGCAAGACGTTTTGTTGCCGGCAGTTGAAAGTGGCAAGATTATTTTTATCGGCGCGACAACGGAAAACCCGTTTTTCAGTATTAATTCACCGCTGATATCCAGAAGTCGGCTTTATGTGTTCAAATCACTTTCGGCTGACGACTTAATATTGGTATTAAAAAGAGCTCTAACAGACAAAGAAAATGGTCTTGGCCAAAATAATTTTGATATCAAAAATACTGTGTTAGAGAGAATTGCAAAGGCGGCTAGCGGCGACGCCAGACGGGCTTTGTCGTTGCTTGAGATGGTAACTGAACAAGCTGATGAAAAAGGAGAAGTCGCGGATGATGTTGTTGAGCTGATACTTCAGGGGCCTATACTGAATTACGACAAAAAGGGTGATCAACACTACGATGTTATATCTGCTTTCATCAAAAGTATGAGGGGCAGTGATGCAGACTCAGCACTCTTTTGGTTGGCTAAGATGGTAGAGAGCGGGGAAGATCCGCGTTTTATTTCCAGGCGAATGGTGATATTTGCTTCAGAAGATATAGGAAATGCTGACCCCAGAGCATTGATGGTAGCGGTAGCGGCAGCTGATGCGGTTGAGTATGTTGGCTTGCCCGAAGCTCGCATAAATCTAAGCCAAGCTGTGATCTATCTAGCTCTAGCTCCCAAGAGTAATACGGCATATGAGGCTATTAAAGCGGCTACCAAAGATGTGCGTGACAATCCCAATGCGGGCGTGCCGTCTCACTTGCAAAGTTCGGCTTATTCAAGTGCAAAAAAACTTGGTCACGGGGTGGGATACAAATATCCTCACAATTTTGATAATGCAAAGGTAGAACAAGATTATGTTCCGCCTGAGGTCAAAGGGCACAAGTATTACAAAGTAAAAGATAGCGGTATCGAGAAAAA